>JGI24890J29729_1000735_pt1 | contig 18338 bp, 19 predicted proteins | sample FreactcultureFD7_FD_29729 | JGI IMG/M metagenome (IMG submission 29729)
CAGCAGCAGTAGTTGTATAGCCACCAGAATTAGAACCAGTAAGCCAACTATTGTAATCAGGAGATGATGTTAGCCAGTTGTAAGCATCTTTGCCTAAATTAACTATTCCACCTACACCACCACCACCTAATAATGCAGCGCCACCTAAAGTATACAAACCATTTTGCATATTGGCAGTTTTAGCGTTAGCAGCGTTTTGTTGTGCAAGTGCAGCAGCTTGTGAAGTAGCATAAGCACCTGTGTAATCAGGACCTGTAGTAGCTGCTTGATTGTAAGGGTTTACATAACCAGGTTGTGTAGCTTGTTGAAAAGCACCTAATTGTTGTATTGGCAAATTAGCTTGTTGTAACTGTTGATTGAATGATTGTTGATTAGCAGTTAAGCCGACTCCAATGCCACCAGTAATTGCACTTGTAAGCTGGTCATTTTGACCTTGTTGGAATGTACGCATTGCATTGTTATAAGCATCAGAGCCAGGCATGATTCCTTGATTCGCCAAAGAAGCGGCTTGCTGTTCAGCAGCATGAGCTTGTTGTGGCTGCAATCTACGCATAATAGCGTCAGAATAAGTTTCACCAGGATTGATACCTACGCTAGGCGTATTAGGGTTAAATCCTTGTTGAGCTTGATTTGCAACACCTTGCGCCAAACTTGATTGTGCGCCTGCTAATGGGCCAGACAATGTTTGATTAGCAGACCAAATAGGATTGCCTTGTGCATCTGTACCTGTTTGCGTATATTGCAGATTTCCATAAGGTGTAGATTGATTTACACGATTAGCTGTTGTAGCTGTTCTTGCACCAGCTAAATTACCCATTGAAGTTTGCTGTGCAGCTTGAATATAAGGGTTTGTACTACCAGCAAATTGATTGCCACCAGTAACGCCATAAGGATTAGCTGCTTTATTAGTTGCAGCTTCAGGAGATGCTTGTAATGCAGCCTTAATATCTTGTATAGATTTGCCAGAAGCTAATTGTTGATTCCAATAAGCTAGACCATTAGCATCAGGTGTACGACCTAATACGCTTTGATATAAAGCAGAAATTTGGTCACCGCCACCAGAAGTAGCTGCGCCACCAGTTTGATTAGCTCTAGCTTTAGCTTCAGGAGTAGCTTGAAATTGCTGTTGGATAGTAGCTAAAGGTACTCCATTAGCTAATTGATTTTTCCAATAAGCTAAACCAGCAGCATCAGGCGCTCTGCCTAAAATAGATTGATAAAGCTGACTAATTTCATCCATTACCTACTCCTAAGTGTTTAGTTTAATTACCAAGGGGTCGGCATTGCCGATTATACCCTTAATAATCATTAAATTACAGTACTTTTGTTGTTACGCTTATTCATAGAGTTTTCCTTTGGTGTTGCCCATCTACAGTTCTCTTTTGAATATCCTAAATCATTATTAATTCTATCTATTTGTGCTTCTTTAAATGGTGGAAATCCCATATCTTCAATATAGTTCTCAACTGATTCTAACCATTTATCACAAACTTTAATGCCTCTACCGCCATAATTGTGAAACTCAGGATTATTAGGCAAATAACACCTTTTAATCATGTGTTGATACCTGTAATACATAGTTGTTTTGCTAAGACCATGTTTTCTTCTTCTTTCGCCAGTTTTTTCATCTTTCCAGCATCCACAAGAAGTAGATAAACCGCTTCGCAAATTACCAACTACAACTTCTCTTTCTGTACCGCAATCACATTTACACAACACCATTTGCTTCATAGCTTTGGTGCGTTTATCACTTTTATCTACTACCAAATACCTACCAAATCTTTGCCCAACTATATCTACTGGTTGTGTCATAATGTTCTCCTTAACAGATTACATTATATCACAGTCCCCTTCTCCATTACATAATCCGTAGAAACCCAATGCACATCTATGCCTGCAGAAACCATATTCAAGTTAATACCGCCTGCATAACCTAATCCTGTAACCCCTTGCCATTGGCGAGAAATAACAAGATTTCCAGCCCATACATCAGCATCCCATTTGGCTGTACCCCATACCGCAGTCGTGGTAGGCGTGTTTACAAAGGTGACTTTTCCAAGGTTATTTTGAGTTTGAAAGTCGGTATTAATACCAGCATAGATACCAGGCGCTCCTACATCTACTAAAAAAGTAGGGCGAACCATCGTAAAGCGCTTTTGCTGTCCTGGGTTGTCAAAATAGCTATAAGCCTGTTGGCAAGTAGCTGAGATTTGACCGCTATCATCTGCATTGGTATCAAAGAATTTACCTACAAATCCTGTTCCGCCAAAGTAAAGGTCATCGTTGTGTAATTCAAAGCAAGTGGTGTTAATTCCTGTGAAATTGCACCAAGCTTTGCTAATTGTGTGCATCACATACTGCTCTGTTCCACCAGAATTAGGAATGTTAATAACCAACATATTAGGCTTAGCATAGTAAATAACTTGCCAACCAAACTCTGTAGAGTAAGTATCTGCTGCTTGAGAAATAGCAAAGAAAATCTTGTCAGTAAGGTTTACTCTAGGGTCTAAGCGACTAGACTGTAATGCAGAAGCTAAAGGTACTAAACCATCTTGAGTAAGTAATAAGATGTCGCCAGCCCATTTATAAAAGCATCTACGACTAAATACATAACCTAATTGCCATACGCCTTTTAAAGCCCATGTAGTAGCATCTGAAGGGTCTGTTCCGTTATAAACAATAATCTCGCCCATATTGGTAATGAAAACAGCGTAGTCATCAGCACCTTGACCTGCGTCAATAGTCCATGTAGCCATGCCTTGTAAGAAACCACCATTACGAGCTATGCCGCCAAAATCAAGCGCAGAAGCAGCGCCACCTAAAGAATTAACAGGTAAATACCATACTTTTAAAGTGTTCTTTTCGGTAAAATATAAACGATTTTTAAACAAATTGACATTGATAAATACGCTAGAATCTACGCCTGTAACACCAAAATTGACTAGATAAGAACCTACAACAGTAGCACTACCAGAAGGTGTGCTTGCCATTGTGTAAGTTAATGTACTAGCACCTGTAACAGTTACAACAAAAGTACCGTTATATGCCGTAGGAATTGCACCTGAAACGGTGATTTGATTCCCTGTTATTAATCCGTGTGGCGTAGTAGTCGTTAATGTAGCTAAAGTGCCTACTCTAGTAATAGAGCTAATGGTAGCGGCTGTACCTGTAGTTGCCATCTTAATCCAGTTTGTACCGTCATAGATTAAGGTTGGGTCTGTGCCATTACAAGCTACTAAAAAGTTACCAGCAGGGTTACTAATATTGACATATTGAAATCTGTCATTAGTAATAGTATAAACATTAGTAGCAGTAGCGGTATCACAGTTGTATATAGCAGTACCAGCAGCAGCAAATAGCTTTTGCGTAGTTGCACCTGCATAATTCATTAAAGTATTAATTTTGCCTGTAATACCTATAGAAAATTTAGAATAGCCCTTACGAAGCGTTACATCAGTAGGCGTAGGGTATAAATTAGTTAAAGTAACTGCATCCGTAGGCGGCATTGCTGCTACAGAATCCCTAGCGTTCCAACCGCCAATAGGCGCAGTAACAGAAGCTGTTAAAGCAGAAAAAGGCTTTGCTTGCATTATGAGCCATATCCTGTATCAGGTATATTAGCCCATCCAATAAGCACTTTAGTTGGGTAAGGAGCAAATGATAGGGTTGGAGAGCCTTTGTCATTCGCTTTAGCAATAGACAAATAACGCTGATAATCTTGAGTTAGCGCAGTAGTGTCAAAAGACTTGATTTGGAAGTACTTAAGCTTGGTATAAAGAACCATAATACGGTCATCAAAGACAGTTGTATCATCGTCATTAGTAAAGCTATTCTTAACAGTACCTGTTGCGCTTCTTGCCCAGCCTTTTGAGCGATATTCAAAGCCTAAATACTCTTGAGTTGTCATTGGCGGCCATACTTGGAATTTTCCACCAAGAATACGCCAGCGCATACGAGGCCCTGTAGAGATATAACCTGACTTTAACCATTGCCATTGCTGTGCATCTTCAGGCCCTAACATTTCCCAATGCTTAGTTTTGTCCCATTGAGTTCTATCTGTAACAGTTTCAAAGTCAGAAGGTAAAGGGTAAATTGTTTGACTAAAGTTAATCGTGCCTGTGCCTGTACCTGAAGCTTTTTGGCTAATAGTAACTTGAGTCGAAGAATCTACTGAAACTACATAAGTGTCTTGGGCGATGTTATACCCAGTAATACTGTAGTTTGAATCTAAACCTGTAGTACTAGCTAGACCAGTTAAAACATAAGAACCAGTCGTAGCTGTACCTGTTGTTGTTAAATATTGAGTGTAAAAACGATACTCGTTCTCTAAAGCTTGCCAATCATATTCTTTAGTTAGCTCATATCCTGCTGCGTTCATCAAAGACAAGATTTGTTGCGTATCTTGGCTAGGATTACCTGCCACATTGGGAGTAACAGCTAAATTAAGCTCAGATTGAACTTGATTTACGAGTTGGAGCATCGTTGATGACATATTAAGCCTCTGGTTCTACTTTGGTTTTGCGTGGTTTTTTAGTTCCAACAGCGGCAAGTAGAGCCGTCATCTGAGATTGCATCTCAGCCAGCTTTGCGTCTGTTTCTGCCTTGATTTTAGCATTTTCTTCTTTAAGTTGCGTTACTTCCTCTTCTCGCTTAGAAACATCGGCAGTTTGGTTAGCTACAGACAAAAAGGCTTTGGCTTTATCCCTAAATGTATAAGGGGACATACCAGCAATCATGCCTACACGCTGTAATTGTTGGTCACTACAATTAGCAACAGACTCTACTGTGTAGAATTTGATGCCTTTTAACTCTTCAGCTTGTCCCATATTCAATAAAGGCCATTCTGATAATGGAGTACCTATAAATCCTTCATGGTTACCTGTTTTGTTTTGATAATCAGCCCAATGTAGCGGAAATCTGCGTTTATGGCGTTCTTCAGCAATAGTATCAATGACATTAAGCTGGTCACCTGGGGTCATAATAGTGATGAAATCCATCTCTTTAAAGATTGGTCTGCCTTGGGCAATAGTTTCATCTTTGATTTCTACTGGGCGCTTATAAAAGCGTACTGCAAGTTGTGAATCTGGATTTCGAACATCTGATTCAATAGCCATTTAATTCTCCTAAGGGATTAGGTTGTTAAAAAGAAAAAGGGACTCCCCTTGTGAGAGAGTCCCATGTTTACTACATCTTCAATTTTTTAGACTGAAGCCTTGCTAAACCAGCCATAGTCACCAGAACCCATGCTGACCGTTGGGCCAACATAAGTACCAGCAGAGCCAGTTGCTACAAAAGTAGTAGTGTTGATTGAACAAGTTGCTGTAGAAGCTGCAATAGTTTCACCAGCTTTTGCCCAAACATAACGCTTACCATCGGAAGCAAATGTTTCTGCACCTAATGGGCCGAATGTTGGAACTGTTGTACCGTTAGCAGCCAATTCTGCAACGGTTTGTGTATCTACTAAATCAACGCCTGCGATAGGTAGTGTTGTAAATGCCATGATATTTCCTTTATAAGTTAAATAGACCAAAAATAGGGATTTCTCCCCATTTATTAGTTGGTCATAATGCCTTGCAAGAAGCGGTTAGAAGTTGTCATATTGCCGGCAAATCCATACAGCTTCACGATTGCGTCTTGGTTAATTGCTTGACGCTCACCACCAATAGGAACGAAATTACGCTCTTTGTGTGGACGGAAGAAAATGTAGTTAGTGTTCAAGAAATACATTGTGTTTGTAGGAGCTTGAGCGCCATAACCGCCGCCTAATACTACATCAGCAGAAGTACCGCCACCGTAGAACTTCAAGGAAGCAAAACCAGCAGCACCAGCTTCTTCAGAAGCAATACGCTGAATAGCTTGCAATGACTGAACATAAGTGCTGTAGAAGTTGTTATCAGCAACAATCAAGTCAGCTTTGTCTGTTCCACGAACTAATTGAATAGCTGTAGAAGTCATTTTAGCCAAGATGTTTGAAGAAGTGATAGCAGTTCCTGTTGTTGCCACATTACGCCAAAATTCAAAGTTAGCAGCATTGATACCTCCGTATGTGCCAGTTGTAGGAGTAGAAGAAACAGCAGCAGCTAAACCATCCAAGTTTTTACCACCGTTGCCAGTACCATCAAGGTACAAGTCACCAGAAATACGGTTTAACAAGCGAGCTTCAGAAACTTGCATACGACCATCTAACAGGTCAATGATTGCTTCTTTGGAGCTGTTTTGCAACATTTCCAAGCCAGACATAGTAACTGCATCAGCGTACTGAGCAATTTTGTACTGAGCAGCAGAAATAGGGCTATCTGGAGCAATGTTCAATACTTCGTAGCCACTATATGAGTTAGCGTTGTTAGTATTTGGGTCGTTGTACATGATTTCTTCCAAAATCACATTACCGCCTGAGAATGGGCGTACATTACCCTTAGAATTCAATCTTTGTAGGATTGCGTTGTTTTGTGTTAAGTTGTCAGCCAATTCACCGCTACGACTTTGAATCGTGGTAGCGATAATATCGGTGATTGCTGCGTTAGCAAATGCCATGATATTTATCCTTAAAAAAATGTGTCCAAAATTAGACTAAGTTAAACCCTGCCACTCAAAGCGCCTGAATTTAATTGGTCGGCAATCAATGAGCGTCTATCCTTCTTATCTGAGCCGTTTGACGCTTGTCCGTTAGGAGTAACGGAGCGTGGACTAACTGCTGCAGCCTTAGCTTTAGCTACTTGGTTCGCCTTTGACGCTTGTTGCTTAGCACCAGAGATGAGTTTCTCTTGTTCTAAAGCCCATGCTTCATCGTTAATACGAACCGCCAGCTTATAAGCCGTTTTCAGGTCTTGGGCCTTCCCTAGCTCAAGGAGTTGAGCCATTTCTTCCCTTACCAATTCAAAGTGCGGTGCATTACCACCATTCTTAAAACTTTCAATCTCTCCCATGAGGCGATTATTCTCCTCTTGGGCAAATCTATTCTTAATCACGCTCACTTCTTGATTTACAGTATTTAACTGGTTCATCAGTTGTTGAGCGTAAGGGTCTAGTTGTTGTACTTGACCACCTTGATTAAATTGTACACCATAATCTGACGCAAGTCTTTGAATCATTTGCTGTTTTTGTTGCTGTGATGCAGTAGATAAAACCATGTGTGCTTTAGCAAGATTTCCAATTAAAGCCGCAGGGTTTATACCTTGTTTTTCAAAGTCAGGAACAAACGGAGTAATAGCATCTTTTAGCTCTTTAGCGCTTTGTGCTTCTTGTCTATAAGTGCTTACGCCACGCTGATATTCAGCCTCACGCTGGTTAGCATATTTGGCAAACTGAATAAAGTCATCTCGCCCAATTTGCTCACCTTTCTCCATTTTGTCCCAAATCTCTTTATATTCCTTCTTCCAGGTCGTTGGGCGCTTATAGTCTACTGATTCCTCATTATCCTTCTCCTGCGTTCCAGCCTCAAATTCAAGCTCTTGACTTTCTTGTTGTTCTTCTTGCTTAGTAAATTGCCCTTTCTCATTACGAGCTTTCTCTTGAGCAGATTCTTCGGAAATAGTATCTTCAGGCGCAGCTTCAATTTCTACCTCCTCAGGGGCTTCTAAAGTGCCTTCTTCAGCTTGCTCTAATGCTGCTTCTATCATTGACCTACGGTCTAATTCTTCCATGATTGTTCCTATCTGTAGTTAAGTTTTGAGTACGCCATTTCAGCAATTTGACGCTTTCTTGCTTCATTGGATTTGCGGCTAATTTCAATGGGTTTATGCTGTTGTGGCACATCATTGCCAAGCTCAATCATGCGGTGCTGTTTGAGATGGTCACGGTGCATAGATTTAGACTTAATCCATGAACCGTCTACTTGAGAAACATAGCCATCAATGTCAGAAACTACTGTAGGCGCTTCCCTAGTTTTCATAGCTACTTTGTCTAACCAAGACGCTTTTGCAGCTTCTTCGCCAATAGTCGGTATCCACCATTCAAGAAAGAACTCCTCGTCAGTCTTTTTAACTTCTATATGGTTGCTTTCGCTATAACCACATTTAGGGCAAATCATTACATTCTCCTTATTAAGTCAGGTACTTGGTCGTATTCTTCTTGACGCAGTGCAACAACTGAGTCATACCATCTACCGTTTTTCCAACGCCAGCAAATGTATTCTTCTTTGGGCAGTAATACAATCGTTTTAACGCCCAATGCGCCTGCTAAATGGGCTGTGCCAGTATCTACTGTCACTATGCCCTTCATCGCCTTCATGTGGCTTGCTGTGACCTTCCAATCGGTTTTCCAACCATCGTCAGGCAAAGGATGAAAAAAACCATCGTGGTCTGGCGATAAAGAGTAGCAGTTATCACCTGTTAATTTATACAGTTGATGGTCAGGAATAGACTTAATATGGAACAAAATGTTGCGACTTGCACCCCAATTTACCCCTATTTTTGGCTCAATATTCGATGGTTTAGCATCCATATAGCCTTCTGAACCGACTATTTTCTTTGTATTTATGGGAAAAAGGGCTTTAGCGTATTTATCAGAACAAGAAATGTAGTAAGGAAGGCTCATATTGCCTATCCAGTAGTCACAAGTTGCTACATCTTCACATTCAGGCTGATTTGTCAGCACATCTATGCACTCAAATTGCCCTAAAACGCCTAATAATGAGCCATGAGTCAGTAAAACGACTTTTTTAGCGCCCATAACTTTTAAAAATGGCAAAAAACGAGCAAACATAAAAATGTCGCCAAATCCTTGTTCCATTTGAACAACAATAGACTTGTCTAAAAGGCTTTGACCACGCCAAATAGGGAGATTATTGGGTTTTTGCGTATAAGGAGTGATTTGATTAGCAAGAACTTCAGGATGCCAACGATATTCAAATAACCTAAAACCTGCGTCATATCTACCAGCGTGTAAATGCTCGTAAGACTCTTTATATTTTGCGTGTGGATTTATAACAGTAGTAATAAGGCCTCTTCATCGTCTAATTCTGCTAAGCGCTTAGCTTCAAGAATAGCCATTTCGGTTTGTATCCGAACTAGCTCCTCTCTGAGCATTACACCTTGCAAAAGTTCTTGTTGTTGTTTAACAAGTCTAGCGATGGTATTGTCTAATGCAGTTATCTCAGACGGTATATCTTCGCTAACTTCTTGATTGGATTGTACTTTATTTTGTTTTTGTTTGCTCTTAGGAGTTGGGTCAATTAACTCTTTAATAGCAGCCTTACGGTCAGCTTGAGCTTTGCGGTAAGCCTCTAAACGCTGTTTTTCTAGCTTAGCTATCTTTTTATCTAATGCTTTAGCTCGTTTTAGCTCATCAGCAGTAAAACCATCATGTGTGTCATTAGGATTAGCTACAGTACCTTGTAGGTTAGCTGTATCGTTTTCGTCTGTAGCAGAAATTGTGCCTGTAGCTGGTACAACTACAGCACCTGTAATGCTTGCTGTATCGTTTGTATCTGTAGCTGTAATGCTACCGCTATCAACAGCGTATCCTACTGTGCCTAATAATGAGGCAGTATCATTAGTATCGGTAACACTAATTGTTCCTGTAATAGCAGGAAGCTGTATATCCGATATAGGATTGGTCGAAAACGGTCTAAAGCTTAACATTTAAGCCTCGTTAATAGTTGCAGTAGATGTTTTTTTGTCTATTGACATAACGCCATAACAAACAACATTCCAATCTTCTGACTGGGTTTCTTTTTCGCTTTGAGATAAAACATTAAGCTTAAAGTTTTTAAATAAATATTCTTTATCGCCTTCAAATACACGCCAAACATGGTCTTTAGTGCCACGACCTTCTAAACCTCTGCTTTTGTTAAAACGAATACGATATTTGTTCATATAACTTCCGCTATAGAAGTAATACAAGTTTTTTCAGCAATTTGAATTGATAAATTAAAATGTACAAATTTAATAGGTTTATCTGCAGCATGACGACCAAATGAATGGGGTAACCATGAATTAGTAAACAATAACATTCCTGGCTCTGGTAAAAAATTAATCATATTACTAGCTGGCATAGCTTGAGTAATGTCTGCTTCAGGCAAATTAATTTGTACTTTAGCTGGTCTAGGGTCATGAAATATTACTCTTGAACAATTTTCTGGAGTTTCTAAAAAATAAAATCCTATAATTTGAGAACCATAACCATGAATGTGTTGTTCCATTAAAGAATGTTTGTGGTGTTCTTGTGTCCACATTTCGGTAAATTGAGTATTAAATTGCTCCATTGCGTAGCCTTGATTTTGCAATATGTTCCAAGCAGTTTGCCCAACATAATTTGAAAATTCTTCAATACGAGAATCAGCATAAAAACTATCAGTCATTACCACAGGATAAATGTCATCAATTTCTTTTTGTTCTTCTTTGCGTTTTGCAAGATATTCATCAGAAACCGTTTTAACAACTTCTAAAAATTCTGGTTTTTTAATAGAATATACAATGCTTGGAAAATAATGATATTGTTCTAATTGGTTTTCAATAGGTTCTTGAATTACTCCATCAGCGTCAATTATTTCGACAGTTTGACTCACAATAGTCCTTTATGTAGGTATTACCCAAGATGAACTACCTGTAGATACATAGTTATAGTGAGCGAAGCTAGTATAACCAAAAATAGGCTTGTTCTCTACAAAATTACCAATAATACTTGTTACTGGCAATTCAGTTCCTGGTGTCCAACCATTAAAATTTTGAGAAGTTGCTTGACAAACAGAATGCTCATATAAACCATCTGGCGATTGATAAACTATTTCAATGTTATCAAATGCGCCTGTACCGTTACCTAAATTAAAAATAGTCACTAATCTTGGTTTTTTTGGAAAACCATAATTAATATTAAATTGTGTCCAATTTGGATTAATTGGTGGCATTGTCCAAGCATTAAGAGTGGTTAAATAAATGTTCCAAACTTCAACGCCTTGTGTATCACCTTGTTCTGTAAGAGTAACAATTTGAGTATTGGCATTAGCAATTAAACTTTTTTGTTGTGCTGTGCCTTGAGCATTAATTTGTATTGTTGTAGCGGCTTTTTCTTCAGTTGTTTGTGCAGATATAACCCAAACATCTTGCCATTGATTATTAACATTTTGATAAGTGTCGGTTACATTTTCATAAATTGTTGGAGTAATATTTTGAGCAATACGAGTAAATGGCTGATATTCAGAAGGAATATAACCATAAACTTGCATAAGGTTGCTTTCGTAGACTGGATTGTCGATTGGCTGACTATCTACTACCTTAATATATAATTCGTCCATTTTTTATCTTTTTAAGGATTTCCTACATTGGTACTAGGAAAAGTCCTAGAACATCCAGGCCACACAATACGAACTGCGCCTTTACCGCCATTACCACTACCACCGCCACCACCATAAGCACCACCAACAGTACAAGCAGCATTACTTCCACCAGAACCACCTTTTCCAGTATAGCCATTTGCAACAGTACCACCAGCTCCATTACAACCTTGACCTAAAATTCCAACACCGCCTCCACCAAAACCAGAATCATAACCACCACCACCGCCACCACCAGAACCAGAACTACCATTACCGCCATTACCACCATTACCACCATTTCCAGAATAACCACCAGCACCACCAGCACCATGTAAAACAGTATCAAATACGCCAGTACCTCCATTTCCACCGCCATCCCCAGTATAAGTACCAGCAACGCTAGTACCTTGAACTGCACTACCACCACCACCTCTAACTACAGCAGTAGAAACAAAATAGCTATTATTTGTAGCAGCCGAAGATGAAGTTCCTCCTCCAACAACTACTGTATAAGAAGTTCCTGGTGTTACTGTGTAATTATTTTTATATCCTAATCCACCGCCACTACCTGTTGCTGGGTAACAACAAGCTGTATAAGTTGCACTTTTTCCACCTCCACCAACAGCTACAATAGAAACTGATGTTACCCCAGCAGGGGCTACCCAGGTATACGACCCAGCGGTTGTGTAAGATTGCGAACCTGGAGGCGCACCAAAAGACCTATGGTTCATAAATTTAGCTTGTAATGAACCAGCCATTTTAAGTCAATCCTGAACCAGAAATTATCCAAGTAGTAGAAGTCATTTTAATTGCTGTAGCAGAACCGTATTGTGCCAAACTTCTTGAACCTGTAGTACCAGCAGAAGATAAATACATTGTGTCAGTAGTAATTGCAATAGTGACAACTTGAGAAGTCATGTTAATAAAGCTAAGAGCAGTACCTATTGGATAAGCTACTGAACTATTAGCAGGAATAGTAAAAGTTCTAGCATTAGCATCTGTAGATGGGTGAAATATAGTTTTTCCAGCATCACCAAGAACTAAAGTATAAGCAGCAGATTGGCTATTAAAAGGAATATTAATGTATCCTACACCATTTGTACCATCTACTGTACAGTTGCTTAAAGTACCAGAAGTAGGTGTTCCTAAAATTGGTGTTACTAAAGTTGGGCTAGTAGAAAACACCAAATTTGTACTTGTTGTTCCTGTAGCACCTGATGCGGTATAGCCTGTAATGTTATTAAAAGCAGTAATGCTTGCGCTTGTAGCGTTTGTACCACCGTTGGCAACAGGCAATGCTGTTCCGCTATAACTTATAGCTAATGTACCAGTAGAAGTAACTGGACTTCCTGATATTGACAAGAAAGCAGGTACTGTAGCAGCTACAGAAGTAACTGTTCCTTGCGGATTTGCTGCGGTAGTAATTGAAGTTACACGACCATAAGTATCTATTGTGACTACAGGAATAAGTGTTGCAGAACCTGTTGTTCCTGCGGTTGCTATACCACTTGTTAAATTAACTGTTGGTATTGCAGTAGTTCCGCCTACAGTTAATGTTGTAGAGGTAATCGAAGTAACAGTACCAGAGCCTTTATTGTTAAATGTAGTCCAATCGGTGCTAGTTAAATAACCACTTACTGAAGTAGTTGCTGCAGGCATACTAATAGCAGGTGTTGCGCCACCGCTACTGACTACTGGTGCTGTGCCTGTAACGCTAGTAACCGTTCCTGTTGCTGGTGTAGTCCATGTAGGTGCGCTTGTGCCTTGACTTGTCAATACTTGACCAGCAGTTCCGACTGCGCTTAAAGCTAAAGCAGAAGCTGTTGAATATGGTACAGAACCAGCAGAAGCAGTTAAACTTGCGTTTGTGCCACCACGATTTAATGCAATATTATTACCATTCCAAGTTGCTGAAGTAATAGAACCTGAGTAATCTAAAGTGTTAGTAGACCAAGAAACATTTGAAGGACTTTGGTCATGCCTATCCCAAGAACCAGCAGAAGTTGCATTAGACAATAATATAACACTGACATAACCGCCAGAAGGAATAGAAGCAATTAAAGTATTAGAATTATTATTAACTGTAATTGCACCGCTAGATTGATTGTTATTAAATGTATATGCCGTTCCATTAACAAGCGTAGTGGCATCAGGCAATTTAATCGTTTGACCGCCTGAACCTGTGACTAAATAATCTAATGGTGAAGAAACCGTTAAGGTTGTTGTGCCACCTGTTGCGGCAATAGTTTGTAATGTATTTAAAAAAGCATTGGCATTCACATTGCCATTGACATCTAAATAAGAAGCTTTAGCAGCAGGGTAATCGCCAAACACATACAAAGTGCCTGTAAAACTTACCGCAGCACCAGCATTACTGGATGCATATACAGTATCACGACTTAAAGTTCCAGCGCCTACAGTTCCTAGACCTACTTCCCAATCTGAACCACCAGCATTGTAGATAGCATAGTAAGTCGTATTTCCGTTGCCTATTGCGGCAGAAAAGGTCTGAAACTGCGTTACAGCGCCAGCAAGCGTTAGTGTCCCAGTACCTGTTGTGGTACTTGTTTCCTGAACACGGTCTTTAAGAATTAGCGCCATAATTTACCTTAACTGTTAGCTCGGATGATTGTGCCTGCGGTAATGCTGACTGTCTGACCTGATGCAATAGTCGTAGTGTTTAAGTTTAAATCAGCGCCTGAAGTGCCTACTGAACCATCCATTACTACTGTTGTACCGTCTGACTTAACAATACGGAAGAAAGTCGCTGTACTAGATGCTACAGCAGTACCGTTAGTGACAGAGCCAAGGGTAATTGTACCGTTTGAATCTGTACCAAAAGCGCCTGAGATAGTAAGGCTGACTAGCAAAGTCTGGGTAGAGATAGCAGTATTAGCATTAGTAGGCTGTGTTCCGTCATACAGACGAATGATAGAGCCAGAGCCAGCATAGGTGATTAGACCTGTTTGCTGGGCATCTCTAGTGCCATTAGAGTATTTAAGATTAGATGCCATTATTGAACTCCAATGATTTTACCGTTTTCATCACGGATAACTTGTTTCGGTTGAGAAAGCTTTTGCATCAATGCGGCAACCATTTGAGTCAGTTGAGCATTAGTGGTTTGCATATTTTCCATTGCTGGTTGTAGCGGATGATTTGCCATTTGTGAGAATCCCATAGTATCTTGAATAATCTTAGCCTGTTCTACAGACTCCATGTAGGCCATTGAACCATCAGTTAAGCCTGCGTTAATACGAGCAGTTTCAAGTTTAGCTGCGTTGTCAAGGTAAGCCAAGAGGATAGCTTTAGAATTATCCATTTCAGCTTGTTTGCTGTTGCGTTGCTCTTCCAGGCTAAATTTAAGCTGATTCTCTTGTGCTTGGTATTCTTGCTTAGCTTTCTCAAGTTCATTCTCAGCTTGGAATTTCTGAATATCTAGTTGAGTCTGTTGTTGAGCTTTAGCTTGGTCAGCTTGAATCTGCATCTGAAGCTTCATAATCTCTGGTGGTGGTGGTTTAGGCTGACCTTGTGCTTTTTGTGCAGCTTCTCTAAGCTTATCAGCAGTTTCGTCAATAACACCTTCTAGTTGTTTACCTGCTCTAAATGCAGTAACTGAGAACTTGAGCATTTCCATCAGCATTGGGGCCATCTCAGGCGCTTGTGCAGCCATCGGTAATGCTTGCTGCATAAAGCCACCGACTGCTTGCAAGAAAGCCATACGATTTTGCTTTTCAGCTTCTTCGTCTTGGAAAATCATCGAGTCAGAAGTAACTTCAATACGGAAGTTAGAAGATGCCTCATTTCTGAGCAACTCCATTGCCTGTGGAATCATTTGTTGGTCTTGCGGACTCAGTTGTTGTGACCCTGAAATCTTGAGGATTGTGTCATCTGTAAAGTGCTGGCAAATGATTTGAGCCTTGATTTGTAACAGTTTTGTAGCAAAGTCTACGACATTGTGTTGCATAGTCTTTAAGCGACCTGCTGCGTTATTACTCTTAATAATCTGAGCGCCTAGCGTTTCATTAGGGTCAGTCTGACCACGCTGAATATCGGCAATACCCATAATCTCGTAGATTTGAGCTTTAACTTGTTCCATTGCTTGATACGAGTTTTGCAAAGCGCTGGCAAAAGGAGCGATGTCTACAAGGTCAATAGCTCCACGCATACCCTGTTTTTCAGCAAAAGCAGCCCAGTTTTTAACTGGAATCATGGTGTTATTTTCGCCTTCAGAGAACAAGCGAGATAACTCAGAAGCTGAAGCGTCATACACACCACGCACACGCAAAGCATTAATCAGTTCTTCAATGCGGTTTGACAAAGTGTCTAATTGACGAGCTTGGTCTTGATACATTGTGTAATCAGGAATAGGCTCTAAGCTCTCATTTGTAAGAGTAGAGAACAAAGGCTTTGGACAAGGCCAGAATCCTTCTAGTTCTAATGGGTCATCACGCTCATCTAATATCTTGCCTAATGACTTAGAAATCCATAAGACTTTGCCTGTTTCTTTGTCCCAGACTTCATAAACTAGAGCTTGTGACTGCTCATCAATAAAGCCTTCGTTTCTTTTGTTGTCCTCTGGGCGAGTGTCAAGCGGTACTTGATAGCCTAAATCTTCGCCAAAACGCTCAACAAGAGCATCACGGTTCATAAATACTCTACGCCATACTGCAGTTACTTCTTCCCATGTTCTACCTGTTGTATGACCAAAATCACGCCAATGCACATAGTCTACAGGGCAGCACTCATACTCAATACGCTCTGGGTTTTCAATCTCCATTGCGCTTTCTGTTTCGGCTTCATCTGTATCTTCGGTAATTTCGTAACCGTCATCAGGCTCATCATCAGTTTTTTCGCCTTCAATGTGTGGTTCATAGCGAACCCATGCAGTACCTCTGCCGCCTAATAAACGGTCAAGAACTGCTTGTTGCATTGCAGATTTGTAGTCACCGTAATGCTCTAACTCAAACTCCAATGCTCGCTCTAAGAGCATAGATGCAACTCTACCTATAGGGTCATTATCACGAAACCGCCTTGAAACATCAGGTCTTGGAAGTCTTGCAAAGATTGCAGGTTGAATAGTCTGAACATTAGACCAAAGGATATTAAAGCGAGAATTAGGGTTAGATTGATAGCGGCTATCATCTTTGTACTTCTTAATGATACGGTCAGTACGAGCTTCCCATTTCTTAAAGGTACGCTCATAGTTTGTAATGGTTTTGTACCATTTTTCGTAGGTTTGCTTTTCCGCCATCAAATTCTCCCTGTGGATTTCACTGGTGCTTGCTTCCACATTTCATTAAGTGTTACATCTGTCTGTCCTACAAACAAGCCTCTGATAGCTTCATCTTTAGGCAAAGCCTTTTCTTCTTCACGCCAGGCTATTGCAAGCATACGAAAAGCATCTGCGCCATGTGAAGTCCAATCGTGTCTAGGTTTATCCCTAAATACTTTCCTGTCCTCGTCATACTCACGCTGATACTGCCGCAAACATTCAATGCCATCTTCGCACTTAGAATCAAACCAGCTACGCATCAATGCAAGCCTGCTTGCTTGAATTCCGTCTTGAAGCGATAAACTTGGCACAATTCTCATTGTTTCTAATGGAATTTTAACACTTAATTGTTCTATTATGCTTTTGCCTCCGCTTGCTAAAGTCTTTGCCCTTGCATCATGAGGTAGCCAATGCGTTCTGTAGGTGTAATCGTACTCAATCGCCTTAGCTTGAATCAACCCTGTATAGAATGGGATTGGCTGACCATTGGATGAATGGTAGTCCAGCACTCTAATTTCACCATGTACTACCTGAAACCACCAAATACTTGTATCGTCTGAATAACCTAAGTCCCAAGCTGTAAAGACAGGGAATAAAGGGTCATGCTCTACATTCATAATCCTGTTGGAATCAGTGAGCTGTCGCATCTCTTTACCGTAATATGCCCCAAGGATGGCGCTTTCAAAGTCGCACTCAAACTCTTGTAGGTATTGGTCTTGGGTCATAGATTTGGCAGCATCAGCCAATTCAGACTCAGGCAATAGCCCTGTCTGACTAGCCCTTAAAGTCTTGGCATACCAATCATCTGACTTAATAGCATTGCTATATATGTCCCAAAAGGCGTTATGGCCCTTAGGTGTACCAATAAATACTGCCCATCCTAGCCTATCTGCCAACAAAGGGCGAATAATCTCACCCCAAATGCGAGGACGCATATCTGCATACTCATCTAGGACAATCCCATCAAGGTATAAGCCTCGTAAAGAATCAGCATTATCAGCACCAAACAACCTAATCCTTGCGCCATTTATTAGTTCCACCCATAGTTCCGATTGATTAGCTTTAGCCATTACAGGCTTACTAAAGCGTAACAGGTAGTCCCAAGCGATATTTTTTGCTTGGCTGTAATATGGTGCAACATAGGCATATCTGCCGTCTTTTTTGCTCTCTAATAGTGCTTTTACTATTAACTCATTAATACAAGCTACAGTCTTACCACAGCGCCTGTGAGCCACAACCACGCTCCAACGCTGGATACGGCTATGAAAGTCTTGAAAAACGCTTCTAGGGCGGTATAAGAGCTTTATATTACGCTTCATCTGCCCATGAGATAGTGAAGTCTTTGCCGTCTAAGCCAGTAACCTCGTTTACTTGGGTTTCTTTCCATTTAGCCCTAGTCTTCAGCCAAAATATAGCAGCAGCCGTATTGCCCTTTTTAGCCTGGCTAAACAAAGTACCAGCAATGGCAGCGTTTGCGTCTATACGCCCTTCGTCTAGTTCATCTTTGTAGTATTTAACTAGCGTATCAGCACTAATCTTTAACCTTGTGGCTATGTCTTCATGGGGACATCCCAACGCAGACAGGCGTTTAACCTGCTCTTGGGTGTCTTTTGTAGGTATATGTTGTTTTCCTTGAGCCATTTTATAACTCCGAAAGTACGGCTTTTTTGCCAGTAAAGTCTTCCCAACGCTTGACTATGACATCGCAATATTTAGGGTCTAATTCCATGCTTCTATTGACCCTGCCTGTTTTTTCGCAAGCCATAAGGGTAGAGCCTGACCCACCAAATAGGTCAACAACGCAATCAGAGC
>JGI24890J29729_1000736_pt1 | contig 18329 bp, 27 predicted proteins | sample FreactcultureFD7_FD_29729 | JGI IMG/M metagenome (IMG submission 29729)
TTGGGATTCTCGTTTGGCGCGATAAAAGGTACAATTTCCCAAATAGTTCAGATACATTCTATTACAACCCTTACTCTGGTACAGTTTCTCTCTCTTTTTTTTTCTCTTTTTGCTCTCTCCTCAAGAAGTAGGATTGACAGGATTCGATATTATTGTTTTAAATAGGNGAATTATCCTTGGAGTTTCCTAAAGCTTCTACTAAATGTCGTGGTGGAATCTTGGCCGACGAGATGGGTCTAGGTAAAACAATCATGGTTGCTTCACTGTACGTTTTACTCCTTTTTCCCTTTCTCTCTCTCTCTCGAGATGCTCTTCTCACGTAGTGTCCCCCTTCGTTCACTAAACAGGATTCATACGATCACACCTTGGAATTCTGAAGGACCTTCCTCTTCCTCATCCTCCTCTGATACCGAATCAGATACTTCCTCACAACAACCACAACCCACTTCGAAACCACTCCCACCACGTTACATCCTCCAAACTCAATCCCGACTCTCCACCTCCTCCTCCTCCTCGAAGAAACCTCGATTGAAACCCGGTCAACCTCGAGCAACGTTAGTAGTTGCACCGATGACGTTACTGAGTCAATGGTGTGATGAATTGGAGAGGTCGAGTAGAGAAAAGGGAGGGTTGAGAGTTTTAATGTATTACGGTGCGGGGAGAAGTTCGGGAAAAGGTTTACAGGAAGAAATAGAGGCTGGTGTAGATGTAGTAGTTACTAGGTACGCTTTCTTTTTCTCTTTTACTGAGCGAGTTGGAGGGAGATTTGACAGAGGGCTGATTGTGGTTTAGAGTGGGGAGTGAGTGTGCAGTTATGGAATTTTGTGTTCGGATTTCAAAACTAGTGGATTAGCTAATGAAGAGAAGGAGAATTCTAAACCTACTACTACTGCGAAAAAGGATGAGAAAGGGAAAGGGAAAGGGAAAGTGATGGAGAATAATGGAGAGAAATCGAAAACGACTAACAAGAAGAAGAAACCTGCTGGATTGTTTGCGATCGATTGGTTCAGGATTGGTGAGTCCATCTACTGGCTCAATCGCTCGACACCCCGTGCTGATTGACCGCATGCATGTTCGCAGTTCTCGACGAAGCTCATTTGATCAAATCTCGAACTACTGTCAATGCGAAAGCTAGTTACGCTTTGAAAGGTGCTAGGAGATGGGCTTTGACCGGTACACCTATCGTCAAGCACGTCTCGCTCGCTCATTTCTGTCCCTCTTGAGTCGTGTGATTGACGATTCGATCGTCGTGAATAGTCGTCTCGAAGATTTGTACTCGCTTTTACACTTTATTCAACTCGAACCTTGGGGTAAGATGAGGGCTGCTTCATTAGCATCTTCATAAGTCGACGCTCATGTAACGATCTTTCCATACAGGCAATTTCTCCTTCTTCAAAACTTTCGTCACGGTTCCTTTCCAAAACAAAGATCCTCGAGCTATCGAAGTCATTCAAGTCATTCTCGAATCAATCCGTGAGTTATCCTTCTCTCTCTTCTCTCTCGTCTCCCTTATCGGATCACAACTCACGCTCGAGTGTTCCTTTTGAAAATAGTGCTTCGTCGAGAAAAGAAGATGAAAGATAAAGATGGCAACCCGATCGTCACTCTCCCCGAGAAACGGATCAGTGTCGTCCACCTCGATTTCTCATCAGAAGAACGAGAAATCTATGAAGCGTTGTACAAGAACGCAAAGAGTAAATTCCTAGGATACGCTCAAGAAGGAACTGTTCTCTCGTAAACGTCCCCCTCCTCCTCCCACTGAACTGAGCGAAACCTGATACCCTGACACATTGCGGAACTCTCGTAGAAACGTCACGGCGATCTTTTCAATCCTGATGAGATTGCGTCAAGCAGTACTTCACCCTACTCTCGTCTTGAAACGACTCAAGGAGAACCTAGCTGCGAAAGGGAAAGCTCGTAAAGCTGCCGACAACGATGACCACGACGATCTCGATCTCACTCATGGAATGTTAGACGATACGGCGATTCAAAAATTGATCGAAAGGTATTCGGCTTCGAAGGACGGTTCGGGTCCCGATGAGAAACTGTTGCAAGAATTACTCGAACCGAAAGAGGAAGGCGATGCAGTCGAGGATGACAGTGAATGCATGTTGTGTATGGAGGTCAGTCAAGTCATCTCTCGAAACTATTCATGAGAGCTTTTTGGCTGACTTGCTTGTTTCTCCGACGCTAGCCGATCGAGATTCCGGTCTATATGCCAAAGTGTGGTCATTCTGGATGCAAGGGTTGTGTCTTGTCTCATATCCTCGACGCTCAAGAAGCTAGTCAAGAGGTGAGGGGACTCTTTGTTTGTTTGCTTCTAATTCCCTCGCTGACACTTTTTCGATCTCTGCTATAGCCTCGTTGTCCAGCTTGTTCCGCTGGGCCTCTCACCGAACGTGACATCTACGACATTCAAAACTCGGATGGTTCGAAACCTTTGAAACTGAAAGCTGCTCCTCGACCCAAGAAACCCAACTTTTCAATCGAAACCATCTCGTCATCTCAAGGTTCCGCTAGCTCTCGAGAAGTATTGACGATCCTCGATAGTGATGAAGAGGAGGAGGAGGAGGAAGTCTCGGTCAAGTCAACGAATGGGAAAGGGAAGGAAAAGGCGAAAGTTCAGGAGATTACTTTGTCGGATTCCGAAGATGATGCATCAGATGCTTCGGACGAGTACATGCCGAGTCCGAAGAAAGGTCGTCGAGATGAATCGGGCGAGGAGGAGGAGATGGGACAGTTGGGGGACAGTGATGAGGAAGAGTCGAAACCTTTGACCAACAGGAAACCTCTTCTCGCTCGCGGAGATTTCCGCTCATCGACCAAGCTCGAAGCTCTTGCCAAATCTCTACAAGCTGCGAAGGAGAAGGATCCGAACCTCAAAGCTGTCGTATTCTCGCAGGTGAGTTGAAATCGGTTCCTTTGTTGCGATCTCGCTCAAATCTTTGGCTTTTTCCTAGTTCACCGGTTTCCTCGATCTCTTGGAGAGAACTCTCAACCGAGATGGTTTCACGTGAGTGCTCGATTGCTCGTCTTCCGCCTGGATCCGCGCTCACTTTCCCTATATTTGCAGAAATCTTCGTCTCGATGGTGCTATGACTCAAAGTGCTCGCCAAACCGTTGTTCGCAAGTTCACAAAGTCTACAGATCATGTTATACTTCTCGCATCGCTGAAAGCTGGTGGTGTTGGATTGAACCTCGTGAGTACCCTCGACCATTTTTTGCCTTCTCCCAGAAACGCCTTTCCATGGAACTCCACTCTCTTCCATATCTCGTCTACTCGTCCACTATACTTTTTGCTCGTATACTAACTCTGCTCTGCCTTTTCAGATTGCCGCCAATCACGTTTACATCATGGACCTCGTAAGTTCACGTCTTTCCCATCTTCAATCATTCAGAGCTCAGAACTGAAGTGGTGGAACGCTCGAAAGTGGTGGAATTCGGCAATTGTCATGCAAGCCGTTGATCGGTGAGTTATCCAAGAGACTTCAAAACCCAACTTAGCTAATTTTCGAACTTGTTTTTCAGTATTCATCGTTTCGGTCAGACCCGCGAAGTGAGCTCTTTCAACATCTTCCTCTGCTCTTCGATGCAATCTGACACCCTCCCTCCAGGTCTACGTCACTCACTTCCTCGTCAACAAGAGTATCGATGAAACCATGTTGAAAATTCAAGAGCGCAAGACGAAGATCATTCAGGGTGCTCTCGGACAGAACAAGGACAAGGATAAGCAAGCTCTCAAAGAAGACTTGGCTCTCATCTTCGCAGACTAGGTATCCCTCACGAAATGTTGTTGATAATCTACTACTCGCTTTTCTTTCGAAAAAGACAACAAAGGGTTGCACTCGAGCTAGGTCAACAAGTTCTGCAACATTCCTACCAGAACCTCCTCATCCTGCGTGACCTCCTTCTCACTCCCGGCCAGCTCCGTCGCTACACCGCTTCCTACGATCGATTGCAAGAGTGCCTCCCAATCTTCGTCGTTCGAAACGGGGATATCGAGTTGATCTCCTTCGTATCCCCAAGGTGACGCTACTCCTGTGTAGTCATCAGAGGGAGTCGGGAGCAAGTCGAAGCTAGAGGTAGAAGGGGTATAAGGAAGCGAAGGATCCGAATCCGAAGCGGCGATGTATTGCTGTTGTTTCGATTCGATTCGAGCGATGATCGATCTTAGCCAAGGTGCTGGTTTGGCGTAAGAAGCGTAAGCCCATCCAATTCGATTCATCGCGCGCAGAACGCTACGGAGAATGTGAGCTTGTCAGTTTGAATCAAATGAGAGAAGTATTGTCAAAACCCACATTCGCAAATCGGTGAGCTTGCTCGTGAAAGTCCACTCGGGTCGATTACCTCCTTCTTCGAACGTTGGTGCATCGATGAGTCGAGAAAGCCACATCGGTAGTCGAATGAACAGCATCTGAGTTCGACAACGGCGGGTCAGCTTCTCGTGAAAGGATCAAGCAATCAAGAGACTGACCTGTGTTCCGCTCATCGTTCCCAAAGAAAGTGAATCCTCTCCCATCGCCAACAACTCCACGAGTTCTCTCGCAGCTCCAAACGCGATATCTTCGGCTTGTTGACGAAGTAATTCGAATCTCTCCCAGTACTCTGTATCTTCATTTCGAGGAGGTCCATCAAGTGAGCCGTATTCTTCGAGGTTGAAGATCTTGGCAGCTTCGGAAGCCGTTGTACTGTACCGTGCTTTCCGTTGATGTAACACTCGACCGAGGAGGAAAGAGAGGCCAGCTGTGGTTGCTCGGAGATGCTTGACGAAACTGTGTACCGCCTTCGCTTCGCCAACAGCGCTTGATCGAGGTCCCAGATATCGTACAGATCGAATGTTGAGCAATTCAAAACCAGTCTTGATCTTTCGTAAGGTCGTGAGGTAATGCTTGACAAAGTCTTCGTCCACTCGAGGGTTTCGAGTAGCTCGTACTATCGAGCGAAAAGTGTCAGTGGCGGTTGTGGCGTAGTGAGACGTGGAGAGCTGCTTACGACCCGTCAATTTGATCGAGGCTGATCGACCGAGATCTGCGATGGCGAGCATGATCGAATTGAATGGGATCCTTTGTCATGACGCAATGCTTATGAGCACAAGCCACGCGCTCAACACGTTCGTAGCGAGAGAGTACACACCAGAAAGGTAGCTCGTAAGGGTTTGAAGCGTTTTGAGGATCGACTTCAGGGAAAGCCAAAGCTTCGTCAAGAGGAAGAGGCATAGTGTCGCCTAGTAGGCAGCAGTCGTCGTCCGAGAATACAGATTGACTGCCAGTAGTAGCGCACAGAACAGCATCGCGAGACTATTCAAACGGATCAGAAGTCAATCAATCTTCGCAGACTGAGAATAGTTCGATAAGACTCACGAATGCTGTCCATCCTACTCCCGACTTCATTACTCGCTCTTTAACTGAGATGTCGGGGTTCAATAAGATCGCTTTGAGGTGAAGCATGTACGCTGTTCCGACGGGTCGACCGGGATGAACTGGAAAAGGTTGCTGAGCGTTCTCGTCTGTGAGTCAATGGGAAACCTTATTAGCTGCGCAGTCGACAGATACCGCTTCTTGTAGCACTCACAGTCTGCCATTCCTTCGATCATCATGAGAGTCGCAAGGTTCTCAGGTGTAGGATCCCTCCAAATTCCTTTCTCGTCAGCAACCCTCAGCGCTTTGTCCACTAGAGCTTGACAAGCATCCGTACGTCTCTTTCCCCATTCTGACAAGTCCTCTCCATTCTTGATTGCTCGAGCGAGAGTTGCTGGATTTGGCCCGTTACCTCCGATCAAAAGAGGATGATCCGAAATTCTTGCTACTAGAGCGAGGACAACCGCTGCCAAAGGTTCGAGCTTCGGGTCCATACAGTTCAGTCGACGTCCGCATGATTCGAATTGAGGACGGAAAATTGTAGCTTGAAAAAGAGGGATTCGACCATCCGTCGGCATTTGATCGTAGACTAAGACGAGAGGCAGGTCAGCACGAAAGCGTCAAAGTCTAGCGGAGCTAGCTCACGTCCGAGTAGGGATCCAGTGAGAGTCGCTTCGAGCTCGCCAGTGATCAGCTTTCCGACGATTGAAGTTGGCGAAAGTTCAGAGGCAACGCTTAAAGACCGTTGTTCTCGGCGTCGCTTCGCTGGAGGCCCCATGTCGTTACCGATTCTGCTCACGCTCGTAGATGCTTGAGCGTAATCTGTCGTGCCAAATAGAGCTCTGGGAATCTCATAAGGTTAATATCGTGCGAAATGATTTCTCAATAATATCGAGTGAGACTCACTGGGCAGACTCTATACGCTTCCCTGTCCTCACTGGTGTCTTGCGAGCTTTCGGCGGAAGTTGTGTGCACCTGAGAAAGGGGTGATCGATCGTCACTCAACACGAACCCCTCTGAAGGTGTCTAGAGGAGAGACTCACACGAGACCTTTCGCTATACACTTCATGCAGCTCGTTTGCCCTGGTTCACGTTCACATTTGACCCTGTTCCTCGATTCACTCGATGAGTTGCAAGACCCCTTTCAGATCGGGAGCTCCTTTCACTCACCGTCTCATTCGACAAGCCGCACAATTACGTAGCTTGATCCCATTTGTAGAGATATGCGGTACACCGGGAGAGTCCGGAGAGGCTACGAGCGAGCTGGAAGTCGATATTGAAGATGAATTGGAGCCTTGATCTTGATAGGGCTGTGGGAGAGTGAGGAACGCATCGGCATCGAAGTAAGGATTGCTCAGCGCTGAAGTGTCGGTCAGGAATGTGCTGAAGTCGAATTGAGTCATATTGGATCGTGTTGAGTGAGAAGGAGGAGCGGAAGAGCGATTCGCAGTTATTTGATCATTTCCAACGAGAGCAAGTCAGGCGTTCTCGACATAGTGTGTGCTCTGCTCATGCTCCTCGATAATGGTGTTCGCGAAATCGACAGATTGCGAAGCGAGCAATCAAAACCTGAAATTTTGCTGTCTTTCGCGACGATTTCAAGATCAAGTACTACAGCCAAACCGCCGTAGCAGCACCGACCACCCTATCCTCGTTTCCATACTTCAACTTCGTCCTCGCGACCTCAGTGAGCTCCCTCCCATCGAACGCCAGAATAAAAACGAACCCTTCTTCACTATCCGTCAATGCGATGTACTCCATTCCCGTCTCGTTGTAGTCTCCTGGCGCTGGCTGTACCGCGTTAGCCCATCCTCCTGATGTAGCGGTCTCGTAAAGTGTGATCGGAGTTGAGGAAGTGGGCAGGCCTGAGGGAGAAAGTTCGTAGACTGCGATCCAACCTTTCGTTGAGGGTCCGAGACCTCGCGTTGAACAGTAGAGATACCGTTCGGAGGGTGATACTCTGACTTCGTCAGCCCAGTAGAGTGTAGGAGAATGATCTGTAGAAATAGTCGGGAAGAACAGTCAGTAAACAGCTTCACAGGTGTAGCGAAGTATTAGTTTCCCGCTCCCTGACTCTGGAAGACGTTGTAGTGCCTCCTACTTGACCACAGAGAGGGCGAAAGCTCACCTTCAGGAATGATCTTGACCCCTTGAATCCATCTCAATTTGCCCTTTTCTCGATCCACCTCAAAGACATCGACCATACTCGAATGTTCTTGTAGTGAGTAGACATAGTGACCGTTCGGATGTGGCGTCACATGTCGAGGTCCATCATTGGATCGAGGCGCGATGTTCTTTTCAGTTTGAGTAAGTGAGCCATCCTCGTTCACTCGGAAGACGAAGATAGCGTTTCGACCGCTGTGGAAGGAGCAGAGACGAGCGAATAGCTCAGCTTTTGGACAATCACGGTCTACGAGAACGAAATCCCTCGCTACTCGAACAGCGAGAAACGTAGTTCGTTTCGATGAGAAAGATTTCACTCACATATCAGCGACATAAGCCAATCTCCCATCCGGCGACAGATCAAACGAATGGCTTCCGTGTCTCAACCCGCCGAAATCCATCACCCCTCCATCATCCTTCTGTCTATCCTCTCCCACGAAATCCAATTTCTGTAATTCTTTCCCCTCCTTGAAACCTCCCGTCTCTTCATCCATCGCAAAGACTTCGCCTGTTGCCCCACCTGCCGAGTACGCTGTTGTTGAAGAGACGCAAACGTAGCCTGATCGAGAAGCGGTTTGAACCGAGTTGAGATGCGAAACAGTTGGCGGAGAAGAGGAAGTAGAGGGATTGATGCGGTAGCTAGCGAGGCCAGGAGGTTCAGTCCAGCTCGTGGCGTATAATCTATCCTTAGCGGTCTATCGTCGAGAGAAAGAGGAGACTGGTAAGTTGAGTGAACAGCGAAGGTGAAGAAGTGAAAGGGGAACTCACATTCAAAGCGAGCCAGCTATGAGGAGCCTGTCCATCGTTCTGTGCTATAACTTCGAGCGTCTTTGAGGTGGAGTCGAAAGCGAGAGTAGCGATAAGATTTGTGTTGAACGTGCCGACGAGGAGATATCGAATCGGCATAGCTCAAACGTGATGTGAGACGGCGTCCGAAGGGGCTGTTCTGGGGCTGTCGAGAGTCGAATGAAGTGGAGGACTGAAGAAAGGTTTCTCCACTCGGATTTGATCACTCGTCCGACGCATACATCCAGTCCCTTCTCCGAACAAACTCCTTCCTACTTCGGTTTTCTCGTACCCTTCGCGCCTTCCTTCAGCTCACCTCTCTGTAACCACCATAGATCCTCGTCACTAACCCGTGCGAATCTGCCTCGTTCACCTTTCGCAACCTTGCTCCTCACCACTTCGTATCCCACTGACTTTCCTGCATCCTTCACGTTGACATCCACGATAGGAGCGTTCTCGAGCATCCCAGCTGCACGTCGTCGCATGAGTCGTCCAGTGATCTGTTTTGGAGCGTGCCATTTCGTGTTTCGACTTGTTGGACTGAAAGTTCTTCGATCTTGATCTGAGAGTACAGGCCGAGCAGTCTTCGGAGGAACAGGGCGGTAAGTTGAGCGCTGTTCCAGAGTCTGAAGTCGTTTGGGAGGTAGAGGTCGAGATGAGAGAGGTACGGTTGCTTTCCTTTCGAGGAGAGCCAGACGCTTGACGCCATTCCCGAGATCTGCCTCCTCCAGCCCTGTATTTGCCTTCAACAAAGATTCTGTAGCTTCTTGTGTCCCATCTATCAACTTTCCATCCTCGTAGACTCTGACAGCTAGGGGACCTCTCAATTTGTTTGTTTGAGCGTTCCACCATCTCCTCCTGATCGCTTTGATTCGTTCAGGTTTCAGCGGCCCTAGTAGTCTAGCTTCTTCAGAGGCAGGGTCGGCTCGTTCTGGGAGCGTCGGAGGGCTACGGAGTTGTGCTGGAGTCGGAGGACGAGAAGTATGGGAAATGGTCGAGCCGAGGAGTGCAGCGAGGGGTGGAGAGAACGTGTGCCGAGCTTGATCTTGAGATAAGAAAGGCTACAAGTGATTCGTTGATAAGCATCAAGAGCGTGTGGACTGTGAGAAGTGAGAGATGGGTTACGAACAGATAGAGAAGCATGTTTCTCGGGGCCTCTCAAGCCGTGAGCAGTCTCTAGTACTCGGCTAAGCGAGTGGAGATAGCCATCATTCGCCGCTTGTAGATGACGCAACATCTGTCAAAAAAGCGAGTCAGCTAAGAGGTGTGAGTAGTAAATAGAGAGAAGCGAGACGAACTTGTTGAGCCTTCCTCGTCCTTCTCGTCACCTGTAAGCTAGACTCTACATTTGGAGTAGCTCTAGATGTGCTTCGTATGCGTTCACGATAAAAGGAGCTGTCAATCGATAGAGTCAGCGATTAAAGTTGAACGAAAAAAACGAAGGGAAGGAGACACACTTCGCGAGCTGATCTGGTAGCGCTCTAGCTTCTTTCAACAGCTCCCGATATAGTCTCGAGCCGACTAGCATAGTCCAGAGCTAAGGGGGAGAAGTCGAGGTCGAAGTCGAGATGAAAGAAACAATCTCAACTTCTTGCACTTCATCAGCAACGACATTCGAACCAAGGAGAAGGCGTAGAGGTGGATAATCGATGGCAGTACCGCTGAGGGTCAACACGGCTTTTTCCACCACTTCAAACTGGACTTCCCTCCCTCGTTTTGATCGACTCCTCGTGATCCTCTCAACTCTCAGTATCGCCCTCCTATACGTCATCAATGCAGCATATGGCGACACAAAACCCTCGTATCCTCCAGGATCTTTACCGTCGGATGCGAGAGGGCAAGGAGCGGGATCATGTCGAATGAGTTTCATGTCTCCCTCCTATCTGCACCTCTCTGGCTTTGGAAGGGAGTTTACAAGGTTAGGGAACGGACCGTGGGGATTATATCTATATCGGGAAGCGGGATGGGACGATGATCCAATTCAGGAAGATGGGAAAGGAGGTGAAACGATGGTTTTGAAGGGAACTCCAGTCCTGTTCGTACCAGGAAACGCGGGAAGCTTCCGTCAAGTGAGGAGTTTAGCGAGTGCGGCAACGAGGAGCTTCTGGGAATTACCGGGAGTGAAAAGGAGAGGGTCAGGGACGAGGCCAGGAGCAGCAAGTCTCGACTTCTTCACGATCGATTTCAACGACGACTTTTCAGCTTTCCACGGTCAGACCCTCTTCGATCAAGCCGAATATACAGCAGATTGTATTCGATACATCCTCGGACTCTACGCCGGTCAAACCTCAGCTGATCCCGATCCAACTTCAGTCATCGTCGTCGCTCACTCAATGGGAGGAATCGTCGCTCGCGCCGCTCTACTCGATCCACACTATCACACCCATTCGATCTCGACTCTTATCACTTTCGCTACACCACATCTCGTCCCTCCCGTCACTGTCGATTCTGGCGTCGACCGCGTCTACTCCTCGATCAACTCGTACTGGCGTGAGGGTTACGGCATCTCGACCCCTCCTTCCTCTCTCTTACCCTCTCGCAAGTCGAGTGTCACTCCTCAGGAACAACTCGAGGATTTCGTTACGGTCTCGATCAGTGGAGGAAACTCGGACGACATGATCGCTTCTGAAGCCACTTCCCTCTCCTCTCTCGTCCCAGACAACGACTCGAACGGATTCACAGTCTTCACAACAGCGATTCCTGGTGTTCAAACTCCAATCGACCATCTCGCGATCCTCTGGTGTCAGCAATTGATGCAAGTCGTTGCAGAATCCATCCTTTCTATCGTCGACGTCCGGAATTCCAATGGAGTTGTCTCCCGTTTGGATCGTATCGACGAACTAAGCACTCGACTACTTGGAGGATTGGAACGTCAGACTCGCTCCGAGGGCAAGGGTCGACCCATTCTGCTCAAAGATCTCGAACGAGGAACTCCTTCTCGTCAACTCCGACTTGGTGAACGCCTCTCGATCAAGCAAGAGTCAACCTTGAACGAACGTATGACTCACCTCATGCCTGTACCGCTTTCCAAAACCTACACCGGACCTCGGAGGTTTTCGCTTTTGACCTCAGCAGCGATCGGTCGCAAAAAGGAGGACCTCGTCGAAGTCTATGGCTGTTCAAATGTCGAAGATTCGGTCGAACTCGAGCTATCTTCCTGCACTCCCCTCTTCCCTCATCACGTCACCACCCTCCCCGGATCTCCTCATTCGACCATTTCACCTATACTACCTGCAGCTGTCGATGGCGACTCGATGCATCTCCTCACTCTCGATGCTCAAGCACTCAGTAATCTCCATCACATCGCAATCATCGTCAAACCTGGAGGCACTCCTTGGGCTCTCGCCGAGTTTGCGGATGAGGAAGATCAGATTCAAGTTGTGGATAGGGGAGTGTTTCGTGAGTTATGCTAAATCGTACGAGGGAGACTGAAACTGACCCACACCAACGGATAGATTTGCTTCTGTCGGGCTACAAGATCGAAAAGTTCCCCTCGACTGCTCCTTCGATGATTTCAGAAGTTTGGTTGCCTGCTCTCGACACATCACTTCTCGCTCTCAAAGTTAGAGTTCATCGTAGCGCGTGTCAAGGTGAGTACCTCTCCCTGTTCGAACCCTGATTGAACAGAGAACTGACACTCTGAGCAGAGAGTAAACCTTTTTTCGCCCCGCTCCTCCGCCAGTACTCCTCGAAACTCCACGAGTCGAAATACTATCCCAACGTTCGACTCGCTTCTCTGTATACTCACTCCTCTGGACCCTATCTTCCACCTTCGACTTCACCCTTTGCATCATCCGGAACTCGACTGCAATTCTTCCTCGATCCGACCTGTCAAGCTGGTACTGGAGACCTCGCTATCGAGATCAAAGTTGATCTGTGGAGGACGATCGGATCTCTCGTCGTCAGACATAGAATGGCGATGGTCACTGTTCCGTTCGCATTGATCATGCTGGTGATTGCGATTCAGATTCGGGAATTCAATTCAGGCCGTGAGTCGACATTCATCTATTCTGCTCTTTGGATTCTTCGCTCATATCTACGATTCGCATACCTGACCGATACAGATCCTTTCCCACCCTTCGGATCTGCCCTTTCCACCTTTACTCGCCGGATCCTTCCTTTCCTCCTCACATCACTCCTCGTGCTCAGCTTCATTCAATCCATCCTTCTCACAAACTCGATCTATTCAAATGAAGCTCTTGCCGATCTCCCCACCGCTCGATTCACTTCGCCTGCTCCATGGTTGTCGGATGCTTTACTCGGCAACACCGGAATGTTTTGGTCACCTTTCGCCTCGATCCTCGTATTCGCCATCCTTGCGGTCGTCGTCCTCGAGTACGTAGTGTTATCGTTTGTTGTGAGCCTCGCGGCTTGGGCAATTCGGCAAGTTCACGCTCGAGGTTCTTTGCGAATCAAAGCGGTATTCTCGTAAGTCGTCTTTCCCTTCGACTCCCTTCAGCTATCTGACTGACTGGTTCCTCTCTTAGACTCGATCCGAACTCAACGAACCTCCCACCTTTCCAACGACTCGTCTCGCTCGCCTCTCTCCTTCTCCTCACGACGTTCTTCGCTCCATATCAATTCGCCTACCTCGTCCTCCTCCTCATTCATCTTTTTACGACTATCCGACTTCTCGCTCACACGCAAGCTGAGACGGCTTCAGCTCTTCACCAATCCGGCTCACAAGCATCGACGTTAGCTTCGAAGAAACTGTGGGATCAATATCACTTCGCCTTTTCCATCTTGTTCCTCCTCATCTCTCTCTTACCAATCAACGCGCTCATACTCGTCGTGTGGGTCCGAAACCTCGCTGTTGGATGGCTAGCGCCATTCTCATCCGATCACAACATTTTGTGCATCATCGGATTCCTCGCACTCGTTGAATCAGTTCATGCAGGCAAGACGATCCAGCGAAGAGATCCATCGAGCTCGTAAGTCGCTCTATTCTCAGTTCGCTCGAAGTCACTCCCTGATCCGTTTCCCCCGACAGCTTCTCACGCTTGACGACTCTACTCGCCTTCGCATGCGCCGCGTACTCTCTACTCTACGGCATTCGATCGGCGCACCGAATCTACACCTTCGCGAACCTCTTCGCCGCATGGCTCGCTTTGCTAGCTAGTGGAGTACTCGCTTTCTCAGACACTCATTCGAAATCTGTTGTTCCAACTCCGGACCCCACCATTCGAAAAGTTGCGACGACGACAGAAGGGTAAACAGACACTTTTTGACTTGATATGTTTAGTTGAAACTCGTTTCGTCCTTAGATAAATGTTGTAATCCTTACTGTTTCGTGGGACAAAAGGTGACTGGATCGATGAGATGAGTTCTACTACATTTCGCAAGATCTAATAACAATACAGATTACGTATGCGAGACAGAGGAGAAGGTAAGGTAGCAACAAGCGAATCGGGCACAATTCTCCATAGGATAGAGGGAACAACAGCGGGATGTGAGGGAAGGAAGCGAGAGATCTAGATGCTAGGCATAAGGCTATGCGCAACGAGGGAAAGTCAGCAATAGCAGATAGCGCAGAGGAAAGGGTAAGAGGGCTCACTTGTCATATCGGATATCATCATCGACATCGCTCACTGCGATCGAAGCAAACTGTCTCGCTTCTACCCAAACCCAGATCTACAATATAGTATAATTGAGTGAGTCCAGGACAGAGTGAAGAGACTGAAAAGATAGATGAGACTCACCTTGAACATGCTTCCCAAACTCTTGACGTCCATCTTTCCTGCTTGGCTCATGACCTGATCCGTACTGACTTGTTTACCAAGTTTCCTCAAGATTGGTAGAGCACTCTTGAACAAATCCATCTCTGGATCCAACTGTCTCCCGATTCCCTCGAGTAACAAGATTGAAATGACGGTGTTGACGAAATCCGCCTCCATCTTGACGTGATGTTCCCTCACATTGTTCAATACTTGCGATAAGACATCTGCGATCCTAATCTTCGCTAGGGAGAACGTTTGAGATTTGACCGATAAAACGAGATGTTGCATCCTTAACGCGAATCCTTCTTCATCCCGAACCAATTCAGGTGCCCGACATCGCTCGACCATGAGTTTCCCAGCGCGGTACCCATCGAAACTTGCGACGGCAGTGAACAAGTCGAGGAAGTTCTTGCGATTGAGATCGTTGAGACGGGTGACGAGTCCAGTATCGATGAAAACGATTTCGGGTTGATAACCTTCATCATTGAGTTTCTCTAGTTCTTCTAACCATCCTGTTCGATCGTTCTTGAATGAGCGAAGGCGGTGGACGATGTCGATTCCGTGCACGTTTGAAGGAGAGTCGGCGGCATCGGGTTCAGGTCGATCGAAAACGGTTGCGACGAGGGATTGGAGGATTGAACGAGTAGTAGGCTTGAAGAATTTGATCATGATGTTACCGGGCTGTGAAAGAGGGGGAAATCGATTAGTTCATACTTGTCGTAACGACTGACGCGAAGCTCCTCTCACGTGAAGATCCGAATGAACGAAATTATCGATCAAGAGCATGTTCTGTGGATTGAACGTAGCCGACTTCAGTATCGCTCAATGCAAACTGACTGAAAACTCTGATTCACTCACAAGGAAAGCGTCCAAGCCCAGATTTGCGATTCGGTGATCGAAAGCGCCTCCTCCATGTTTGAGGAACAGCTCGAGAGGAACAGCATCTTCGAACTCCTCGATCAAAGCTTTTGGAGAAGTGTACTGTTTCATCGCTCGAGGGAAAGAGACGGTCGGTCGATGCATGAACTTTTGCTCGAATTCGACTAACCGAGATTCCTGAAATCAGTCAAAGTTGCCGATTACTGATCCTTGAGGAAAGAATCACTTACCGAGGTTGTTCGCTTCAATCCGTAGGTCGACTTGACTCATCATCATTTCTCCAAAGATTTCGACCTCTTCAGGGAAACTCAACCATTCCATCCCTGGCAACGAGTTGAGAACTTTCGCGAAGAACATCATGATCTTCAAATCCCTCCTGATCATCTTCTCTACTCCAGGATGTAAGACCTTGATGGCGACCTCTGCGTTCGGTACACGAGGAGGGGCAACGTCGTCGGTCAAGGGAGCAACCTTCTTTCGAATTTTACGAACTGGGTTGACTCCTGGTTCTTCGACATGTTTGAGCGCGAGGTAATCGGGAGGAAGGAGGTCTGGGTTAAGTACGGCTTTGTACACTTGAGCGATCGCACCGGTTCCAAGAGGTTCTTGTCGGAATTCGGAGAAGATTTCGTCGAAGGGGAGTCCGAAGGCTTTTTGGAGGACTTTCTTCGTATGTCGGAAGGAGTGAGGGATACCTTGGGAGTGAAGTTTACTGAAGAGGAGACAAAGCTCCGCGGGGAAGAGGTCGGTACGTGATCCAGCCCATTGAGCGAGCTAAAAATGAACAATTCTGTCAATTTGAAGCTTGCAACGACGAAGGAGTTTAAGCTTACCTTGATGAAAGTTGGACCCGCCCATTCCATCTGATGCACTAATAATCTATACCACCATCTAGTCGTCGTTCTTTCCCTCGTTCGTTTCTCCCTTCTCCTCCCTTTGACGACATTCGAATCATCAACGAATTCTAGGGCGAGGATAGGTGCGGTGATCAAGACGGGTAGGAATAAGAATGCGAGGTGTACGAATCGTAACGAGGTCGAGATGGGTTCCAACAAGTACTCCTTGATCACTCTAAACACTCTCCTGATTAAACTCTTCTTCCTCCTCGCATCTCTGTATGCTTTGGCCGATACCAAGAATTCTCCTTCATCCGGTTGTTCTACGTTTTTGAGGATAGTCTTGAGTGAAGGTTTGTCTTCAGGTGGGGTCGAATCGAGTAAGAGGGAAGAGGTTCCTCCAACTCCTAGGAACAGTGGGAGTAGCGCATACCGCAGAGAAGAGTACTGTGATCTATGTGAGGAGTAGGAGTGAGAGTTGGAGCTGTAGGTTCGGGTTGAAGGAGAGAGGGAAAGTCGAGATCGAGGAACTGGTGGAGATGAACGAGCGAGTGATCGATTGATTGTTGAAGGTTTTGGAAGTGTTTTCAGCCGTGTAGCGAGCATGACCTCACTGAAAGAGAGTGGTGGGAGAGAGGAAAAGAGATGCGCGTGTTCGGGATCTCGGAAAATGACGTTTCGATTTTGCCAAACTTTTGTCAAAAGGGTAGTGGACTCTGGTCCCTTGTGCAGCTCTATGAACAGCTCGTACGGAGAGGGGGCTGACTCCGACGAGAATGGAGAAATGAGTGGAAAAGTGCGATTCAAGAAAATCGTTGCGAGAGATGGAATCGGAACGACGTCGACGCTGCGAGCGAGCGCAAGCCTCACCATGTGCGTACCTGGCAACGAAGGAGCCGGAACACTAAAGCAATGTATTTCGTATTCTTCAAACTTTCTTCGTTTCGAACAAGCGTCTATCCTTCCTTCCGATTCCAAATCCTACGTCCTCCCCGGTTGTGACTAATGCGTACCCTTCTTTTCCTTCATCCTCCTCAAGAAATCCTTCGACATACCCGAATCGAGTGCCCAATCGTTCGGTTCCCATTCAAACACCAACTCAATACCTCGATCTTCACAGGTCTCGGCAATATCCTCCAAAGCTTCCATAATTCGCACAGGTTTACAGTAGTTGGCAACAGGTACATGTGGGAAGTACAGGAGGGTCGGTACCGGAGGAGGCGCAACGCGCAGAGCGTATTCGAATTCCAGCAAGTCGTCTTTTGGCATGATGATAAGACCTTGATAGCCTGGTCCGAAGAGCCTCATATGACGAGGCATACGAAGGAGGTTGAAAATGGTGAAGCTGCGAAGCCGCTTATCAAACAAGGTCTTGGAATCGATTTTTGTGAGAACTTCTGTTGAAATGTCGTCCATTGCTCTGAGGTCGAGAAAGATGGCATCTAGTTGATTGACGAGATGGTCCAGTAGTTTGTCGACCGATCTCGACGGGATTCGATTTCTGTGAAGGGCCATTACTCGAAGATTGGGTACGGATGAAGGACTGAAGATCTCGTCGATTTCGTCGACGAATGTCGCTTCTCTGACTTGCAACTCTGTCAACGCAGGAAGCATGCATTCGCGAGAGATGGTGATGTTGACGTGGGCGAGGCGGAGTGATGTCAAAGCTGCAAACTCGAAAGTCATGCGATGTGCTCGAGAAAAGCTTAGATGTCTCGAAGTGCTTACCCGAGAGACCGCTCATGAGACCTACGTCCACTTCACCTCCGTTACAACCGATGACCAACATCCTCAACTTGGGGGAGCCTGACAGAAGCGGCAAGACTTTGTTGGGCGGCACCAGACCGCTAATCAGGCTTTGCAGGCTTGTACTCCGTCCCAACCTTGCGGCAGATCTCCATACCTCGAACTCTTTCTTACGATCGACGTGGACGACTTCGTGAAGAATCGATTCTGCGACTTGGTGGAAAAGGCGAGAGACGAGACAGAGAGATCGAAGAGTTCTTTGTCGTTCGGAGTAAGTCGAGGAGTAGTAGCCAAAGGGAATAGTCGATTCGACGATGTGTTGTACAAGTTCGGTGGGTAGGCGGGAGAAGGGGTCGAAAGGAAGGGAGGGAGAGGAATCGGAGGAAGAAGAATCGGGAGGAAGAGAGGAGAGAGAAGTCATCTTGATGGATCTGTCCAACAAGAGGGAGGTGCGTCAGCACGTCCCAACACCACTCATATACTCTCCATCAATGTCCACACTGAGTGCGAGAAGTTGTGACACTTCCGAGATGACAAATTGGCAATCGATGAGAAAAGGGGTAGACTTACTCGAGATACGATCTACTCTGCTAAGGGACTATCTTGAGGTGTTCTCTGTCTCTTTATTGAGGTTCTCTGGTTCAGTGAGGTGTTGTTGTCATACATTTGAATCGATTCCTTTCTTTCCTTCCAACCTTTCACTTCTCGATCTTCGAGGTCACTCGAATCCACCAGGAAGATACTCAAGAGCTATAGAATAGTTAGTAAAGCAGGTGGAATAGTGAGTCTGCTGCTTACCCGCAATTCTCGTTCTTTACTCATCGTTTCTCTCCTCTCCGAGCAGA
>JGI24890J29729_1000737_pt1 | contig 18269 bp, 25 predicted proteins | sample FreactcultureFD7_FD_29729 | JGI IMG/M metagenome (IMG submission 29729)
CCGCCGATCCTGTTCATGCCCAGGCGACCGCCTCGGGCACGCATCGGCGGCGGCGGTCCGCCAGCGCCCGCCATCATCGACGGCGGCATCATGTTGGGCGGCGGTGCGCCAGGAGGCGGGCCTCCGGGCGGCGGCATCTGGGGCGGCGGCGGGGGAGGCGGTGGCGGCATCATGGGCGGACGGACCGGACCCGGCTGCATCTGCTGGTCGTCGCCGGCCTTGTTCGGGTTCACGATGATGTTGATGTTGGTTTTGCCCTTGGTGCGGCCGCCGCTTTGGCGCGGGATCCGATCACCCGTCGGACGCTCGCCGCCAGCGACCGAACCGCCGGACTTCTTGCCGGTCTTGCCGCGGCTGGCGTCGGTGGCGCTCTTGTCCTTCTCGTAGCCCTGCGTCGGGGCGTCGCCCGGGATGCCGCCACCGTTGGCCATCCGGCCACCTGCGCACTTGGCATCGCGCTTCATGGCCGTCGGCTTGACCATCTTCTTGATCATGGCCTTGTCTTCGGCAGCGTCGCTGTGGGCCTTGCCGCCCTTGCGATACGGCTGCGCGACACGGCGGCCGGACGGGCCGAGCGGCGTGGTGGACACGTCCTTCGTCATCGGCTCCTTGCCGGCCTGCCCCTCCATAATCTTGAAGTTGGCCAGCTGATGGGGCGTCATCGGCGCATTGGGGTCCGCCCTGCCGCCGTCAGCCTTGCGGATCTTGCCGCCCTTCTTCATGCCGCCGATGTGGGGGCTGCCGAACTTGTCGCGGTTGGCCTGCTTGGTGTCCCGCGTCGACATCTCGTCGGCGACGTTGGCTCGACCGCCCGTCTTCAGGCCCTTGCCGCCGTCCACCGCACGCTTGCCGAGCGATACCAGGGGCATCATCACGTCGAGCGGACCAATGCCGCCACCCTCACCCTTGCGAGGGGCCTTGTCGGCCCGTTTCGGCCCCCGATCGCCCTGGATCTTGCCGCCGTACTTGTAGGTGCGGGGCGAGACCGGCCGCATGCCGGTCTTCTTGGTCGAATTGAGCGGCGGCGCCGGCGGCGACCAGCTGGAGGCGTCGACTTTGCCGGCCCCCGAGCTGCTGGACAGGCGCTTCGCCTTGGCGCGCATGGCCGCGCGGGCAGACTTGGAGGCTTCACTCATCGGGTTGCTCCCTTGGATGCAACGAGCTGCAGGGCGCGGTCGACGATCGACTTCCCATTGGCTGGATGGGTAGTTTTACCATCTTTGGCAGACGCGCGGAAGACCGGGCCACCTGTGGCGCGGGTCGGACGGCCCAGTTCCCACCATTCCGGGCGGTGCTCGCCCGGTTCGTAGTGCTGATAGTGCTCGTGGTTGTGGAATTGGGCGTAGAAGTCGTCGATGTCGAGCTTGGGGCGGGTCATGACCGACTCCCTGTGTCGTTCGTCTTGATCGGCGGCGCGTTGTTCTGCCGCTTGATCGTGACGGTGGTGTTGGTCGGGATGGTGTCGCCCAGCATCGGCTTGCCGTCCTTGCGCAGACCGACGCTCTCGCCACGTTCGTAGGTGCCCTTGGCGTTCTTCTGCAGCTGCGGGTCATACTTCACGAAGAAACCCTTCGAGTCGATGTGCGCGTTCTCGGTCGTGCCGGTGGCCTTCTTGTTCTTGAGGCCGACGATCACGCCGTCGGCGCCTTGCGGCTGGATGTCGAGCGGGCGGAAGTCGTGCTTGTCACCGTTCACGACCTTGTAGTGCTTGCCGGTCTCCTCGTCGTGAACCATCTCGGGCAGGTGGTTGCGATCGCTGAACGCCATGGCGACGTTCGAGCCGGTGTCGAGCCGCTTGCGCATCTGCTTCCAGTTGCTGTGCGGGTTGTCGACGCCATCCTGCGACACGCCGGTCGACGAATAGGTGTAGTGGTGGTTCGGCGCGATCGGGTTCGTGTTGTTCTTGGTGTAGTCGTAGAACGTCACGTCGGGATGGTTCTCGATGATCGCTTTGTGGATGCGCGGGCTAAGATCCGACAGCACGTTGAGCCGGATACCGAGGTGGTTGCCGTTCATCGCGGCCTCGCGCTTGGCCGACTCGATCTCGTCGTTGAGGCGCACGGCGAAGTTCTCGGGATCGCGCAACATGCCAATCGTTTTCTTGAGGCTGTTGAGGCGCGGACCCTTGAAGGCCGAAAGATCCTTGCCGCCGCCGACCTTGAAGTAGTTGCCCGAGGTCTTGCCGAGGCACTCGGCCTTGCACGAGGCCGAGTTGGGACAGGTCGTGAACTTGCCCTCTTGGTACGCCGGCGCCAGGGCGAGCCCCGTGGTCTCCACACCACGCCCATCGGGCAGCTGCACCGGGGCCTCATCACCGTAGCCGGTCTCCGATTTCAGCAGCTTGGCGTTCTTGGTGAGCAGCGGCACCGGCCGGCCGTTCTGCAGGCGGCCAATGTGTGAACCAAGCGAGTCCGCGGCGCGCTTGCTGTTGGCGATGCGATCGGCGGGCTTCAACGACATGTGTTCGGAGATGCCCTTGTCGAACGCATCCGACAGGGACTTCACGCTGGTCTTGCCGACCTCGGTCGGCTGCGTCGTGATGTTGCGCAGCGTCGCCTGAGCCTGCGCGATCGGACTGCGCGGCTGGGCGAGAGATGTCAGGTCGAGCGCTCGGCTCACGGTGGGGTCCATCGGTGGGCCGCCGTTGTGACCCATGGAGGGCGGCGCACCGCCGTCTGCAAAACTGGAACGCACGGAACCTCCTCTGGCAAAAGCCGGCTGGCCCTTCAGGATGCTGGCGCGCATCTTGGGCGTGATGTCGAGGGAGTGGAGCTTGGCTGCATGTTCGTTATCGCGGGCGTACTCGTTCATGTAGTCAAGACGTTCTCTATTGGACAGGCTACTCCACACGCGTTGCGACAGCTCGTGGTGCTGTCGAACATCTTCGTCGTTTATCTTGGCCATGTCGGGTTCGACTTTGACCGGGTGCTCGTGCAGCTTCACCTCGGCCTCGGGGTCGTGCTTCTTCGCCAGCTTCTGCAGCGCCGTCGGCAGGATCTTGTCGTAGTAGCCCTTCATGCCCTCGCCGCCGACCTTGAGGTCGAGGCCTCTATAGGATTTATTGAACGCGCCGCGAGCGGGGTCGTGTGCCGCGCGATCTTTCAAAATACGTTCGGCTAAATCCTTTCCGACATGCTCGGCAAGCTTGGTGCGGTGAAGTGTGTCTTCACTGGCATTCTGCCAATCATTCGAGCCGTGAGGTTTGAAACCTATAGTAAAATTCTCTGGATCGGACGGGTAGCTATGCGCGCTCAGTTCCTCGATGTGCTTGGACAGGTCGTAGCGCTTCGCCTGCTCCTCGCCCGGCGTGATCACGAGCTTGTCGTAGCCGCCCTTGGCCGCCTCGTAGAGCGCCCGCTTCAGACCGAGGTCGGTCCACTTGGCGGTGCTGTCGACGTAAGGCGCGTGCGGAACCGCGTCGACATTCTCAAATTTCTTCCCCAGTTCCTCCCAGCGCGCGCGGTCTGCCTGCGAGAGTTTTACAATGCCGCCGAGATCCAAAGCCTTCTGCTTGAGTGCCTCGCTCTCTGCGCTTTCTTGAGGCGTTAGTTTATACCCGTGTTCGCGTCCAGCCTGACCCCAGTCGCTCTGCATCTCTTCGAGGTGCAGGATCTTCTCGCCGTTCGGGCCCTTGCGATCGCTCATGCGCAGGTGCGCGAGCACGTTGGGCTCGTTCCAGTGGGGGGATTTGTACTGATCGTTTTGCACTGTCATCGCACGACGCGCGCGTTCCGTGTACTGCGCTTGGTGTTCGGGCCGCAACGCTTCCCACGGACCGGCGGCAGAGAAGCGTTCGCGCGCGCTGGCTTCCGCCTCCGCGTGACTTGGCTCTTTTCGCGGCAGATGTAGCAACAGCTCGCGGTAGTTTTGGCCGCCGGGCAGCGTGTACTCATTGAACTTGGTTGTCGACCAGCCATCTTCGTTTTCTCGACCGCGAGGGGCCTCATTGCCGAGCGTCGTCTCCTGCACGTTCGGCAGGTTGCTCTTGAAGTGCTGCGCGACCTCGTCGCGAGACACCATCGGCTTGTTGCCGAGCTTCTCGTCGAAGCCACTCCACTTCATCTCGTCAGGCTTCACGCCCTTGTTGAGAAGCGTCGCCTTGACCTGGGCGGGCGGTGCCTGCTTCTGCAGGGCCGTCTGCGCGATCCGCGCAGCGTGGCTGTAGAGACCCTGCTGGTTCAGGTCGGGCTGCTGGGCGTCGACCGCACCACCGTCGGCGTAGGCGGTGTCGGTTTGCTGGTAGGCAGACGGCAGGTAGATGTCCCTCGCAGGCATGCCGCGCTGCTGCGCGGACCACACCAGCTGCCGGTATTTCCCGTCATACAGCGCGCCCGGCTCGTTCAATACCCTAGCCGCATTCTCGTAGCTGGCTGACTTATCGGGCCACGATCGGGTCACGCTGTCGGGCGAGGTATCGTTGGCGTGGCTCACCAGCGACCACTGCTCGGGATCGTCGCTCGCGGTATGCCCGCCCCGACCGTCGCCCGGCTGTGTGATGCGCGCCGCGCCTGACTTGATAAGGTTCTCGAAGTTTAGCGGCGGATATGTACCCACTGCGAGGTCGCCGAAGTAGGCGTCCGGGGGCCGCTGCGCCTCGGCAGCGCCGCCGTCGGCACGCTTCGGACGTGCCGTCATCAGCGCAGCGCGCGCCGCCTTACTCCTGTCCATCGATCTTTTCCTGCTTACGCTTCACGTCCTCGAAGGCGGGACGCACGAGAGGTTCGATCAGCGCGGCGCTCTCAGGGTGAACGGCGATGTTCTGGGCAAGGTCGATCAACTGCACGCGTTCCTTCATGAGCTGGTCCTGCGTCTTGGTCTTCAGCTCGCCCGCGGCCAGCTGCGCGTCCATGCCGAACTTGGCCGATGCGAGGCCCTGCTCCTGCTCGGTGGTCTCCTTCTTGAGCTGGAACTCTCCAGCAGCGAGACCGCTCTTCTGCTCCAGCGCCTTCGCGTTGGTCTGCGCCGTGAGCGTCGTGGCGTCGGCCTTCTGCTTCTCGACCTGTGCCTTTGCGAGCTTCTCCTGCATCTCGGGAGGCGGCTTGTTCATGGCCGACGGCGGCGCCATCAGCTGTTCGGGGTTGTTGAAGCCCAGCGTCTGCAGGGCCAGCCGTTCGACGGCGATCGGGTCGTACAGCGTCGGGCTGGCCTGCTGCATCAGCTTCAGGATGCCGACCTTGACGATGCGCTGGGTGTGACTGGCGGTGTTCGGATCGGCCTGGGGCACGAGGTTGCAGTCCTCGAGAGCCTTCAGGAACGTCTCCTGATCCCATTGCTTCGCCGGCTTCTTGTTGCACTGCCAGAAGCTGTCCGGGTTCTCGCGGAAGCACTGCGCCAGCAGCTCGAACTCCTCGGACTGGGCCGTGTGCAGGCGCTTGTGGACCGAGTTCACCAACTGCTGGGCCTGCTCGATCATGGCCAGCGTCGTGCCGACAGGCGCCTGCGTGCTGCCCTCGCCGACCATGGCCTCGCTCGTGCCGCCCAGGCGCTGTCCGGTCTGCGCCATGTTGTCGACCAGGGTCATCATGGCCGGCGCATGCTGCATGCCGTACGGCAGCGGCATGATCGCCTGTGTGATCGGCATGCCCTGCGTGTCGAAGCCCTGGCCGCCGCCCGGCGGGATCCTGAACATGGTCGTGTTCTGGCGCCCGGCCTGCTTCGAGTAGACGAAGCCCGGGAAGTTGGCGAACATGCCGAGGTCGAGCAGCTCGCGCCATGCCGCGGTGATGGCGTTGGTGGTGTTGCCCAGGATGTGCAGCAGGCCGATGTCGTGGAAACCGAAGCCCGGCACGAAGGTGTACTTCACGAACGTGCGACGCTTCTCCGGCAGGCCGGCGCTCTTCGGATAGTTGCGCACGATCGACAGAATCTTCTTCGACGACACGTCGATCGTGACGCGCCAGGGCACTTCGAGGCCGGATGCCTTGCCCTTCCACTTGAACTCGAAGCCCTGGATGTCGGCCTCGCAGTAGCACTCGTAGATCTCGTGATCGCGATCTTCCGGGCGCCCGCCCGGGGAGGTCTTGCCCTGCTGGTCCTGCTCGGCCTGGGTGAGCGCATTCGTCGTCGGCGGCATCGGCGTGCCCAGGTCGATGTCACGATAGATGCCGAGCAGCTGCATGCGCTTCAGCAGGGACGGCGTCATGTCGATGCGGTGCGTGACGCGCTTGGCGTTGTCGAGATCCGTCGCGCTGTCGTTCACGATCAGGTCGGATGCCTTGACCGTCTCGCTGACCGGCCGATTCCGAAGCGGACAGAAATAGACCTTCTTGAAGGTCATGCCGCCGAAGCCCAGCATGAGCAGCATGCGGTCGGTGTCGGGATAGTATTCCCGCGCCGTCTTCGTCAGGTAGTGGTTGAAATCCGTCTCGAGGCATTCGGCGATCTGATCGTCGCTGGCGTTGCCGTTGTTGTTGTCGTCTCTAATTTTGACGGGCCCATCCGTAGGCAGTAGTTCACTTCGGGCGTTGGCCTGAAATCGTAGACATGCTTCGAGAAGAAGGGGGTGTCGGACCTTGCTTGTCCCCTCGACGCCGCCAGCAGTGTTCGCGTCACCGGAAGCAGCGGGGACACTTTCGAGCTTGAGACCGAGGAGCTTGATGCCTTCGGCCTGCTGTTCGAGCCACTCGGCCCGGCTTCGGATGTCGTCATCGATCCCCCTCATCAGGTCGTCGGACAGGGCGCCCAGGACGGCATCGTCCAGACTGTCGGCGATGTTCTCGTACCAGCCCTTCGGGATGTCCGGTCCGCCGGCGGTCTGGATCGGCTTGCCATTGATGCTGACCGTGACCGATCCGTCGGCATGGTCGATCTTGATGATGTTGTTCTTGTCGTCGTAGGTCGGGATGTCGCCGTTCTCGTCGGCCTCGGGCCCCTCGTCGGGCGCGCCGGCGCCAAGGCCTTCCGTTATCTGGACGGCCTTGTCGTCATCGTTGACGCCCTGGAGGCGGATATTGGCGCCCGTGGCAAGGGACATGGTCAGTGTACCGTTGGTGCGGGCCTCTCCAGCTCGACGGTGAGCCGGCGCAGACCTTCCTGAGCCGCCATGTTATCCGAAGACGCCTTGATCGTATAGAGACCCCTCCCGGTGCCCGGAAAAGCCTCTGTTACCGTGACTTTCCACCACGCCAGCAGCGGATGGCCGATCACGGGCCCGATGTAGTCCACGATCGCCTGGAGACGCGGTCTCACGACGGGTACAGAGGCCGGGGGTCGCGCCCGATGAACTTCATGTTGTCGTCGAGTTCGCGCAGGCGCTCCTCGGGCCGGACGATCAGGCCGATGTCGCGAAGGTGTCGAAGGGCTTGGCTCACGGTGTCGACGATATCATCGTGCTTTGCGTTCGGGAAGGTGCCGCACTGGGCCATCACGTCCTCTGCCCACTGTCTCTCAGGGGCGAAGACTTGACCCTCCTCGAAGATATTCTGCACCGAGTAGAGGCGCGCCAGCTTGTCGACGTTGCCCGGATCGTTCAGCTGGATGGCATAGCCCTCGATCGAGAACAGGCGCCGCAGTTCCTGGGCCACGCTGTGCCCGCTCGCCTTGTTCTCGATGATGAGCTTGTCGACGTTGTAGCCTCCGGCACCGCGGCGGCAAAGAGAGTTCACCTTCTTGACCAGCTCGTGGATCTCCAGGCGCCCGTGCCAGCAATGCATCAGCATCACACGCGCGCTCGATTCGCCGGTCACGCGCAAGGTCGTCGTGCCGGACGTCTTCAGGTCGCGCGCCACGGTGTCGCCGCTGAACACGCCCCAGATCGTGAGCGCGCTCTCGTCGTTCATCGTCTTCTCGGTGAAGGCGGTGTCGAGCGACGCTAGGATGAAGTCCATCGGAGGATACGCCGCGGGCTTGATGATGCGACCGAAGTTGTCGGTCGGCTCGCCCTCGGGCGGCCACAGCTGCCAGTGCTCGCGCTTGATGATGCCGCCGCCGGCAGGCTCGGGCCTCTGCTGCAGCTGGCCTGCCGCGCGCCACGAGCCCAGCGCCGACTTCAGGGTCGCGATCTCCTTGACCCCGAAGCGCTCGGGCCATAGCAGCTGGCCGGGCTCTTCGCGCGGATCTTCCCAGCCGATGCTGGTCGTGAACGATCGCTGCGGCTCGTACTCCATCGGCAGCATCAGATGCGTCCACTCGGCGCCGTCAGGCTTGCTCAGAATGTGGCCGGTGAGGTCGGCCTCGCCCAGGCGCTGCTGCACGACGATAAAGGCGCCCGTCTTGGGATCGTTGAGACGCGTGCTCATCGTGCCGTCCCACCAGTCCTCGTTCGTGGCCTCGATCGTGGCCTCGCTCAGGACTTCCTTGGCGTTGTTCGGGTCGTCGATGATGATGATGTTGCCGCCTTCCCCCGTGATGCCGCCGTCGACCGCGGTCACGATGCGCTCGCCGCCCCTGGTGTTGCCGAAGCGAACCTTCTGGTTGCTGTCACTGAGCAGGCTGTAGCGATGGCCCCACAGGCTCTGGTACCAGGGGCTGGCGATCAGGCGCCGGCACTTCACGCTATCTCGAACGCTGAGCTTGAAGGCGTAGGATCCGCTCACGATCGGCACGCCCGGCCCGCTCGTCGGGCTCTCGTGCTCCTGCGCCCAGACCCATGCGGGGAAGGCGACGCTGCATAGGCTGCTCTTCAGGCAGCGAGGCGGCATGTTTATCAGCAAACGCTTGATCTCGCCATCGACAACGGCTTCGAGATGCTCGGCCAGGGCGTCGAGGATCCAACCATCCACCAGCGTCGCCGGGTCGATGTACTTCCAGGCCTTCTTGAAGAAGAAGCCCAGGCTCTCCTCGGCATCGGCACGATCAAGCTCGCGCAGCTGCGCGTCGCGATCAATCAGTCGTCCGTTCCACTCAATCAGGGGCATGTCTTCGAAAGTACCTGAAAGTACTTTCAGCCGCTAGAGGGCCTCTGTGCGATCACGGCCATGTCCCAGTGCATCAGGAAGAGCGCCTGATTGCGCGCGGCGCTCTGCTCGGGCGTGTACATCCACGGACTGATCAGGTGATGATTGCGCCGCAGGAACTCGCCCTGGCGGTAGGCTTTCGCGTGCTCAGCCGCTGTCGGCGGTATGCGTTCGTAGCTATTCACCATCTGCGATCTCCGCTGCAACGCCGGCATAGCCCGCCATGTCGACGAAATTGTCCGGGTTCTTCGATCCGCTCTTGGTGCGGGCGACCTTGAGCAGCACCATCATGAGCGCCACGTCCTGCGCCGTCAGCTGGACGGGAAAGCCCAGGTAGGCGTTCCACAGGTCGGCGATGTTCTGGTGGTTCGTGCGCTTGTCGCCATGCTGCTTGGCACGATCGCCGCTCGTCAGTTCGATCGCGGTCTCCAGCGTCTGGCGGCAGACGTTCGGTCTGAATGCCTCACCGTTTACTGTGCCGCTATTCGCGCCCTCCCCAGAACCTATCATCTGGCACCGTCCAGCAGTTCGTTGTAGCGCACCGAGAGCTGGTGCGTGTTGGCGTCCTTCTGCGTCTCGTCCCAGGCGACGAGCGCGTCAAGGATCGCGTTGGCGTCGGCCTCGGCCGATGGTCTCGATCGCCGCGCCAGCAGGAAGCGCGTGCGCTCGGGGTTGAACAGGTCGCGGATGTACTGCCCGCGAGAGATCGTGGGCGAGAACGCCAGTTGGGATCCGATCATGGTGCCTCCTTGCTGATGCGGCTATGACACCTGTTTGGCCTTGGCGTCAACAGCCCGCGCCTTGCCGGGCTTGCCCGTCTTGTTGGCGACCATCTCGTCGAGGCTGTTATCAAGCGCCACCTCGCAGACCGCCAGCAGATCCTGGCCGTGCGGCACCTGATGCGGCGCGTTGCCCGTGATCAGGCCCTGGGCGTGCGTCTGGACGCGCTTGATGGCGTCTCTGGTCTCTTCGTTCATGACTTCTCCTGTGAAACTAAGCCGAGCGTAATGAAGCAAGGTGTCGTCTCGCCCCACCACGCGCCGATCTGGTTGAACGAGAAAAACTCCTCGGCATCCTCTTCGGTCATGCCGTCCTCCATCAGCTTGGCGATCACCTTGGCGCGATCGTACGCGACGATGGGCTCCTGGCCGAACCGTTCGCAGATGCCGATGATGCAATCATCGTAGCCGACCATGGTGGCGACGCCGTCGGGCAGGATGAGTTGGTCAGCCACGGTAGGTCTTCGGCAACTTGCCGAGCGCTTCTCTGATCTTCTCCATATCGAACATCTTCGATAGGTCCATCTGCGCAAGACGCTCGGCCAGTGCGCCGCCGTCGATCGGTTCGTCGGCACGGCGACCCGCAGCAGCGCCGGCACGTTGACCCGCGGCAAACACCGCCTGCATGCTCTCGACCTGTCCGGTGGCATGACGTTTGCCCTCGGGCGTGTCGAGCCACTCCTTGAACGCCGTGCTGTTATCCATTGTCGTGCTCCTCTTGCATCTGTCCATCAGTTCACCTCGTGATTGTCACCGCCCAACGTGATCACGGGCGCGCTCTTCATGATCAGTATTTCGGCACACATACGGCGGGCGGTGATCGTTCCCGACGGCACGAAGCTCGACGGCAATTTGGACGCAGGGCCCGCCAGCAGCATAACCCCCGCCTTGTATAGCACGTCATCCATTACGACATCGCGCGTCGCAACCATCACACGCATCTTGGCGATCAGGTTCAAAAGATCCGGCGCGGCATCGATCTCCGCTAATTTGGTGGCCAAAGCGTACGGCGTTACGCGGGGGTCGTCAGGATCGCGAGGGTACACGGTCCGCATGATCTCTCCTCAGATCTCGTAATCGTCAACTATGGTGCCGCTACAGCTCCTTGTCAATGAACGCCAGGAGCGCGACGTATTCCGTGCGCAGCGCTCCATAGTTAAGACTGAAACGATTGAGCGACGCGAGCAGCGCCGGCTCCATCATGTCGGCCAGCTTGCGCTTTAGCTCGGCGCGTTGCTTATCGCCTAGCATAGGCCATCCACGGTTCGTAGATCCCCTTGATCGCGGCCAGCTCACGGGCGCGGCATTCCAACTTATCCGCCCGCTCCCGCGCGCGACGCGCCAGTTCGGCAGGGGGCGCGACGTGCGTATTCATGGTGCCGCCTGCCTGATTGTACAGCCCGATGCCCGTCGTCGATCGCAAGCGCTTTGCTTCCGCACGATACTCAGCGACCAGTTCAGCACGACTCTCCGGCGTTCGTTCGCGCTTCTCAAGCGCCGCCACGCTCGCCATGAATACATCACGAAGGGCACTGATATTAATTGCCATCGCTCACTCTCCTCTGCAGGCAGCCAGGGCATGTGACGGGCGCCCATCTCTCAGCGCTGTCGATCGTGTGCCCGCCGAACTTGCGCGTCCAGGCCTCGTCTCTCGCCCGCATCCTGACGCCGCACTCGGTGACGCCGTCAATCGGACGCCCCTTCTGTCGCAGGATCTCGGCGGTGTGGTGAACGGCATGCATCAGCGTCCCTCCACGTCGAGATTGGCCGCGGTCGCCAGTTCCTCCGCGTCGGCCTTCAGCATCCCGTAACCAGGACAACCACCATCGGTTTCCCAACCAGCCTTCGCCGGATCTCGCGACAGCGTCCAGATCCTCTCGTCCGGATGCGGATCGATCGCGTACTCGTCGCACACGACGTACCAGCGCCCAGTCATCTGTTTGTAACCTCACCAGCACGAACCATGCGGGCCACCGCATTTCGCATGGCCTGCTTGGCCGCGATGCCGGCTGTTGTACGCATGAACCTTTTCGTCGCGCGCCTCTCATCGCGCGCCTTCGCGCGAACTTCAGGTGTAATGGACATGTACGCGTAGCGACTCGTGAGGGCGCGCAGTTTCTTAATGTCCAGTCGCGGCACACGCAAACCAGAAATCGAGAACACCGGATCGTAAGGATCGCGCAAAAGATGCAACCCAAGATCTCCCGCTGTCATCACGCGGCGCGGCGCGTTGCGTATGACCCGACGAGGCGGCAAGCCCACCAGCTCTTCAGGCTGGCCACGATATTTCCGAGCCATCTTCGGCCCGAGATCCGCGGCGAACATCTTTCGCACAAGTGGCGTATCACGATCGTGTTCGTGATACATAACAGGCTTGTCGCGATACATTGCAAATCTCCTCTGACTAGCGGCGTTAGCTATAGCATCACTATGAAGCGTCGTCATCCTCCATACCTTCGAGCGCCGCACGAAGCATCGCGCGCTTCTCAGGCGAGAGATCTGCGGCGCTCACGACATGCGCGTTCATCGTCTGGATCGGTCCGCCGCCTGGGCCGCTCAACTGCTGACGATCGACGACGTGACCTTCGAGCTTCGCGAGATCCATCAACGCCGCGCGCTTGTCGTACAGGCTGAACTTCGTGCGCTTCACTTGCTGAGCGTCTTCACCTCGACCTTCGGTGTAGACCTCGCTCGTGATCTCACGTACCGCGGCCATCTGATCGCGATTGACGTCGCTGAAATCGAGCACGGGATTGCCGCCGGCATCGAAGCTCGTGAAATCGCTCATGTTGCTGAGCGCGAGCTTCGCCAGTTCCTCGACGATTCGTTCGCGCGTCACCTCGTATTTTCCGAGCACCTTCTTGCTGATCGCAGTACGCTTACGCTCAATCTCTGCGCGCACTTCAGCATCATTCAGCAGTCGATGACCCTGCGCGTGAGCACTCTTCGGGCTGTAGCCGGCAGCGATCGCAGCCTTCGTTGCGTTAGCGTCGGCGACATACGCGTCGATGAATTGCTGCTGTTTGTGCGTGAAGTCCATGTCGTTATGCTCACTTAGACCATAATTCGTCGACATACCTGCAGACGACGCGATCGTGCAGGAACTCAAGCATGATCGACGTGCGTATGTCCTCGCACAGCTGCTTCGTGGCAAAGGGCGGCCCGATCGTGCGCCAAGCCACGTCGACCGGCTTGGTGTAGTGGATGTGGATCTGGTATCCGCTCTCGCGCACAAGCGTGCCGGCGCCGGCCGCAGCTGACGCCAGGATCAGCAGGCAGCCCAGCGCGATCAGGATAAGCGCCAAGGTAAGGCCCTCTTTTAGCGCACTCATGATGTGGCTCCTTTCCAGCGCTCAGTCATCTGTCGCCTCCTTGGTTGGCGGGGAGCACCATTGCACCCTGATCATGTTCTCGGTGCCCTTGATCTGCAACATCAGCTGCANCATGCGCAGGACCGACTTGGGGATCGGCGCCGCGTCTCGCAGCCACCGATACACCGTCTGCACCGTAACGCCTGCGGCGCAGGCGGCCTCGTTGTTGGTGATGTCCAGCTCGAACAGAAGACGCTCAAGTTCGACACAGTCCTTGGTCTTCGTTGCCATCAGAACCCCCACTTGTCGCGGCAGATCGGGCCGATGCCCAGTTCGACGCTGAGCGCGTTGGTGAGCCCCAGGCCGCAGCAGCTGCAGGTCGACGTCGCGCGGCCGTAGGCGACGGCAGCGGCGAGAGGATCCGCAGCGGCCGCCTGCAGCGCGACGATGTCGCCCGCCTGGCAGGCGCGAGCGGCGAGGAAGCGCCCGTCGACAATCTTGCCGAGGTACTCGTTGGTGAGGCCGAAATTACCCTCGACCTTCCGGTCAGTCGACTTGACGTAGATCGTGCTCGCGTCTTTCAGCGAGAGCGTCACGCCGACGAAGCGAAGCTTGGCAACCTTGGCGCCGGCGGCCGAGCGGGCGGCGAACGCTGCCGCCAGCTTCGAGACGTCGACCACAGGGGCCGCCTCGGTGCGGGCGGCGGCACCCTGCGCACGACGAGCCTTGAAGGCCTCCTCGCGCTCGACACCCGACTGCACGACGGCCATCTGCTTGCCGGTGATGTCGCCGTACTTGCCGACAGCCGTGCGCAGCGACGTCAGCAGATCGCGGTAGCCGAGCGGGCAGCGCTCGTCGGCGATCTTGGCGTCCATGAAGGCGGCCTCGGCCGGGTGGGCGGCCTTGAAGGCGTCCCAGCGGTTGACCGGCGCCGCGGCAGCACGATCACGGGCGGCGGCGCGGACGGCGGGAGCGGTCTTGAAGCTGCGCTTGCCTGCGCCCTTGCAGGTGAAGCACTCGCCGAGGCGGCGGCCGTTGTAGCCGATGAAGCTGCCGGTGCCGCGGCACTTCGGGCAGACCTCGTCGAAGGTCATGGCGCGGATGCGAACCGCAGCCTCGTCCTGGGGCAGGGCCTTGGGTTGGGCGGCGGGGGCGAGATCCTCGCCGAAGATGTCGTCGAGGCGGTCGTTGAGCATGTCGTTCATGAAGAACCTCCGTGGTAGGCCTACTTTGTGCCACAGCAACGCCATCCACGCAAGCAGATTAGCGTTAAGTTAAAAAACAAAAAGTAGTTCCACTTATGTACTAATGCAGCAGGCTCTGCTGCACCCCCGTCTTTTCAAGCGGGCGTGCATTTTACCCGCGCGAAGGGGTCCGAGATGCAGCAAGCTCCTATATAACCCCCACCAGCCTATATCCCCTATACCCCCCATATATAACTACCCTCCCAGGGTTTTTAGTGCATTACTGCATCTATAGGGCTTTAATGCATCTCTGATTGAGTTTTTGGGGTGCAGCAGAGCTGCTGCACCCCAGCTCTTCTGCACCCTACTTTTGGGGCGGAATGATGAGCTTCAGGCCTGCCTGCTGGGCGCTCGTCAGCGGAGCATTAAGATTTGGCAGGCGATACCCTCGACGCCCCTTGACCGCCACCAAGCCGTACCCGGCGAACTCGAGAGCCGTCGACAGATCGCCAAACGTCTTGGGTGACGGCCGGATCAGGTATCGCGACAGGATCTCGTGAGGCGTGACGTGCTGCCAACTATCCTTGTTTGGCGTCGCGCCCACCCTGACCTCGATATCCTCCAGCACATGCGACAGCTCGCCGATCGCCTTGTGGGTCTTGGACGCCAGGGCGTGCCAACGTGCCTCCTCATCGGTCAGCCAGTGCTGCTCCTCGATCTGGGCGACTTCCGCCCACAGCTGCTGCAGGTCGATGCCGTGTCGCTCGTTGCACCGTTCCACGGCCAGGGGTAGGAAGCGCCTCTCGCCCGTCTGATCGACGAGGAAGGCCTTCGGGTTGACCGTCGCCACGAAGCTCGTGCAGCGCGGCGCCTCGGTCTCGGTGCGGCCATATGGCAGCCGATAGGTGTCGACCTCGGTGCTCAGGAAATTCCTGAGGGCGGCCGTGTCCGATTTCTTGTACGTGGCATCGAGTTCGCCCAGCTCGGTGATCGGGGTGCGTGTGGCCTTCTTGACCACGTCTCGCTCATTGGCGGCATCCAGCCGCAGCGAGGCCCCGATCGTCACCCATCCGGCCGGCAGGAGGGCCTTGCACCACTTGCTCTTGTTCCGGCCCTGCTGACCCTGCAGCACGAGGCACATCGAAACCTGCTGCGGCGTGAGCGTGTCCCAGTTGCGCCAAGCCACGATGCCCTGGATCAGCCAGCGCCGTATCGCCATGTCACGCCACAGGTTCATCGCGGGATCTTGCATGATGACACTGTCATACAGCTCCCGCAGGCGCGATCGGCCGTCCCAGGGTGTGGCCTCTATCCAGTTGATAAGAGGGCTGTATTTGGCGTTCTGGGCAGCCAGCACGAGGGCCTCGCGGATGGCCTCCTTCTCTCGCATACCGCAACGAACGCATGCGTGGTGCAGCAGGCCGAGAACATCCTCTGATGTCAAAGCGCCGTCGAAGCCTTCGAGATGGGCTTCGATCTGCTGGCTGATCACGTTCAGCTTCACACGGATGCCCACCACCGACATGACGTGCTCGACCCGGGCCATCGTGGTGGCCTGCCGCATGTTGACGGCATCGGCCGGCGTGCGGTCGGCATCGGGCAGGATGGCCGGCCACAACTCGAGGTTCCTGATGTGCGCCGCCAGTCGCCCTGCGAGGCCCGCAGGAGGCCTTTCCGGCGCCGGCGGGCCTCCGGCCGTCCCGGGCGGCAGAGCATCACGCAGCGGCCTCAGGATCGTCGCCAGGGCGGCAATCCGCTCGGGCTGTACCTGCTCGATCCTGGCACCCTGCGTGATGGCGTAGGCCCGAAGGTCCGAGGTCGTCTTATCTGTGCAGTGGCCATGCAAGCATTTGAAGCCGCCGGGCTTTCCTGGGAAGTAGTCTGTGCCGTGATCGACGTCGCCGGTGTGCAAGTGACGCCAGGGGCACCTGATCGCGTACCAGCCCCGCGGGTTGGGCCCCCCGAAGACCATGCCGGCCGTCACGAGCCATTCGTAGAGCGGGTCGACCTCGCCCTCCCCGAGCGCCGGCGGCAGCGTGCCGGCCTCCCTGGGCGCGCCTACGGTGACGCCCAGGCCGATCGCGATCTCGGTCCAGCTGTAGGTCAGGCCCCAGTCGGCGTCGACCAGCTCGGCGGTGAAGGGGGTGTCGTACTTGGTGTTGATCGAGCCGGGCACGCGCAGGATCCGGTCGGCCCGGATGGCGCCCTTGTCGGTCAGCCCGGCCTCGGCGATCGCCTCCATGAGGGCTGCATGCTGCCCGGGCTCGATCGGCCGATCGTAGCGGTAGAACCACTGCTCGTTGCCGGGAGAGGTGATGATCTTGAAACTGGGCTTGAGCTTGATGCGGGACTTGTCGACCTTCGTGCCGACGTCGTCGAGGCCGCACACCCATGTCGCCACCAGATCGCCCGTCTTGCGGCTGAGCACATCCTGCCGCGGGGCGTCGCGGACGGTGCTGACGGCGAAGTAGAGGTTCTCGTAGTTGATGCGCCGCCCCGGGCGCCAGCGCCTGGACTGGTAGCCGTCGCCCTTGCTGGCTGTGGTAACAACACCTTGTGTCGCCGGGTTGACATTGGGGAAGATATGCGAGAAAAAATCATCGAGCTTCATTGCCGAGTCCTTGCCGGTGATGCAGATCAGACCGTGGTAGGTCACGACGCCCGCTGAGCAATCAGCGGGCGTCGTTCATTTAGGCTTGCGGCCTGGGACCGGTCAAGCCAGCAGGCAGACCGCCAGCACGAACCACCATGCGCTCGCGCCCTGGTAGAACACGAGCCAGGAGCAGCCGACGATGATCGTCAGGATCCAGATCAGCGCGGGCACTTGGTCGGATCCGGCAGCACCCGCCAGACGCCCGGCTTGAACCGGTACACCGTCTCGCCGAGTGCGATCGAGCCGAACGTCAAGCTGCGCTCGTACCAAAGTACGATCCCTCTGAGGTCTTCCGATGCCTGTCGATGTAGCGCTTCGCGGCGCGCGGGCGAGCTGATCTCCTTCCTGCGGGCATCTGTCATCGCAGCATCTCCTCTGCTTTTGAAATCCACCAGCCGACGCTCAGGCTCTGCGCCCGGCGCTTCTCGATCTTGCGCGCGATCGCGCGCCACAGATCCCGTTTCGTCTTCGTCGTCTCCGATCGCGCCCTCACGCGCAGCTTGGCGATCGTCGACCGGACGTCGAGCGCCCGGTCGATCGCCGACCGGGCGCGTCTTTCGGCGAGGGACTGGCGATGGTTCATAGCGGAAAAATCCGGCGCAGCGCCCGTTCGAGACCTTCGTCGGTCAGCGTGTCCGCCTGCGCGAGTATGACATCGGTCTCGGCCATCGAACGCGTGATCAGCTCGTCCTCGTTGAGAAGGTAGACGAGACGATCGGCGAACACGCTGTCGTCGGTGGTCGCCAGGACGTCATTGCCGGCGCCGGGTCCGCGCTCGCGGATCTCGAACGTGAGCCTGTTTCGAAGATCGACGGTGTCCTTGTAGTACTTCACGACTTGTCCTCCTGTTGATTACTGGTGGCGCCCATGGCTTCCTGGTCGGGGGTCATCGCGACGCCCACGACGGCTGCGGCAGGAGCGGCTTCTTGTTGTCGCCGGACTCCTCCTGCAGACGCTTGGCAAAGATCGCCTTCAGCCGGGCGTAGCAAGGGCTCCGATCGCGATCGCCCATGTTGTGACCCGGCAGCCAGTCGAGGTAATCGCGATTGGCGGACACCGACATCAGGCACTGCTTGAATTGCGGCGCCGTGAGCACGACCGTGCGCTTGTTCCCGATGCGCTTGTTGTCGAGCACCAGCTGACGCCACATCCACAGACAGACCGTCAGATTGAGATTGCCCCAGAGGCGGTAGTATTCCGGATCACGGCCCCAGGCGGCGTGCGCCACGTTGAGGAAGTCGAGCAGCTGCAGCACCGCCTCCGGGTCCATCGTGGCCACGGTGTGGCCGGCGCTCTTCCCCGAGGAATTGCCAACCGGCGTCTCGCCCATGGAGCCGGTCCAGCAGCGCAACAGGGCGCTCATGCTGATCGTCGGGCCGGAGGCGCCGCCGCGGCGGACGTGATCGTAGCCGACGTACGGCGCCGCCTGCCGAATCCGCTGCAGGGCC
>JGI24890J29729_1000738_pt1 | contig 18267 bp, 18 predicted proteins | sample FreactcultureFD7_FD_29729 | JGI IMG/M metagenome (IMG submission 29729)
AGAAGGCAAAGATATTTTAACCGGCGGTGTCGATATTCCCTCGCAACTTATACAGCTGGGTCTGGTCGATGAATATCATTTTGTTATTCAACCCATGGTCGTCGGCGATGGACGACGGTTGCTGGAGGGTGTGTCCTTGCAGAAGAATTTAAAACTTGTCGAGTCAACGGTTTTTAACTCGGGAAGTGTTGCACTTCGGTATTTGAAAAGGTGATGCACGAACGGCTGAACGTGTTGTCAGTAAATAGAACCGACAGCGCCAGGTAACTCAAAGACTTCTTCCGAATTTTGCCCACTCAAATCCGCTATCAGCACGATTGTGTTTCAACGCAGGAATTTGTGTTGTAATAATTATGATTGTACCCGGGATATCAGCCCGATGATGCTGCGGAATCTCTTGCTTTGTTCCTTTCACCATACTGAATTCAGCACCGTGAAAAAAATCCTGAACGGACCGTTTCAACTGGTTGATATTGTTCATGCCGTACATCAGGACTACCCGCGGCGTATGCTCCTGAATTTTTTTCAGTATAGTTTGCATGCGTTGCTGATACACGTTTTCCTCATATAGCTTTCGTGTTTTGAGCATGCTCTTTTGCGGAAGGTCCAGCCAGCTATAGTACCATGCATGGTTATGCGGACTGGGCAATGGGTACAATGCAATTAATGCTTCGGATGCAAGCGCGAAATCATTCTTTTGATAGGTGAGTAGATCCGGAAGTTCGCTGCCCTGGTAACCGTGTGCAAACGCGATCAGGTTTTTCCATATGCCATGTAATACCGCATGGTCACTGAACCGGTAATCATAGAGTGTGGTGAATAAGTTCGCCCGCGGCCCGTCCGTTCTGAAGGCAACATGCCGGTATAGGTCACGAAGATCGCACAGTAACGGAGTTCCGGCAGGTTTCAGATTATAGAAATACTCAAACTTCTCTGCAACTTCTTCCGGCAGATCACCACCACCTTCTTCGTAACCTACAAACCACACGGGCGAGTCCCAGGACCCGAATCCGTAAAAGTTATCAAGCCAGTATTGGAGCGTATCCTCTTTTATCTGCATGCTGGTATATCTTTATGTATAAACTTAGGAGCAATACGCGTATATTTTCCATCTTCAAGATCGCAGTTTGATCACGGCTGACATGGATTGGAAATAGTAAGCAAAGATCAATATAAAAGCCTCACGGAACGTGAAGCTTTATATTTAAACGATGCTAATTTTGATTACCTCATGCATCCGGTATCTGCGGCTCTACCAGCTTAGTCAGTTTTTCAAGTGACTCCTGCCAGCCTAAATAGCACATCTCCGCAGGAATGGCTGATGGAATTCCTTCCTGTATGATTTTTATTTCCGTGCCTACAATGGTTTGTCTGAGCGACACAGAAGTGGTCATTTCTCCAGGCAAGTTTGGATCGTCAAATTTATCCGTGTACTTCAAAAACTCATTCGGCTTGACGTCCACGTATGTACCACCGAATGAATGACTACTCCCCGTTGAAAAATTGGTGAACGACATCTTAAAATTGCCGCCTGTTTTGGCGTTCATTTGATGGACTGTGCAAAGAAATCCATACGGAGGTAACCATGACGCAATAGCAGTGGCGTCTGTAAATGCACGGAATACTTTTTCCGGAGATGCTTTAAGTATTCTATGGAGTGAAACACTGTTAGACATAAGACTTATATTTTTTACTTTCCTACTCATCAGGCTTTTCGGATGCGCCTGTTTTTTTAAGTGGTCACTACTCCACTGGCTGTTGTGTTGGTTAACGTCAACAACACAAAGGTGATGAGAAGATCGGATTTAATGGGAGGCTGATCGCGACAGTTTAAATGGCTGTTCGCGACTTTATGAAGGTTATCCGGTCCCGACATCAGCAGAAATGTAAACACCATCGGGAAGTAAAGTTTTAACCGCCGCTCGAAACATCCGCCATCGAACCATGGCCGCCAGGCATTTCGCTTTTTTATTCGAAACCCTATAACTGTTAACCATTAATGGTTAATAGTTAAATGAGTTAAGGCAAAAAAAAGAAAGATCTACTATTTTGTGTGGTTGACACTTCTCGTTTACACTAACTGCTCTCACGTAAACAAAAAATAATTATCACCAATCCTGACTGAAGCATGCGCGCAGGAATGCGCGAGCGAAGGATCCACCTGTCGCGAATGAAGTATGATCGATGCAGACGAGAAACAACAGGGCAAGATGGAGGAGATCCTTCGTTCCGCAAAACCCATCACACTTCCTCCACTCAGGATTAACGTCTACTATTTTAGTTTATTACCGCTGTCTCGTTTACTACAAGGCCATTGTCGGCAGTGGGCTGTGGACCGTTGGCAGTGGACACACTACCATGGACTTTTTTTTAAACTAACTCCAACACTTCGCACTTCAACACTCCTCAAACTTCAAACCCTATTAACCATTGAGGGTATCTCTAAAAACCTCCATTCATCCTTCTCTGCCGGAGAAGGGAAGGAATGAGGCCAATGAAAAATAGGTCTTTAGAGATACCCTTAACTATTAACTTTTCCTCTACTCACCCCTCAACGACTTAACCGGATTAGACCGCGCAGCCCGTAATGCCTGCGTACTGACGATCAACAGCGCGAACGAAAGGGCAATGGCGCCTGTGAGCGGAAAGATCCACCACGCGATGGATGTACGGACGGTGTAGCGCTGAAGATATTGTGTCATCAGCCACCATGAAAGCGGTGCCGATATTCCGAAGGCCACGATCACCATGAGCGAGAACTCTTTCGAGATAAGGCCGACGACGCTCGACACCGAAGCACCCAGCACTTTGCGTATGCCAATCTCTTTGGTGCGTTGTTCAGCGGTGAATGACGCCAGACCAAACAGGCCCAGGCCGGTGATGATCACCGCGAGAATCGCAAAGAGGCTGGCAAGTTTGCTCGTGAGATTGATGGTCGTGAATTTTTTCTGGAATTCGACATCGACAAACTTGTATTCGAATGGATAGGCCGGGCCATACTTTTTGAAAATATTTTCTACCGTCTTGATCGAGGCCTGGAGATCGTTCGTTTTCTTTAATCGTATGGAGATGGAACCCCACCAGTCGTCAAGAACGGCGAACATCGGTTTTACTTCCTCGTAAACCGATCCCATGAGCACATCGTCATACACGCCGATGAGCGTACGTTTTTTGTCCCATAGATCCAGCTGCGTGCCAATCGGATCTTTCAATCCCATGATCTTGACCGCAGCTTTGTTGACAACGATCGCCATGGAATCTGACTTAAAGTCTTCCGAGAAATCGCGGCCTTCGATCATTTTTACACCCATGGTTTTTGCCCAATCGTAATCGGTGGCGATGGTTGTAAAAATTACTCTGAGTTCAGGTGGCTTGCCAGGCCATCCGACAAAATTATTGGAATGAATTTCTGTGATCGCACTGTTGGCCCTAACCATCGATTCGACAACACCCGAAGCAAGAAGTTCGACCTTGAGATGCTTCAGGTTATCATGATAATCTTTGTTGAGCGGAACGACGATCAGGTTCTCCTGCGTATAGCCGATGTCGCGGCTTCGTGCCAATTGAATCTGGTTGTAGATAACAAACATGGAGATGACCAGCAAAATGGAGAATCCGAATTGCAGTGTTACCAGGATTTTTCGCGGAAGGCTTGCGCCTTTGCCGACGATGGGTTTACCTTTCAAAACTTTCACCGATTGAAAACCAGAGAGATAAAACGCCGGATAGCTTCCGGCTACCACGCCGGTTATGAATATCAGCCCCAGCGAAAACAACCAGAACGCTGCGCCGGTGTAGTCGATAAACAATTTCTTATCTACCAACACATTGTAGGAAGGCAATAGAAGCTGAGTCGCCAGTACGGCCACAGCATACGCGATGAATGCAATCATCATCGATTCACCCATGAACTGCGCTATCAACTGCCAGCGTTGGGAGCCTACGCTCTTCCGGACGCCAACCTCGCGTGCTCTTCGTTCGCTTCGTGCGGTAGCAAGGTTCATAAAGTTAATGCAGGCGATCACAATAATGAACACGGCGATAATGGTAAAGAGCTGAACATAATCGCTCATGCCGCCTTCCTCTATACCGTTCTTAAAGCTCGAGTACAATCGCCAGCGAGCCAATGGGTACAGAAAGAATTCATGCTTAATGTCTTTGTCTTCGCCGTGCTGGGCAAGCATGTCGCGAATACCGTTTTCGGTGGCCGCTTTATTTTTTACGTCGTTGAGCTCCACGAAGATCTGGAAGGAATAATTGCCCCAGTTGGTTGTATTTCGTTTTACGTAGTCGCTCGTGTTGTAATGCTGTTTCCAGGGTAACAGGAAATCAAATTGGAAGGAGGAGTTGCTGGGAATATCCTTGAGTACCCCGGCGACTTTAAGGTCAAATTGGTTATCGACGCGTACGATCTTGCCAATGGGATCTTCGTTGCCGAAGAGTGCCTTTGCCGTGGATTCCGTGATCACAATGTTCGCCGGGTCGTCAAGCACAAGTTCTGCGTTGCCGGCAATAAGCGGGAACTGGAACATCTCGAGAAACTCTTCACTGACATGATATCCATGTTTGTTCATTCGCTTTTCTTCTGAAGAAGCCAGGAGTTGATCGTTGCCCCAGTCCGTTACGAGCGCGCGTACAATGTTCGCGTTGGCCGTTTTCATGGCCTCATAAGTGGGCAACGGCAAGGAAGTCCATGAATTGATGCGGCCGTCGAAGTGGGCATTCACCCACACCTGATAAAGGCGGTCGGCTTTGGGGTGGAACTTATCGAACGAGGTCTCGTCTGCCACCCATAACATGATGAGGATGGAACACGTGATGCCGATGGCGAGGCCGGCAATATTAATGAATGAGTAAAAGCCGTTTTTTCGCAAGTTGCGAAAGGTGATGAGGAAGTAGTTTTTCAGCATGAGCAGAATGCGTTACAATCCAAGTACCGCGGGATTGCGAAAAGGTTGCAGGGAAAAGGAAAAAATAGTTAACAGTTAATCGTAATGCGTTTAGAACAAAATACGATTAACATGACTTCTCCCCCGGACTACCCATCGCGATCTACCTTCCACGCAACCTTTGGTTGAACGTCATTTAATACGACATAATGATAAATATTATTATCAAATAAGCTATATTTGTTAATTATAATTAACATTATGAGAACAAGGAAGGTAATCCTACTACCCAAAATGGAGAAGACGCTTGTTCAGGTAGGCGAAAATATAAAACTGGCCAGGCTTCGAAGAAAGCTAAGTACCGAACAGGTTGCTGAGCGCGCGAATATTAGCAGACCGACCCTTTGGAATATTGAAAAAGGAGCGGGAGGGGTTGCGATGGCCGCCTATGCGCAAGTCCTGTTTGTTTTGGGACTGGAAAAAGATTTGCTCAAACTGGCGGGAGATGATCCCTTGGGAAGAAAACTTCAGGATGCGGAACTCATCGTGAAAGAGCGAGCACCCAAAAACGTTAAATAGAGATGGCTAAGAAAGGTGCACACCGAACAATTTATGTTTACGCCGACTGGGTTGGTCTTGGTCAGCCTGTCCTGATGGGTTTGCTTCATTCTACGCTCCTTCGGGGAAAGGAAATATTTTCATTCGAATATGATGAGGCCTGGCTGAAATCGCGAAGCGCGCAGACTTTGGATCCTGACTTAGGATTCTTTCGTGGCATACAGTATCTCCATGATGAAAAACCGAACTTCGGAGTTTTCCTCGACTCATCCCCTGATCGCTGGGGAAGAACGCTTATGGACAGAAGAGAAGCAGCAATAGCAAGAATTGAAAAGCGACCACCAAAAAATCTTTTCGAAACAGATTATCTTCTGGGAGTTTATGACGGTCATAGAATGGGCGCTATTCGATTTAAAGATTCTCCCGAGGGGCCCTTCTTAAACAGCAACACGGGCATGGCAACTCCACCGTGGACTTCCATTCGTGAACTGGAACATGCGAGTCTAAAGTTGGAGGAGGATACTACAGACGATGTGGAAAATTTAAAGTGGATAAATTTGCTGTTTACGCCAGGATCTTCTCTTGGCGGAGCCCGTCCAAAAGCAAGCGTGCTCGATGACAAAGGAGAATTATGGATTGCGAAATTCCCCAGTCTCCAGGATGATCACGACATAGGAGCTTGGGAAAAAGTGGCTTATAATCTGGCAAGACATACAGGCATCAATGTACCGGAATCAATTACCGGCAAATTTTATAGTAAAAAGCACACGTTCCTCACAAAACGATTTGATCGAACACCACACGACGAACGCATTCACTTCGCTTCAGCTATGACATTGCTTGGACACGTGGATGGAACCAATCATTCCTCCGGTGCGAGCTACCTGGACCTGGCCGAATTTATCATGCAACATGGTGCCAATCCGGATTCAGATCTTGAAGAATTATGGAGAAGAATTGTCTTTTATATCTCGATTAGTAATACCGACGATCATCTGAGAAATCATGGATTTCTTTTAACGAAAAAGGGATGGATACTTTCACCTGCCTATGATATTAATCCGGTTCCAGCAGGTACAGGACTTAGTTTGAATATATCGACCACAGACAATGCATTATCGATAGATCTTGCACTGGAAGTAGCCATGTACTTTAGAGTTGCTGATGAAAAAGCACTGGAGATCATCAGTGTTGTTCAATACGAAGTTTCCAAATGGGAGTCAATAGCTGAAAAAATTGGAATACCTAAGTCTGAGCGGAACACAATGGCACGAGCTTTCAAAATCTAAACAACAATATATACGCCTAACACCAGTCTGAAACGTCGAAGAAAAAAAGAAAGCCAGATAATTACTATCTGGCTTCCCGTTAAAAGTTAATGGTAACAGTTATAGTAATGCGTTTAGAACAAACACAATTAACATTTAACTATTAACGGTTAACTATCTCTCGAGATATTCCTCCAGGTTTCCAAGGGCCATTTTGAAACCATCTTCAAACCCCATTTCCAGGTTTTTCTCCAGGGCGCCTTCGGTTACCGGTGTGAGGGTGATTTTTACGTCCGTTCCGGTACCTGAAGATTTGAATTCGGTTTTCCATAGAACTTGCGGAAACGATTTATCAACAACACCTTTTGCATCCGTAAACGAATCGGTTGCCTCAAAGCTTTTGGGTGCATTGATCTTGTTGTATTCAAGTTTTCCGTTTTGACGTTGGTTCTCCGGTCCGATCATAGCATACTGCCAGGAGCCACCTTCCTGAAAGTCCAGTTTCTTAGTTTCTGCACGCCATGGTTTTGGAGCCCACCACGTATCAAGGGTCTCTTTTTTTGTCCACGCCAGCCATACGGATTCGGGTTTTGCATTAAAATGCGCGGTAACTATGATCTTTTTATTCTTCAGGTCTTTATCAAATTTAACTTCGCTTGTCGTTATCATAACATTTGAATTTTAGAGTTAAAAATTTATTTAATATGGCACTGCCAATTGCACAATTCTGGCAATCATCCGCCTGTTTTTCAAGCCGAAATTTTTATGCCAGTGCCGGATTGGCTGTTAAAAGTTGTATAGATGCACTAACAGGCAACAGCGGAATAAAATCCACGGAAAAATTGCACATTTTGGGTAGGAATGTAGCACCCCATTAGAACTCTGTTGAGGAGGCGCTGACGAGGATGAAATAGTATTTGCGCTAATATGAAGCAGCTTAGCGAACAGTTACAATGTGGCATGAGGATAACTAGTTAATTAACTGCAACGAATAAATGTTATACAATGCATATTACATATCATTGGCTGCCGTTACTGATACATGAAACAACTCTTAATTCTGGGGCTTTTGACTTTGGGGACAATGCTGGAAGACTTGCGCCAGATTGGCGCGCTGATGACATTTGCGTCAATATGAAAAGATCGCTCGAGCTTACTGCCTTTTTGTTTAAGACGGATAAGGAGGAATCATTGGTGTAGAACATGGCAGTCTTTCGTTAATAATGAATCACAGCCAGAATTCGCCATTTCATGAAGTCAATGGCTTGCATCGCATGTAATCTGTTATAGGCGAGGGTCGGAAGCCTTTTACGACAAGCCAGATACCTAACGAAAACTCAAACAATGCAACCATAATTGCAAACAGCCCCGTCGATGGAGCATGCTGTCCGATGAGACCGAACAGCACAGCGATGTCGCCGGTAACGAGCACGCCTGCCCCGATGAGTCCAATGAGAGAAAGACCCCGAGGTACTAACCGCGATTGATACAATAGAAGACCGAGCAAGAAGTCGTTCATTGCCGGCATCAAACTTTGTCCAATGAGGAATATCCGATCATACATGACAACGAGTGTTTGACCGGTGGCCAGTGCAGGTGCACCCGCTCCGGCTTGCCGCAACGTCACGATTGTTAGCAGAAACGCGACACCTGCGAACATGGTGCCTGCCTCCAGCACGCGTGAGGCAACAAGGCCGAGTGCGATCCCTTCGTTTTGCTTCTTGAGCACCGGGTAGAGTGCCACAGCAGTGCCGATGCCGGCAAGGGCCACAATGATCTCAAGGATGCAACCGACGATAACACCCGTGTCCGGACCAGGGCCAACGATGTAGTTCGCATCGTGTATCGAACCGTAAAGTGCAAGGGTAGGGATTGAGACAAAGGTGATCAGGTAGAGCACACCTGCGGTCAACGCTGTCTTCCGTAGCGAGGTCATCGGGGTTCGTTCTGTTATTACATTCGCGACGAGTTGAATATTTGTGGTTGAATTCATTTTCTTATTTGTTTGAAAATTTATAATGAAATTTTGGGTTGATAAATTTTATTCCAAATGGAATTGATTACCGATCGCCGGCATTATACTTGCTGTGCTGCCAGCTTAAATAAATTTTGAACAGGAACATCAACAGCCGGCTTTGAATTGAATCCTTTCACTACGAGCCGCACAGCCAAAGAAACTTCATACGCGAATACCGGAAGGGCAAGCAATATCCCCGGCACAGAAAGTTGAGGGAATACCCCGAATGTTACCAACAACGCGTTGACGGATATAAGTGGCCCGCCAACAAGACCCAGAAAAGTCACGAAGCGCGGAACAAGTTTTGACTTATATAATACATAGCTTGTCAGAAATGTACTTGGTCCTAAAATCAAATTGGGTCCATACAAAAAAGTCCAGTTGTGAACATCCAGTAATAACTTGCCGGCCATGAGATACGAAGATATATTCGGATTAGCTTCGTGTAGAAATTCATGGTTCAACGTCACAATCGCCAACAGGCTCATGATGCCAATCATGACAATGGTGGCTTCCAGTAGCCTGAAGCAAACCGTGCCGACGGCCATGCTTTCATTTTGTTTTTTCAGGATTGGAAACAGCGTAATGGCGGTACCGATCTGTGTAAAGACGAGCAGGATCTCAAAGAACACTCCCCACAGTATCCGCGTTTCACTGGCGCCGCCGCTAATAATATAATGTGGATCATGCAGAATAGGATCATATAAGATAAGGCCGGTGATGGAGGTAACTTCTGTTAGCATAAACAATATGCCCGCCGTGATGGCTATGTTTCTGTTTGTATTCATTTTTGCTGAATTTTAATAAGGTGTTTAACTGTTATCTTCTTGCCAGCGGATTGGTTTTCCATGGATTGGAAAAATGCAAGGCGATGATAAGGTTCCTGTTACGCATTTCACCACTGTAAGCGATATTGGTTAAACCGTAATTGTAACGAACGTCCAATAAAATTGTCTTACGTTTCGTATGAAATGTATACCCCGCTCCCATCTGAACGCCAGCGTCCCAGTGTTTGAATCCATCACTTGAATTCGTAAATGAAACAGAAGAAGTGGATCCTTCAATTTCCCGGGTACCGTAAAAATTATAGGCAATCGAGGGTCCTGCATTCACATGAAACCGGCCAACATGATAACGAGCCAGTACCGGTAACTCAATGGTGTATAAGCGAAGGGTTGATTTGTTTATCGTTAATGGATTATTGGTCGTTAGCGAGCCGCCCTTCATCAGGAAGTAAAGCTCGGTCACAAGCGAAAACTTCGGCGAAATACCGGCCCGGAAAGATACTCCAAGCTGTCCACCCAGAACAGCTTTTTTATAATCTGCTAACGAAGTATTGGCAGTTCCATAGTTAATATTTGTGCTTACCACATTGAGCACAAGGTCTAAATATGTGTTTTGCGTAACTTTTTCAGCTTTTATTTTTTCTGATCCCAATTCATTGGTCTGACCGAATGAATTTTCGCTTAAGAAAATCATACCTAGTATGAATGTCATTTGCAGTGTTTTCTTCATGATTCGTTTGTTTTGAACAAAGGAATATGAAGGGACAGGGTGTTGAAAATCTATTATGCAAAGGAAGGGAAGATGTCTGCATACCGCCGAAAACAACCTGTCAAATAGTGGGGCTTTTTATGCTCCGCTCTTAATCAGTTGGAAGAAAACCTCTTTATAGGTCTCGGAGATAGGGATTAACTGGCCGCCAATTTTTATTCTGCTCCGTTCAACTGATTCGATCTTATTCACGGCAACCATGAAAGATTTATGCACCCTGCACACCACACTTGAAGGGATGAGCGTTTCAAACTCGCTGAAATTCTGCAAGGTCATTATCTTTTTATTCACCGTATGAATTCGCCGGTAATCCCTCATACCTTCAATGTATATGATCTCATCCAGCATGATCTTTTCCAACCGGTTTTCTGTTTTTACGAAAATGAAGTTCGGCTGGGATTCGGAAGCGCGATGAACGATATTCTCCTGGGCTTTATTAACAGCCTGTAAAAACCGATTGAATGTAAATGGCTTTAGAAGATAGTCTGTTATCTGCAGTTCGTAACCCTTCAAGGCGTATTCCTGATACGCTGTTGTAATAACGACCTGGCTGTTTATTTTTGAACTTTCAAGCAATTCGATACCCGACAGCTCGTCCATGTTGATATCTAAGAAAAGTAAATCCACGTTGTTGCTATTTAAATAGGCAAGGCCCATAAGCGCATTATCAAACGTTGCACTCAACTGCAGAAAGGGGACTTTATTTACGAAGCCTCTTGTCTTTTCAAGCGCAAGGGGCTCATCTTCGATAATCAAGCAGGTATATTTATTCATTGGGGATCGTTAAGTGAACAGTGTATAACTCATTTCCTTTATGCACTTCCAAGATATGCTTTCCGGCGTAAATAAGATCTAACCGCTTTTGCACGAGTTCATTGCCTAAACCTCCGTTTGGCTGCTTCGTGGAATTGGGGTCATATTTATTTTCGCAGACCAGTTGTATAGTTTCATCCTTTATAAAGATGTTTACCGTAATGGCATTTTTTAGTTTTTTATTGTTCGTATGCTTGAAGGCGTTTTCAATAAACGGAATGAAAACCATGGGAGCAACACGGCTGTCACCTATGATGCCGGTAACTGTAAAGTGAACATACGCTTCGTTTGCTGTTCTTATTTTCTGCAGGGCTATGTATTTCTCTATGTATTCGACCTCCTGTGAAAGGGATATTTTATCGGCAGTTGTTTCATAAAGAACAAAGCGCATGATATCCGATAGTTTATTCAGATAATTAGATGCTTCCAGCGGATCTCTTAAAATTAAGGTATCAATATTGTTGATGGTATTAAACAGAAGGTGCGGATCAAGTTGTGATTTTATCAACGCCATTTCCATCTCATGGTTTTTCTCCTTCAAAATCTGCCGGAGCCTGATTTCATTAAACCAGTTGATGAATCCTTTTATGACTAATGCTACGGATCCGCATAGCGAACCGATAAAAGTCATCACCAGGATTACCCTGATGGCGGTTGATCTTCCATTTTTCCCTCCTTGATCCATGTCGGTGACACGACCCGTTTCTATTAAATAACGATGCAAGATATATACGATCACCGCCGCCCCTGCTGAAATGAGTATACCCATGAACAACGAAAGGAGATATTTCTTTTCCTGAAGGTATTTCGGGAATAAGAAGAAATAATATGAATAGAATGAAATGACCGACGGTATAAATGCAAAAAGGAAAATATTTTGCAGCGCTATTACGATGCGTGATCCCCGGTCGCTTGCATAGCCGCCACTCCTGTAATAAACGGCTATGATAATTCCCGCCAACATGAGATAACATGCCCAAAAACCGATGTGTAATAAAACAATAAATGACTTTTTCATGGTGTCGGATAACCAACCAGATAGGAGCTGGAAGAATTTTCTGTCTCTTGGATCGAATGAATGATAAGCCAAAAGAGTTAGGCGTAAAGTAATCTTTTATTTGCAGATAATACCATTGCCATCACCTTTGCTCGCGTTGGATTTGCCCTTCGAACTGCCGGAAGACCACCCTAAAATAGCGCAAGCTTATCGTTCAAGGGGTCCCCTTGGACGCAAAGTGTGGTCAGCGCCCGCTGGCGTAACAAAATGCCTGATCTCAATCTGATTCACCCGTCAAAGAACCTTGTAAGCGCATCCTTAACCTGTCGCGATGCCACCCAATTCTTTTAATCACATAGGAATGATTTTTTTTGCTAACCGAACATTATGAGAAAACTAATACTATCAATGCAGATGTCCTTCGACGGATTTGCCGAAAGGAAAAATGGTGACGGGAACTGGATGAACGCCAGCGATTATTCTATTTGATCTTTAAAAATCATCTATTAGCTTTTACAAGCTTTTTAACGATTACCCTACTACCAATCTTAAAATAAACCAGATAAACACCCGCTGGTAAGAACCGTATGTCAATAAAAGGTGACTCCCTCGTAACGACAAGTTGATCATCGTCCATAACGGATTGACCTAGACTATTGTAAATCTTTAAATAATATGATTCAAAACATGCTTCGCCAACGATGATCTGAAAAAGATCTGCTGCCGGGTTCGGAAAAATTGTGAAAGCCTCTTCTGATCCGCAAAAGGATGGGCCATCATTGTCCGTCGGTTCCCTTAAATTAAAAGTGTTCTCTATAAAATTGGGTAATCCGGGTGCGATCCCTGCATGGTTGCCAAAATCGAAATACCTAAGCGTAATGTAACAGTCGAAACCCGGCTTGTTGGGTTGTTCTATCACGAGTAAAACATTTGTAGCGATTATCGATACAGACCCTTTTCCATCGGCAAGTGTAATATTGCCGGCAACGTAGATTTTACCATCCGGACCGATCTGCATGGCCGAAGATGCCGCCGCCGCATAGGTGTCGATATGGGTCACTGTATTTTGATTAAACAGCGAAACCTTTGAATTTCGGATCTCTTCAATTGTTGGATAGGTGAGATCAAATTGAAAGATGCCGATGCTTTCATCACCAATAGCAACGGAGTCTAGATCAGCACCATAAACATACAACTTGGTATTGTCCGGCGAGAATGATGATCCATAGCGGCTGTATAAACTCATCAGGTATCTATGATTGGTAATGGAGCCTGTTCCGGCATCGAAATCAAAAAGGTCAACAGGATCCAATGTATCCGTTGGCCCGATAGAACTCGTGATCATTTTTCCGTTTGGTGAGGCCTTCATCTCGCAACCGCCCGCTCGGTTTCCCGGACCTAAGATGTAAATTGACCCAATGGCATTTACCACTGGAGATCCTATCCCATTTTCGGTGATTGGAAAGGAAAGAAATTCATTTGAATTTCTTTTGTGAACAACCAGCCAGTAGTCTGTACCGTTCGTATGGCGTACAGCAATCTGGCTTTCCGTTATGCCGTTGACCACTAAAATATTTTTTTGCAATGTATCAACATCGCCAAGGCCCTTGTCAAGGTTCATATCGATAATTGAATACGAGAGATCATAGTCAAAGATATTTTGATGTATGGTGAATAGATAAAATTTTTGAGGTGTTGATGGCTTGGGCACAATAAGCGCACACTGGGTGACGGAATTGGAACCGAAAAGCTGGTTTCCGTTAGGCATTATCTCGTCACCCCTGTTCCAAACTTGTTCGCCGTTACTATAAAAAAGCAATTTACCCGTGAGTGAATCACTGATCACAGCGCTGCCGCCGTGTGTCGGCATGACGCTGTTAGTAATCCCAACGGGTGTTCCGTTATTGAAATCGAGCCCTCTGTAAAACCCGAAATACCAGGTATTGGCCTCTTTCTGAGAATAAGAAAGTTGACTTGTCAATAAGAGGATTAAAAAACAATAAAAGGATTTTTTTCCCATCACAATCCGGCGATGCACAGTTGAATATATCAACAAAATAACAGGACTACAATGACATTATTGTAGCCTGTTAAGGTTTAGCTACGTACCCCCTTGACCTATCCCACCACAAGTCGACCTACAATCGCATGGGAACAATATTTGTTGATAACCCCACATTATGAGAAAACTAATACTATCAATGCAGATGTCCCTCGATGGAATTGTCGAGGGGGAAAACGGTGACGGGAGTTGGATGAACACAACCGATCCGGAAAACTGGGCCGATCTTTTTGAAATGCTACAGACAGTCGACCTGGTCCTGGCGGGCCGGGTGATGTGGCCTGACTACAGCAAACACTGGAAGGAAATGCTGACAAGTCCAACGGCTCCGCCAGACGAAGTGAAGTATGCGCGAATTGCGGAAAAAACGCAACACATCGTATTTTCAAAAACAATAACAGACGCCGGGTGGAACAACGCTAAAATCGTAAGCAGCGATATTGTGGAAGAAGTTAAAAAACTAAAACAACTTCCCGGCAAAGATATCGTGACGTACGGAGGTGCCAGGTTCGCCAGCACATTGATCGACTCGGGACTGGTGGACGAGTACCGGCTTTGTGTCGTGGGTGCTATTGTAACGAAAGGAAAATCTATCTTTAACGGACTGACTAAAAAGTCTACCCTGGAACTTATCGATGCAAAGAAGCTGAAGTCGGGACTGCTCATCGTGCGATATGGAAACAGTTCAACATAATCTATTCTTGTCAGTTCTCCCGTTATCTGGTTATTTACTATAAAGCAGAGTCATTGGCGTAGAAACCCATCAGCATTGCTCGTCAGAGAACTCTGAAAGGATTTATCAGTTATCTTGTTGGTCATTATAAACACTATTACGGATAACGATTAACTATTAATGGATAACAGAGGATGTTCTCTTGCAACTCTTGCTGCCGAATCCGACCTTCACAAATAGATCGGATTTCCGCCGCTATCCTAAACCTACAATGCCGCCGTCAATGAAAGATCAAAAGGAGTATAAAGAAAAAGAGATCCCATACGAACGGGTATTGTTTTTCAGCGATGCTATCGTAGCCATTGCGATCACCTTACTGGCATTGGATCTGCGCCTCGAACTTCCGGAAGACCACACGTTCACCTTTCAGGATCTATTGTCGCCCTGGAAAAATTACCTGGCGTTTGCGTTGTCGTTTATTAACATCGCGAATTTCTGGAAGACGCATCACAATATTTTTACGTATGCACATAAAATGAATGACAAGATGCTGGCGCTTAATGTCAGCTGGCTGTTTTTCATCGTTACCCTTCCATTTTCTACGTCCGTTTTAAGCAGCTATTTCGGCACCACACCGGCGGTGTTTCTGTATAGCTTAAATGTTTTCCTGCTATCGCTGTTTCAGAATTTTATCTGGGATTATGCCGATACGCGTGATGGCTATATGGACACAGAAGCGTTAAGCGAAGACGAACGCAAACGCCTCCGGACAATGTTCAACCTCGACATGCTGAATGGGCTGGTGGCGATTGTTCTCTCGTTTACGAATCCGATGCTCGCGTTTATACTATTGTTTTTCAAAATTCCGACGTTGGTAATGCTCACGTTTTTAATCAGAGGCCGGAGGGTGAAAAAAATAGTACGGAAAGGGCGTGAAACGCATATGAAGAAGTAAGTTAACAAGTACAATAGTCTAAATTGAAATAAGAAGCACGGACAATGACATTGAAGATAAAGAGGGTAGACGAAAATATAAATGCACGGCTACGCCAAACACTTGGAGAATATAAGGAAATAGACTCTCCTGCCATCGGGCTTTTCGCCGTTGAAAATATCTATGACCGACCGCCGTACTTCGCATTTCGATTCAAAGGCGGCACCAGCGACGACTACGAAAAAGTCAGGAAAACAATCCTTGACTTCAAAGGACATTTGCAATGGACCGTCTCGGAGCAAGAGGGATTTAAAAATCAATTAATTGAACCGCTGGAGTTAAAAAACTGAGAGACAACGGGGTAAAACAAAGTAAATACGAATTGATACAGAAGATCGGAGAACGGTATTTTGATATTTGCGACAAAGCTCTTGATGATGTCGGAGCGTTATGTGAATGGATTGAGATTCGCTTATTGTGAAACGAACGCGCATATTGCGCACCAAGAACAGGTTGTAATTTTCTAACATCCTGATTTGTACATCTTTTCGGCAATCATTGAACTCCTGATCAACCAACGGTGTTGGGTATAGACTTCGGTCAGAAATCGAAAGTGATCTACTTTTCCGCGACATGAAAAAAAACATCAAAGCCATTCCCGTTTCAATGCTCGATCTCGCCAACGTTGTTCAGGGAGATCAATCGCCGGCTGATGCCTTTAAACGAAGCGTCACGTTTGCCCAGCATGCCGAGCAGTTCGGCTATAAACGTTACTGGTTTGCAGAGCACCACAACATGGAGAGCATTGCTTCGGCTGCTACGGCTCTTCTTATCGGGCATGTTGCACAAGGCACTTCAACAATTCGCGTGGGTTCCGGCGGCATCATGCTGCCGAATCATGCTCCACTGATCATTGCCGAGCAATTCGGTACACTTGAATCATTATATCCCGGCCGCATCGACCTTGGCCTGGGCCGGGCTCCCGGAACCGATCAGGCAACAGCCTATGCATTACGCAGAAATTTACATGGCGATGCCGATGCATTTCCCAACGATGTTCTTGAACTTCTGCAGTACCTCGGGCCCGCGGACAAACAAGGAAAGGTACGCGCTATTCCGGGTGTAGGAACCAATGTACCGGTATGGTTGCTGGGTTCAAGTACGTTCAGCGCGCAACTTGCCGCGAGGCTCGGACTGCCGTTTGCGTTTGCTTCTCACTTTGCACCGGCCCAGTTATTTCCTGCGCTTCAGGTTTATCATTCATCGTTCAAGCCCTCTGCTTTTTTGAACGAACCCTACGCCATGGCGTGCGTAAATGTGATCGCGGCAGATACGGACGATGAGGCAAACTATCTGGCAACGTCGGCACATCAGTTAGTGCTTGGATTGATCCGCAATAACAGAAAGCCGCTGGCGCCTCCGACGCGTACAATGGATTTGCTCTGGAGCGCCGAAGAACGTGCCGCCGTAAACCAGATGTTCTACTATTCCTTTGTCGGAAGCACAAATACACTTGCAACAGAATTGACGTCATTTATTGAGAACACAGAAGTCGACGAGATCATGGTGACAACACACGTGTTCGATGTAAATGCAAAGATCCGTTCGCTCGAACTTACGGCCTCGTTGTTCAAGACAAATAAAGTAGAATCAATGGCGTAGAATATTGCGAAAAAAAATTCAACAAGTTGCACTACGGCAAAGTCGCCAACGACCTATGTTACACGCGATTCATCCTCTTCCGATCATTTCTTTTAACAAGCTCGCAAACTTGGCAGGTTCTTCGTAGTGCGGCATGTGTGCGGAGTGCCCGAAGGTTGTGAATGTTTTTTCCGGCGCACGAAGGTGTTCGAAAAACCGGGCGGCTATGTCATACGGCGCGATGCCATCGTGTTTTCCCTGGAGAAAATGGACGGGTACCTGAACCTGTTTCAGCGTGTGAAAGAGATTCAACGTGTCGAGTTCAGGCAGTATTGCATTCTGCACGAACTCCATGCCCTGTATCGTTTTGAGAATATCGCTGAACCGGTATGCGTTGGAAAAAAGCATGTTCCGGATCGAAGACATCAGCAATTGACGATAGTTGCTGCGCGTGTTTATTCCTCCCAGGTCCGTTAACAACTGCGCCCGTTTCTGAAAACTCTTTGCATCCAGAATAGGAGTCGTGGCAAGTTCAGCTGCCAGAGTAATTTTTTTCTTGCTCTTGCCGGCCTTTGCACGTTCCGTCGTAAATTCAGATGCGTACTTGTTTGCGGCCTGAATGTCGATGTCGATTCCCGCCAGGAACAACCTGCTGAACAGGGCACTGTTCTTCACTGCCGCCATCAGACTAAGGGTTGCGCCGACGGAATACCCGACCACTATCGCTTTATCCTTGTTGTACTTCTTAAGAAGGTACTTTGTGCAGGCGATGACATCATCTGTTAACGTTGAGAAATTGATAGTTCCCGGATCAATATTTTTATCGAATGATTTTCCGCACGCGCGCTGATCCCAGTACGC
>JGI24890J29729_1000739_pt1 | contig 18265 bp, 25 predicted proteins | sample FreactcultureFD7_FD_29729 | JGI IMG/M metagenome (IMG submission 29729)
GGCCTATCGCGAGATCTACGAGAAGACCGACCCGGAGCGCTCCCTGCGGCCGCCGCCGATCGATCCCGCCGATATCCGCGTCGGCCGGGGCGGCGAAGGATGGGCGGAGAAGCGGGCCCAGCTCTGGGACGACCGGCAGGCCATCGAGACCCTCGTCCGCGTCGACCAGATCAATGGCCGGGGCCTCACCGGTCTCTGGGAGGTCGCCGGCAAGGGCCGGTGCGTCGCCCACTACTCGAGCGGCGCCTGGGCGCGGGATGCAAACACGACGGCCCTGGTCCGCGCGCTGGGCGTGGTCGCGTCGTACTTCGGATTGAGGTGAGGAGAGCAGGATGACCGACGAAACCACCGGCGAGGCCCTGCTGGGCCAGCTGACCGCTCAGGCCTCGGGCCAGACCGACGCTGAGTTCGGCCGGGCCGTCCGAGAGGCCAAGGCCGCCCGCGACCAGGCGAAGCTGCAGGTCCACGCGTGGCTGGATCTCGAAGGCCAGGCGGGACACCTCGTCACCGCCGCGCAGGCGCCGGGGTGGCACGCCTACGAGCAGGCCGAGGATGCTCTGACGGAGTTGCTGAAGCCGAGGGCACCGTGACCGAGACCATCGTCGTGGCCGCCATCCTGTTCGCCTACGCCCTCGCCCTGGCCGTGGTCTACTGGGGGTTCTTCAGGGGATGGTTCGACATCAAGGTCGTCCGCGTCCTCAGCCCGTATGTCGTCGAGCTCACCGGCGGCCGAACCCTCACCTTCGGCGCCCGCCACTACCTCGAGCGAGGCGATCGCGTGTCGATGGTCATCAACGGCAGGCCGATTTAAGCGGTCGCGCTTGGAACAACATGCTGTAGGCGCCAGTTCTCTCGCCCCTGCATGTTGACAGACAGGGCACGAGATGCGCATACGCAAATCAGGTCGTATTGCGACTGAAGGGGCCCGGGGCTGATTCGCCGCGGGCCTTTCGCATGTCTGGCCACCCCACGCCGCTTAGGTGCGCCCAGCCGAGCAGGCCCATACCTGCGTCAAAGGCCAAGACATTCCATCATGCGGGTTGGGATCAGACCCTTAGTCTGAGGTGCAAATCCTCGGGCCCGCTCCCCCATCGCGCCCGGCGTCCCGACACCCTCGCCATGGCTTGACCCCGCAGGACCGACCGCGGCGCGATCCAAACCCCCGAGGCCCGATGGCAGAGGACGCCGAAAAGCGCACCGGCCGGCCATCGATCTACACCGACGAAATCGCAGACACGATCTGCGAGCGCCTGATCAATGGCGAGAGCCTGCGGGCCATTTGCGCCGACGAAGCCATGCCGAGCCGCGCGACTGTGCTGCGGTGGCAGGAAGCTGACCATGCTTTTGAGGCCAAGTGCGCGCGTGCGCGAGCCCTCCAGGCAGACTTCATGGATGACCTCATCCTCGACACGGCGTTGTCGTGCACTCCTGCGTCGGCTCCGGCTGACCGGGTGAAGATCGCCGCCTTCCAGTGGCGGGCATCGAAGCTGTCACCGAAGAAGTACGGCGAGCCTCGCGCCGCCAAGGAGGCCGACGATGAGCGCGACGGTGGCGAGTTCACCGTGATCATCGAGAACGGCCTCCCCTGAGATCAAGACAGGCCCGGCTAGGGTAGCTCCCGAAAAGACGCGTCAACCCCGCGTTCTGCCGTGTCTCTGCATCGGGGTTGAGGTGGTCCCTCATGAACGACTTCTACGTTTACTGCCTCTTTCGCCCCTGGAATGGCGAGCCGTGCTACATCGGCAAGGGGCGCGGCGATCGGAGGGCCCGGCACGCCCACATGGGCGCCAAGCACTATAACCGACGCCTCGCCAACATCTTCAAGCGCGGCCTCGAAGTGCCCGTCGTGATCCTGGCCGAAGACCTCGATGAGGCCACGGCGTTTGAGTACGAGATCGCCTGGATCGCCGCGCTTGGCCGCGCTGACCTCAAGCTCGGCCCCCTGTGCAACTGCACCGATGGCGGAGACGGGGTGACCGGGATGCGGCACACCGCAGCGTCCCGCAAGGCCATCGGAGCGGCCAATCTCGGCAGGAAGCTTCCGCCCGCCCACCTCAAAGCCTGTCGGGCCGCCCAAAATCGACCCGAGGTGAAGGCCGTAATGTCGCGCAACTCGCGCCGCTGGCACGCCAGTCTCAGCGACGGCGAGCGTCAGGCGGTCAACTCCAAGATCAGCACGGCCATCTCCGAATGGCACGCCCGCCGCACCGACGCCGAACGCCAAGCCATGGCCGACAAGATCAGGATCACGCTCGCGGCGACCCGCGCAAGGAAGGCCGCCGAATGCCAAGGGTGATCTTGCCCCACCTTCACGAAGACCAGCTCCGCGCCCACCAGGTCACTGAGGACGCGCGCGGCGGCGTGTGGGCGGCCAATGCCGGAAAGGGCCGCGTCGCCCTGAGGTGTGGCCGCCGCTGGGGGAAAACGAAGTACGGCGGCGCCAGGATCAGCAACTCTGCCGCACAGGGCCAGAGTGTCGGTTGGTTTCGCCCCGGACTACAAGCGGCTTAGCGAGGCATATCAGGACATCAAGACGATCCTGAAGCCGATCATCACCTCGGCTTCCAAGATCGACGGCGTCATCCGAACTCGGAACGGCGGCCGGGTCGACTTCTGGACCCTGAACGACGAGTCCGCGGGCCGGTCCCGTTTCTATCACGGCGTGGTCGTCGACGAAGGCGCCTTCACCAAGAACGGGCCCATCGAGGATCCGACGGCGATGCTGTCGATCTGGGAGAAGGCCATCGAGCCTACCCTCTTCGACTACGGCGGCTGGGCCCTGGTGGCGTCCAACACCAACGGCGTCGATCCGGACAACTTCCTCTACGCGATCTGCAACGACCCCAAGTATGGCTTCGTCAGCTACCACGCGCCGACGATCTCCAACCCGCTGCTGCCGATGCGCAAGCCCGGGGAGACCGACGAGCAGCACATGCTACGCCGGCTCGAGGCCATCGAGGCCATCCGGGCGACGAAGCATCCCCTGGTCTTCAAACAGGAGTACGAGGCCGAGTTCATCGACTGGAGCGGCGTCGCCTTCTTCGACCGCGACAAGCTCCTCGATAACGGTCTGCCGGTCGACTATCCGGCCCACTGTGACGCTGTCTTCGCCGTCGCCGACACCGCGACCAAGACCGGCGCCGGGAACGACGGTACGGCCGTCACCTTCTTCGCCCGGTCGAGGCACACCGGTCACCCCCTGGTCATCCTCGACTGGGACATCCTGCAGATCGAGGGCGCGCTCCTGGAGGAGTGGCTGCCCACCGTCTTCCAACGCCTCGAGGATCTCGCCGGCCAGTGCGGCGCCCGGATGGGATCGCTCGGCGTCTGGATCGAAGACAAGGCCAGCGGCGAGGTGCTGTTGCAGAAGATGGCTCGGGCCCGCCAGCCTGTGCACGCCATCCCCGGCGCCCTGACTGCCCTGGGCAAGGACGAGCGCGCGATCGCCGTCTCCGACTACCACTACCAGGGCAAGGTCAAGATCAGCCGGCACGCCCACGACAAGGTCACCTCCTACAAGGGCTCGACCCGCAACCACTACCTCAGCCAGGTCACCGGCTTCCGGATCGGGGACAAGGACGCGGCCAAGCGGGCCGACGACCTCCTCGACTGCCACACCTACGGAATCGCCCTGGCGTTCAACAACGCCGACGGCGCCTAGTCCTGGAGAGATCGACGATGCGCCCGATGTCCTTCCGCGCCCGCTGCCTCAGCTCCGTCGCCTGGATCGCGCTGATGAGCGCCTACGAGCCGGTCCGGATGCCGGAGGTCGTGGTCCGCCGCGCCCCGCCCGTCGAGCCGACCCAGCACTGATGCGCCGTCTCGCCGCCGCCCTGATCGCCGTCGCGGGCCTGACCCTGGCGGGTGATGCCCTGTGGGCGTGGGTCCTGCACTGATGGCCTCGATCTCCGTCTCCAACGCCCAGCTCGGCAACGCGCTGCAGGACCTCCTGATGGCGCCGGACATCGAGCCCGGCGACGACGTCAGCTACCAGACCTGCAAGACGATCTACGAGAGCCACCCGCTCGGCGCCAAGATCGCCGACAACCCGATCCAGATGGCGCAGAGCCAGCGCCGCCAGATCACGGTCCAGAAGGGCCCCGAAGAGCGCCTGGTCGAAGCCTTCGAGGCGGAGTGGAAGGCCCTCGGCGTCGACGGCCACATCCTCAACCTCGCCCGGCTGGCCAGGATTTACGGCCACGCCTCGGTGGCGATGCTGGAGCGGGGCAAGGCTCCGAACTCGAAGGTCAACTTCGACAACCTGGCCGCCGCGCAGATCGCCTTCAACGTCCTGGACCCGCTCAACACCGCGGGCTCCCTGCTGCTGAACCAGGATCCGAACAGCCTCGACTTCCAGAAGGTCGCGGGGATCTCGGTCGACGGCAAGGCCTACGCCCGGGACCGGACGTGCACCCTGCTGCACGAAGACCCGCTCTACATCGCCTACACGTCCTCGGCCTTCGGCTACTCCGGCCGGTCGGTCTACAAGCGGGCGCTGTTCCCGCTGAAGAGCTTCATCAACACCCAGATCACCAACGACATGGTCGCGGCCAAAGCCGGGCTGCTGGTGGTGCACGAGAAGCAGCAGTCCTCGGCGATCGACGGCCTCATGCAGGCGGTTGCCGGGGTGAAGCGGCAGTACCTGAAGGACGGCCAGGTCGGCCAGGTCCTGCAGGTCGGCTCCGACGACACCATCGAATCCCTCGACCTGCACAACCTCGCCGACGCCTTCAACGCCGCCCGCAAGAACATCCTCGAGGACATCGCGTCCGCCGCCGGCACGCCCGCCCAGGTGATCAACTCCGAAACTTTCGCCGAGGGCTTCGGGGAGGGCACCGAGGACGCCAAGCGCGTGGCCCAGTACATCCAGCGCATCCGCGAATGGATGGACCCGGCCTACGAGTATTTCACCAAGATCGTGCAGCACCGGGCCTGGAACCCGGAATTCTACGCCACCATCCAGGTCGCCTTCCCGAAGGAATACGGCGGCGTCGACTACAAGGCCGCCCTCTACGAATGGCAGGACAACTTCCGCGCCGAATGGCCCTCGCTCATCGAGGAGCCGGACAGCGAGAAGTCCAAGGTCGACGACGTCCGCCTCAAGGGCCTCGTCCTGATCGCCGAGACCGTGCTGCCGATCCTGGACCCGGAGAACAAGGCCGAGTTCATCCAGACGCTCTACGACAACATCAACGCCATGAAGATGGTGGTGACGTCGCCGTTTAAGTTCGACGGCATCTCGTTTCAGGAATATGTTCCGCTCGTGCCTGAAACCACGCCCGGCGAGACCGAGGAGCCTGACGACCTCAGCGCCAAGGACTCGGTCGCCCTCCTTCCCAACCGCCAGCAGCGGCGCCTGACCGCTTGAGCGCCCTCGACGCCGAACTTACCTCCGACCTGAGGGCAGGGGAGTACGGCGCCACCATGGCCCAGGCCGCGCAGCTGGAGATGCTGGCGGCGTGCAAGGCCGGGAACTGGCCGGCCGCCGAGGATGCCCGCAACCGTGCCCTGGCCCACCTGGAGAGCAGCCTCGATGCCTTCATGCGGGCCCATAAACGGCTGGCGGTGATCAGTGGCCGCCTCTGAATCCTACTACGACGTCATCCGCGAGGCCGTCGCCGATATGTCGGAGCACGGCTTCGACAGCGCCGAGCGCGTCGCCTACTGGCAGGATCGCATCGCCCGCGCCGCCGAGCGCTCGATGCGCACCGCCCGCCAGATGGAGGACGACCTCCGCGAGGCCATGGCGTCGATCTACAAGCGCCTCGTCGATCAGGGCAAGGCCCTGGACGTCCACCTGGGCGCCTCGCGCTTCACCATCGACCGGCTGCGGCCCGAGCTGCGCGCCGAGCTCGACCGCCGGATCATGGCCAGCGCCGATCTGATCCGCCTCAACCGCACCAAGGCGAAGGAGCAGACGCTCCAGCGGTTTTCGGGCTGGGCGACCTCTCTGCCCAAGGGCAAGTCCAAGACCACCGACCGGCGCGACGAGACCAAGCGCATCACCAAGGCGCTGAAGGACCTGCCCTTCGAGGTCCGGCGCCTGCACATCGACCAGGGCCACAAGCTCGCAGCCTCAATCAACGAGACCATCGCCCGGGGCGGCGGCGCCATCGGTCTGGTCTGGCGCAGCCATTGGCGCCAGCCCGGCTACAACTACCGCGAAGACCACAAAGAGCGCGACCGCCACTTCTACATGCTCAAGGGCAACTGGGCGGCGGAGAAGGGCTTGGTGAAGCCGGGCCCCGACGGCTGGTACGAGAACATCACCGCCGTCGGCCAGGCGCCGTTCTGCCGCTGCTGGGCCTCCTACGTCTACAATCTTCGCGACGTCCCCGACGCCTGCATGACGGCCAAAGGCCGCGCCGAGCTTGAGCGCGTCCGCGCCGTGGTCGCTGCGCTCTAACCACCCACCGAAGCACTGGAGAGAGCTTTGCCCGAGCCCCAACTCGAAGAGCGCATCGCCACGTTCCTGGCCGGGCTGAACAAGCTCTGCGAAGAGACAGGCCTCATGATCGCCGGCGACCCGACGCTCTTTCTTCCGGAGCCGGAGGATAAGCTGTTCGCCTACGCGCTGGCGCCGGACGGCCGCCTAGTCCGGCAGTAACCACCCATCCCATCCCCGCGAGACGCGCCATGCCGGTCAAGTCGGAGGCGCAGCGCCGCCTCATGGAAGCCGCAGCCCACACCAGGAGCGGCTTCGGCGGTGTCTCCCAGGCCGTCGGCCGCGAATTCATCGGAAAGGACGCCATGTCGAAGATGGACGCGATCATGGCCGCCTGCGACGCCCTGGAGCGCCGGTGCGACGCGATGGAGTGCGCGGCCTGCGATGCGGCCTGGGCGCGGGCCGACGCAAGCCCCACCGCGCAGCTGACCGGCAAGCGCTCCAACACGGACTACTTCGAGCAGGGCAGGCAGGCCAAGGCGGCCGGGTGCAAGGCTGGCGACTGTCCCTACTACGCCACGTCCACTGCCGGCGAGCAGTGGCTCAAGGGCCTGAAGTCCTGATGATCCGCGCCGCCGGCGTCCTCTTCCTCACCCCCGACAACCAGGCGCTGTTCCTCAAGCGCGGCCCTGGCGGAGACCATCCTCTCGAATGGGCCTGGCCGGGCGGCAAAATCGAGGGCGACGAGACCCCTGAGGCCGCGGCAATCCGCGAGACCCTCGAGGAGACCGGCCGCGATCTCGTGCCGAAGGACCTCGTTCCCCACACCCGCAGCATTGCGCCTGCGCAGCCCCAGATCGCCGGGTCCCTCCCTCCCGCGATGCCCCCCGTCGGGGAGGAGCAGCCTCTCCCTGCCGCCGACCCGGCGGGGGTGCCGGTCATGCTGCCGAGCGAGGACGTGGACTTCACCACCTTCTACTGCAGGGTGGCCGAGCCGTTCGTCCCGACCCTCTGCGACGAACACACGGGCTGGGCGTGGGCCAGCATCGAGACCCCGCCGCTGCCGCTGCACCCCGGCGCCCAGGTCGCCATCGACCGCCTCAGCGCCGACGAGCTCGGCGTCGCCCGGATGATGGCGGCCGGCCAGCTGACCAGTCCCCAGGTCTACGGGACCATGCACCTCTGGGCCATCCGGATCACCGGGACCGGCGTCGCCTACCGCCAGGGCCTCGACGAGTTCGTGTGGCGCGACCCGGCCATCTACCTGAACGATGAGTTCCTCGCCCGGTGCAATGGCCTGCAGGTCATCATGGAGCACCCCAAGGCGCCCAAGCTGAACAGCGAGGAGTTCGCCAAGCGGACCATCGGCGCCGTGCTGCTGCCCTACATCCAGGGCGACGAGGTCTGGGCGATCGCCAAGATCTACGACGACGACGCCAACGCGCTCATGGACAGCAAAGAGACCTCGACCTCGCCGGGCGTGGTCTTCCGCGGCCCCGGCTCGCTGACCAAGTTCACGACCGAAGACGGCTCGACCATCCTCATGGAAGGCAAGCCCTGGCTGCTCGACCACGTCGCCATCTGCCCCCTGGGCGTCTGGGACAAGGGCGGTGATCCCGAGGGGGTCCGCCACGACGCCCAGGCCCAACCGGAACCTGCCCGCCTCAACCCCGCCAAGCTCCGCCGCCTCCACCTCGGAGCGGCGCTCCTGGACGCCCAAGTCCGCAACCTACCGGCCCGTGTCGGCCGCTGACCCCGCACTGAAGGAGCCACCACCATGGCCGACAAGGAAGAAGACAAGACCGAAGCCCGCGAAGACGCGATGCTCGACAAGGTGCTCACGCGCCTCGACGCCGTGATGTCGCGCATGGACGCGATGGAAGAGCGCGCCGAGAAGGACCGCAAGGACGCTGCCGAAGCCGATGAAAAGGCCAAGGCCGACGCCGCGGCCGAGGAAGAGAAGGCCAAGGCCGACGCCGCCAAGAAGGACGATGACGACAAGCCCGGCGAGCCGGAGCAGGTCGCCGCCGACAAGGCCGCCAAGGATGCCGATGAGGCGGAGAAGGCCAAGGCCGACGCTGACGCCGAGGAAAAGGCCGCCAAGGACACCCAGGACACCCGTGAACGCATCGCGGGCATGGAGCGGACCATCGAGACCCTTCGCGCCGGCCGTCCTGAAGCCGACGCCGCCAAGATCGCCCAGATCCGCGAGCGCGCCGACACCGTCTTCCAGGCCTTCGGCGACAGCGCCCCGGCGCCCTGGGCCGACGAGACCGAAGCCGCCTACCGCCGCCGCCTGGCCGGCAAGCTGCAGATCCACAGCGAGCGCGCCAAGGACGTCAAGCTTACGGCCATCCACGACGAGACCGGCTTCAAGGTCTTCGAGGACATCATCTACCACGACGCCGCCGCGGCCGCCCGCAACCCGGTCGACCTGCCGTACGGCAAGCTGCGCGAGGTCGTCACCACCGACCGCAACACCGGCGTGCGCACCACCACCTTCGTCGGCAAGGGCACCTTCATCGGCCAGATGAAGCGCCCGGGCCAGCGCGCCCGCCTCGTCCTCGATCAGCGCGCCCGCGGCTAACCCGGCCCTTCACGGACCCTCATGGGGGCGGTTTAGGCCCCCGTCCCCCATCCAGCCCCCATCAGGGAACAGGACACCATGACCGCTCAAATCCCCTTCTCGCCGTACACCTCCACGAATGCGGCGGGCTCCTTCAACGTCTCGTCCTCGGGCTTCATCCAGGGCATGGCGATGCCGGATCCGGCCTCCCGCTTCTACCTCTCCGGCGGCGTCCTCGCCTCCACGGAGACGAAGCCCATGTGGGGCGGCGTCGGCATCTCCGAAGCCGTGCCCGGCGTCACCGGCCAGCAGTCGCGCACGCTCGGCGGCAACATCACCCGGGCGACCACGCTCACCGCCGCCTCGGCCAACTGCCTCACCGGCTTTGCGGTGTTCGACCAGAACCACGCCGCGGTGAATTCGCCCTCGTCCCCGGTGCCGCAAGTGGCCTCCGGCGGCCTGGTCAACTTCTACCGCCTCGGCTCCAAGGCCCGCATCGCCGTCGCCTGCGACCCGGCCCTGGCGTCGCTGGCCGGCTCGGTCATCAACACCCAGGTCTCCTGGGACTTCGTCAACCAGCTGCTGGTCCCCTACATCGGCACCCTGACGATCGCCTCGGGCACCTACAGCAACACCACCGGCCTGGTCACTCTGACCATGAGCGCCCCGGTGACCTTCAGCGCCGGCGACGCCATCATCGTCTCGGGCCTCACCGGCACGGGGGCCTATGCCTCGCTGAACGGCACCTTCACGGCCCTGTCGGCCGCCGGCACCACGGTCACCTATAACCCCGGCGCCAGCCTGGGCGCCTCGACCATCACCGGTGGCTCCCTGGCCCTGGGCTCCGGCGCCTCGTCGGCCCTGAGCGTCGAGGTCATCGACTTCAACATCGGCAACTCGATGACGGTTTCCTACAACTCCGTCACCGGCGCCGCGACGTGGAATCGCTCCGGCTCCTGCGCGCTGATCTACCTCAACTAGGCCGCGCCACCCTCCATCTCACCTAGGGGCTGACAGCCCGAACACCCTGAAGCCCCCAGAGGATAAGGACCCTCACCCATGGCTATCTCTTCCGCCTTCGAGACGGTCAATCCGTCGTTCATCATGCCCGAGATCCTGCTGCCCTATTCGCAGGCCTCGGGCGCCTTCGATACCCTGGCCACGGGCGAGCCCATGGTTCGTCTCGGTGACGGCGACCTGGTCGTCTACATCAAGCGCGCCGACATCCGCACCCGCATGGCGGCCGGCCAAGCCGCCTACAATGCCCTGCCGGGCGTCTCCATCGCCATGTCGATGATCCAGACCCCGACCTACCTCCTGCGGGTGCGGGCCGAGTACGACCACCATGACACGGCCGCCCTCGGCCGCTGGGGTGTCAACATCGTCGAGGCCAACCGCCTCGGCATGCGCCAGGGTCACTTCCAGCTTGCCCGCTCGGCCCTGCTGAACGGCATGAACCCCGGCAACGGCGAGGGCCTGCTCAACGCCGCCGGGGCGACCACCATCTCCCTGCCGGCCGACTCCAACGGCAACACGACCGTGGTCACCTACGACAACGGCCAGATGGCCTTCTTCCTGCTGAGCCAGATCAGCGCGACGAAGACCCGCACCAATCAGTTGGGCATCGGCCGCAAGTTCACCATCCTCGGCCCGCAGCGTGTCCTGGGCACCTTCGAGTACCAGAACATCGTCCAGCTGACCCAGTTCCAGCGGGTCGGCGCCGGTTCGAGCTCGACGGCCGGCCTGGTCAAGGACGTCGCGGAATGGAACGGCGACGAGATCACCTGGGCCTACGACGACACCCTGCAAGGCCAGGGCGCCGGCGGCACCGATGCGGTGATCGTGGTCATGACCGAGGTCGAGCGCCCCGAGGCCAACAAGATCGACACCAACGCCTTCGCCGCCCTGCAGCCGGGCCTGGAAGCCTGCACCCTGCAGTTCGCCGACATGGCCGCCCCGCGCGAGATCCCGATCCCGCTTCCCGGCGGCGCCATCGACGTCACCTCGGAATGGCGCATCACCTCGGGCTGGGCTCCCCGCCCCGAGGCGGTCACGATTGTCTCCATGGCGTACGCAAGCTAGTCGCACCAATACTTGATAGATGTCGCGAAGCGCCCGATAATACTGACAAAGGTTATCGGGCGTTTTTCTTATGAGTGAATTCTACGTCTATTGTCTATTCCGCCCCTGGAACGGAGAGCCGTGTTACATCGGCAAAGGCAAAGGCATTAGAGCGCGCCGACATGCGTTGATGGGAGAGCATCATCGCAACCGTCACCTCGCCAGCATTTTCAAGCGGGCTGACGGAGATCTGCCGCTAGTGATCCTTCACGAGGGCCTGACGGAAGAGGCGGCGTTTGAATACGAGATCGCCCTGATCGCCGCCATCGGGCGCAAGGCGAATGGCGGCCCACTCTGCAACCTCACAGATGGGGGCGAGGGCCCGGCCGGCCTCACATTTTCGGACGAAGCTCGCGCGCGGATTTCCGGCAAAACCCGGGACGCGTGGTCCGATCCTACCTACGTCGAGCGGCAGTCGAAGGGCCGGCGCGCGTCGTGGGAGGGCGACCTGGGCCGCCGCGAGCGCGCAGCAGCCCAGAGCAGGGCTAGGTGGGCAGACCCAGCCTATGCCCAAGCGCAGTCGGAAAAGCGCCGGGCGCGCTGGGCCGATGAAGGTTTTCGAGAGGCCATGTCAGCCGCGCGGAAGGCGAAGGCGAGACAGCCAGAGCAGGTCGCCAAGCGTCGAGATGCGGCGAGGGCAATGTGGGCCGCCATGTCCCCCGAGGAAAGGGATCGGCATGCGGCTCGGCTTAGACGCCAGGCCAGTGAGCAGTGGACCGACCCCGCCCGCGTCGAAGTCCTGAAGGCGAAGTTTCGAGCGCGGGAAGCTAACCCCGAGTTCAAAGCGCGTCGCTCAGAGGCAGGGAAGGCGTGGTGGGCAGCACTGTCAGATGAAGAACGCGCGGCCTTTGCCGCGAAATAGACCCCACCGGAAGAAGGAGAGCTTCCATGTCCAAACTCTACGTCGCCAACCCGACGCCGCAGACCCACGCCTTCAGCTGGGTTGTCCCTGACCCCAACATCAGTCAGGGACAGCGGCGCCCGGGCCCGCGCATCCAGCCGATCCAACCCGGCAGCCAGATCGCCCTGGACGGTGATTTCAACCACCTCCAGATCGACGCCATCATCTACCAGCACGAGCCCTATGGCCTCTACCGGATCGACGAGATCGGCCGGCAGCAGGCCGCCTACGTCCCCCTGATCTGCTCCATCGACAAGCCGGTCAGTGAGACCCTCCTGCGCTCCGTCATGGAGAAGAACACCACCCTCCAGCACGAGAAGGGCCGGGCCATGCGCAAGGAAGCCGCCATCGCGGTTTCCCAGGGCATTGAGCGCGACCTCACGGAGATGGGCGGCCCCCAAATGCCGGGCCTGAAGATGCTCGACATGGAGGTCGAGGAAGTCCGCACCCGCACCTCCGACAGCGCTGAAATGAAACCCCAGCGCGTGCGCGTGACCAAGGACGCCGAGGGCGCTCCTCCGGCCTCGCGCCGCGGCCGGGCCAAGCGCGCCGCGTGACCTGGTCGTCACCGCCCACCCTGGCCGGGTTCTGGTCCTTCATCCGGAACGGGATGGGGATCAGCGCCCTCTACCTGCCCGACGACAGCGTCTGGCCGGGCTATGCCTTCAACGTCGCCATCGCCCTGGTCAATCCCCAGGTCCAGCAGGCGCCGGGGATGGCGGTGATGTACTCCGTGATGGTCTACAACCTCGCGGCCGACCTGCTGATCAACTGGGCCCAGGACGTGCCGGACGTCTACGTCCCCGGCACCGATCCGCCGATCGGCTACTTCGCCAACCTCCGCAAGGAGTTCGGCTGCTTCAACTTCACCGCCGGCGTGGTCTCGGCCTCCAACGACGAAGGATCCGGCGTCAGCCTGGAAGTTGTCGAAGGCCTGAAGAATCTCACCGTCACGCAGCTGCAGAACCTCAAGACGCCCTACGGCCGGACCTACCTCGGCTATGCACAGAGCACGGGCAGTCTCTGGGGCCTGACCTGACGTGAAGCTGCACCTCGGCGCCATCGAGGTCCCCTATGCCGCCGAGGGCTCGACCACCACCGGCGACGTGGCCCAGATCCTCGAAGAGAAATACGGGCTCTTCTCGATCTTCTACGAGAGCCACCAGCAGCAGATCGCCGATGACCTCGCCGAGGGCATGGCAGGGACACTGGAGAGCATGATCTCCGGCCGTCCCGTTGACCCCGACCACGTATTCGACGCCGGCACGGTCAAGATCGAGGACGCCTTCCACGACTTCCTGCTGAGCGGCGCGGTCGAGAGCATGGGCATCCCCGGCGTCCCAACCCAGGCCGCCCTGGAGCGGGAATCGTCGCGCTTCAAGTCGGGCAAGGCGGATGGCCCGCGCCCGTCCTTCGTGGACACCGGCACGCTTGAGGCCGCCTTCAAGGCCTGGATCGAGGACGTCTGATGAGCCAGGTCACCGAAGCGGCCGGCGGCTCCATCGGAGGGCAGTACGCTGCCGCCCTGGCGCTCGGCGTCAACACGATCTCCCAGGACCAGACGGTCACCTTCACCAAGTACAACCGGGTGATCCTGCCGCTCGACGGCTTCGCCTTCTGGGTCCGCGCCGACCAGCTGTCGCAGTCGTCAGTCTTCAACACCACGGCCTTCGGCGCCCCGCCGCCGCTGAATACCCCGACCACGGTGACGACGCCGGCGACCCAGGCCACGGTCAAGGGCTCGCTGCACCGCACGGTGACCAACGCCCAGAACCTGGACGAGGGCTTCTCGGTCAGCCGGGTGGTCTTCACCTCCGAGGCCGAGATCGAGCTTCTGAACAGCGTCGACCCCAAGACCCTCTTTCTGGGCGAGATCGACGGCCAGCGCTTCGCCTTCTCCAAGCTCAACATGCTCTACCGGCAGGGCGGGCTCTTCCACTACCAGGGCGACGCCCTCTACCCGTCCATGGCCACCCAGGTCATCGACTACCCGGCGCAACTGGACACCCGGCTCGTGGTCTCCAACAGCCTGCCGATCTGGCTGAGCCTGAAGAAGTTCTGTCCCATGTATCCGAGCTTCCTGGTGGCCGACGACATCGTGCCGCCCTACTGCTCGGTCCACGTCTATCCCGAGAGTACCGGCGCCGTTCAGTCCGCGCCCTTCCTCGATCCGTCGACCGGCTCTCACTACCAGCTGACCCAGGACCGGGTGCTGCTGACCTTCTTCGGTCTGCGCAACGCCTCGATCCTCGGCTTCCTGGACTACGTCCTGGACTACGCGGCCACGGGGTCGCGGATGGGGGTGATGAACTCACCGGTTCCGCAGGACCAGAAGCGCACCCAAGCCGAGCTCAACATCCTCGGCCAGAAGAAGACCCTCGAGTTCGAGGTCAACTACTACCAGCAGGCGACCCGCACGGTCGCTCTCCAGATCATCCGTGAAGCCTTCGTGAGCGAGTTCTTCGCCTCGCTCGACCTGGCCGCCTGACAAGGAAATCCGACATGCCGCAAAACCCCATCCCCGCGCTGGGCAACTCCCTCACGCCCGGCAACTCCTCGACGCCGAACCGCATCGGCTATCAGGGCGAGAGCCTTACCGCCGACCGCCACGCCCGCGACTACGAGGCCGCCAACGCCCAGGCGATCTTCACCGGCGCCAACTCCCTGGCCACCCCGGTGACGACCTCCGTGGGCCTGGCCACCACCTATGTCGGCCTGTGCCTCTCCAACCCGGCCGCCTCGGGCAAGAAGCTGGTCCTGCTGAGCGCCGCCGCCGCGCTGCTGGTGGCCCCGACGCTCATCACCACCCTGGGGCTGATCGTCGGCTACGCGGCCGGGGGCATCACCGCCCACACCACCGCCCTGACCCCGCTCTGCAGCTACCTCAACGGCGCCGCCGGTGTCGGCCTCGTCGACAGCGCCTGCACCCTGGTCGGCACTCCCGCCTACGCCAAGATCCTCGGCCAGGCCCCGACCGCGACGACGTCCTTCAGCATCGACCGCGACATCAACGGCGCGATCATCATCCCGCCCGGCGGCTACGTCGCCTTCGGCACCAACATCGCCGGCCCCGCCTCCGGATTCGTCGGCTCCTTCGTCTGGGAAGAAGTCGCCATCCCGGCTTAACCGCCCGGCGCCTGAACCCTGACCCTGAGACCCTTGCAAGGATAGAGCCCCGATGGCTGCGAACGATATCGTGACGGTCAACGTCTCCCAGACGCTGCCGCCCGCCCCTTCACGGCTGCAGCGCACCGGGGCGATCCTGACCCAGGGCGGCACCAACACCACCCCGGGCACGCTGTCCCTGATCACCCAGGGCAGCGATCTGACGCCCCTCCTGGCGCCCGCCAAGGCGGTGACGAGCCTGGCCCAGACCACCGGGCTCGCCACGCTGACCACCACCTCGGCCCACGGCTGGACCGTCGGCGACGTCATCCCGATCGTCGTCTCCGGCGCGTCTCCGGCCGCCTACAACGGCGTCAAGACGGCCACGGTGACCACCACCACGGCGATGACCTTCGCCATCGCCTCCGGAACGTCCTCGCCTGCCACCGGCACGATCACGGTTCAGCTGGGTGCCGTCTCCGAACTGCAGAACGCCGTCACCGAGTTCTTCGCGCAGGGCTCCAACCTCTCGGTCTACGTGCTCGAGCTCGGCGAGGGCATCGTCAACGCCGGCGTCGCCTATCTGGCCTCGTGGATCACGGCCAACACGCCGTCGCCGATCTACTCCTACCTGGTCCCGAAAAACTGGGATGCGAACGCCAACTTCCTGACCTTCCTGGCCGGCTTCGAATCCACCACCGCCAAGACCTACTTCTTCGTCACCACCACCACCGGCAACTACACCAGCTACGCCAACCTGAAGTGCGTCCTTGCCCTGGTCCCGAGCCCCACGGCGCCCACAACCGAATTCACCGTCGCCGCGGCTTGGTGGGTGACGCTGAACTACAATCCCGGCACCGCCTCCCTGGTGACGCCGCTGCCGTTCAGCTACCTGCAGGACGTCACCGCCTACCCCCTCCAGGGCAACGCCGCCCAACTCGCCACCCTGAAGGCCGCAGGCGTCAACTATGTCGACACCGGCGCCGAGGGCGGGATCAGCAATACGATCCTGAAGTGGGGCAAGCTGATGGACGGCAACCAGTTCAATTACTGGTACTCCATCGACTGGGCCGACATTCAGTCGCAGCTGACCCTCGCCAACGCGGTGATCAACGGCTCCAACAACCCGCAGGCGCCGCTGCTCTACAACCAGCAGGGCATCAACTTCCTGCAGTCGAAGCTGGTGAAGCTGGCCGGCAACGGTGTCGCCTTCGGCCTGGCCAACGGCACGGTGAAGTCGGTGCAGCTGACCTCCGCCCAGTTCGCCGCCAACGTGAATGCCGGGCTCTACCGCGGCCAGATCGTGATCAACGCCGTGCCGTTCCTCGACTACACCGCGGCCAACCCCGGGGACTATGCCGCCGGCATCTACGGCGGCTTCTCGATCGCCTGGATCCCGCAACTGGGCTTTGAGCAGATCATCGTGGACATCGCCGCGACCGCCTTCATCTGAGTCCGGCTCAGCCGCTCCCCATAACGCCCCGCCCAAGGATCGCTGACCCATGCCCATCTTCACTCCGCAGGTCGCCCTGGGGACGCTCAACCGCGCTCGCGGCACCGTGCTGTTCCCCGACTTCCCGGAACTCAACATCACCGCGCCCTTCCTGGGGACCGAGGGCATCAACGTCACGCTCGACGGCCCGGTGACCGACAACCTCGACACCATGACCGGCCTGGTCCCGAGCCCGGCGATCTACCAGCGGATCACGGTCGAGGTGGAGTTGCTGAAGTCGCAGTCCTTCTCCGACCTCTGGAAGCAGCAGATCGAACTGCTGTCCTACCTGGGCAACTTCACCGTCATCACCGACGCCGACACGCTGAGCAACTACGAGGCCAGCAACGGCTCGATCATCCAGGCCGGCCCGGGGCGCATCAACGGCAAGTCGGTGCAGTTCATGGTCTCGATCCAGGGCGCCTACAGCATCAACGCAGCCCTGTTCAACCAAGCCTAAAGCCTACCCACCCCCTCGCAGCACTGGAGAGATGCGTGCGAATTGATCGCGACCTGAAGCTCGTCCTGACTTTGGACACCGACAACGGCCCGGCCTACTGCTACTGCCCCCCGCTCGCCGCGGCGGTGTTCGACACCTATTACGACATCCTGACCAAGGCCTATTCCGAGATGGCGGAGAAGGGCGGCCGCTGGATGATCCTCATGGGCCCTCGGCACGCCGCCCGGGTGCTCAAGGACGTCGCCCTGCGCGAAGAGACCTGGACGAGCCGGCCGGCCAACCCCGCGACGGGCGCCCAGGCCTACGTCGGCCTCGATGTGGGCTTCGTCGCCGAGACCCGGCGCACCGCCTATGTGGCGCTGCCGACTGAGCAGGGCTGGGAAAACATCCCCCTCGAGACCGCCGCGACGCAGAAGAGGCTGACCGAGGAGGACATCTCCGAGATCGAGCAGGCCCTGACTTTTTTTACTGTGGTCTATGCGTCGATGGGCCGGAAGGCGTCGGAGCCGATGCTGACCCAGGTGTTTGGAACATTCGGCGCGGAGCTCACGTCCTTGAACGCTACGGACTGGGCCGCTTCCTTGCCGACCTCGACGCCGGCCGCTGCTATTGGCGCGAAGGCGGCAGCATCCTCCACGGTGCGCTGACCTGGCTCAGCGAAGAGGGCTTCGGCGACCTCATGGAGTGGCTGATCCCTGATGAGGATCACCGCTTCTCCTCCCCGCTGGAATTTCGGCAGCGGTTCCTGATCTCCGCGATGCGCGACAGATCCAAATTTCCATTCGGTTGATAGACGGAGGCGTCCATGGGTGTGCGTTCCGTCATCGACGTCGACATCAACGACCAGAAGTTCAAGGACTTCACCGCGTCCTTCGAAAAGTACACCAAGGCCCTGAAGGCGACGAAGGGCGACTGGTCGGACGCGGCGGTCTCGGCTGCTGCGGCGGCAGCGGCGACCGCGGACATCAACGCCGAGCTCGACAAGCAAGCCGAGACCCAGAAGCGACTCGAGGCCGACAAGAAGAAGGCCGCCAAGGAGGAAGAGCGTCGCATCAAGGCCGCCGCGGCCGAGATGGAAAAGCTCAACCGCACCGTCAAGTCGATCGCCTCCAACCTGGCGTCCGGCACCACTTCGCTGCTGAAGTGGGTCGGCATCGGCGGAATCCTGTCGGGCCTCATGGGCGCCGGCGGGCTGTTCGGGCTGGATCGGCTGGCCGAGAGCCTCGGCGGCGCCC
>JGI24890J29729_1000740_pt1 | contig 18203 bp, 19 predicted proteins | sample FreactcultureFD7_FD_29729 | JGI IMG/M metagenome (IMG submission 29729)
GCCAATGCCAAGGACTACAACGGCCTGACAAAAGTGATCAATGGAGGTTTATTTGGTGCTGAGCAAAGAATTGCTGTTATGCAAAAAGCCGAACAAGTTTTAACATAAATCTGACTCTTGCCGCGGTCAACGGGTAATGGGACAATGAGACAACTATAAAGGGCAAACATGGCTACGACTCCATCATGGGTAATGACGTATAACAGTCTTACGACTATGGTGCTCTCTTACTTAGAGCGCAACGATCCTGCGACCATTGCCGCCATTCCAACTTTTATTACCCTTGCTGAATTTGAGATTGCCCAAGAAATCAAAACTTTGGGCCAGCTTCAAGTTGTCACCGCCGCCATGACGCCCGGATCCCCAACCGTGCAAAAGCCTGCCCGGTGGAGAAAAACGGTTTCGATGACTTTGACAAATGCTTCTGGTCAAACCCAACCTGTGCTGGTGCGAAAGTTGGAGTATTTGCAGAACTACTGGCCAAATGCTTCACAAACCTCCACACCCGCTTATTACGCCGACAGTGACTATGAGCACTGGTACTTGGCTCCTACTCCAGACCAAGCCTACAATTTTGAGGTGCTGTTTTATGAGCGAATTGCACCACTTAGCTCGACCAATCAAACAAACTGGCTGACTCAATATGCACCAAATGCCATGTTGTACGGAACTTTGTTGCAAGCAATGCTGTTCTTGAAAAACGACAACCGCGCTGTTTTTCAGCAAAAGTACACTGAAGCCATTACCGCCCTCAAAACAGAAGACGTTTCTCGTGTTGGGGATCGTCAAGCCATTGCTGTGGATTCTTAATCATGACTACATACATCAATCCCTACACAGGGCAGACCGTCAATCAATCCCCGATTGGTTACGAGAACCTCACCCTTACCAGTACGATCACGTCACTGGATTGGCCAATCAACGGCAATACATCCAGTGTGGTTGCAGGCATCATTGAGGTCACCGCCACAGCTTCTGGTATGTACTTGCGAATGCCTCCAGCTACACAAGTATCAACTGGTCAGAGCATATTGATCCGAAATATTGGCTCGTACTCTTTTACTGTGACTGACTATGGCAATAACACAATTGCGCCAATAAGCTCAGGAATTGCTGATTACATCTACTTGACAGACAACTCCAGTGTCAATGGTACATGGGCTGTCGTCACTTTTGGCGCAGGCGTATCACAAGCAAATTCTGCGACTCTTGCTGGGTTTGGACTAAAAGCAATATCCAACACTCTGAATGAGGCCATTCAAGTTGTCAGCGTCAATTCAACATATACGTTCTTGGATATTGATAGGGCATCCTTCTACGTTTGGACTGGAGGTGCTGGTGCTTTAACTTTGCCAAGTGCTTCGGTTGTCGGAAACAATTGGTTTGTAATTGTCCGAAATGGTGGGACAGGCATTTTGACTTTGACACCGCAAGGTTCTGACACAATTGACAACAATGCAAGTCAACAACTGCAATTAACTGAGTCTTTGGTTATTTGTTCAAACGGGTCAAGTGGCTACAACACATATGCATATGGGCGATCAAATACGTTCATATACACATTGTTAAATTTAGTGGTAACTGGTGGCACCACAACTTTGACGTCAGCGCAAGCGGCAAGTTCTGTGCAAGAGTACACAGGCGCATTAACATCAAATCAAATTGTCATTTTGCCGTCAACGGTTCAACTGTATTCATTACAAAACAAAACAACTGGCTCTTACACGCTGACATTTAAGACATCATCAGTAGGAGCATCCACGGTTGTTTTGCCTCAAAATCAAACCATCATTGCAATCTGTGATGGAACCAACGTCTACAACGCTCAAACAACTACCACATCCACTTTAAGTGCGTTGACGGTTGGTAATGGAGCGCCAACAGGCCCATCATTGAATTTCTTGGGTGATACCAACACTGGTCTTTACTTGGTGGCCAGCGGACAACTTGGCTTTGCAATTGGTGGCGCAAATGCAATGACGTTGACTTCATCCGGCTTATTTATCCCTGTTGGAATTGCTGGAGGTACGTACTAATGGCCGCAAAAGTAGTTGCCATTCAAGTCAAACCCGGAATACAACGGGATGGAACTCAATTTGCTTCTGATACTTATGTTGATGGCGAATGGGTAAGGTTTCAACGTGGATTGCCACGCAAGATAGGTGGTTACAACGGGATCTTCTTGAATGCTTCTGGAATATCCCGCGGCATGATCATGAGTTCCAGCAATGGCCTGAACTACGTTGTTTCGGGGTATAGCAATGGACTTGAGCAATGGACAACAGACAATGACGATGGCGTGGGCTCCGGCCCAACAGCGTTCACATTAACCAATTTCACATCAAACTCCAATAATCTTTGGCAATTTGATATTGGCTATGACTCTACAGGTGGCAACGTCAACAAGTTGATTGCACACCCCGGCCAAAATTTAAATGCAATTGACAGCACCGTGAATACTCGGCCTTTGTATGGAGCATTTACCTCCACAACAATGTCTGGTGTTGGCATATTCACCGCTTCCGGCACAACAATATCAGGGTCTCCCAATGTAACCTTTGCAAGCACCAACGTTTCCATGGGAGCGGGTTTGTCGGTTTCTGGAACGGGCATTCCAGCCAATACAACAATTTTGTCTTCTAACTTGGTCAGTAATTCCACCACTTTGGCGGGAGTAGCCGTGACAGGTACAGCAGGTCAATTCTCTTGCAGTGCAACAACATTAGTTGTAAACCAGCAAGTGCTTGTGACAGGGGTATTGACTGGAACTGCTTCCGGCATTTCAGCAGGTATTTACTACATAACCGCCACCAATGGCACAACAACTTTTACGTTATCCACAACTTTGGGTGGGACTGCGATTACAACAACAGCAGGCACAACCGCAGGATTGACATTTGTAGCACAACAAGCAAGTGTTTGGACAGTTGTTCTAAGTAACAACGCAACTGCATCAGGTACTGTGACTTTGACATTTGACAACAACATTAGCGTATCTGGCGGAGTGGTGATGCTTCACCCATACCTGTTTGTTTATGGAAACAATGGACTGATTCAAAATTGTGCGGCTGGCGACTTTAATAACTGGACAAGTGCCGATTCCAATTCCAACAACGTTTCAACTGGCAAGGTGGTTAAAGGATTGCCATTGCGCGGCGGTACAACCTCTCCTGCTGGGTTATTCTGGACTTTGGATTCATTGGTTCGGGTCACATATTCGCCAAGCACCGTCAACGGCATTAGTTTTTACTGGCGGTATGACCTGATCTCCAGTCAAACATCCATCATGTCGTCGCAGTGCGTGATTGAGTACGACGGCATCTTTTATTGGGCTGGCGTAGATCGTTTCATGATGTACAGCGGGGCAGTTCAAGAGATACCAAATTCTCAAAATCAAAACTGGTTCTTTGACAACTTGAACTATGCACAACGTCAAAAGGTATGGTGCACAAAGATCCCGCGCTGGGGTGAAATTTGGTGGTTCTATCCGCGTGGTGATGCAACAGAATGCACCGACGCCATCATTTACAACGTCCGGGAAAAGTCTTGGTACGACGCAGGTAGTGCAGTGGGCGCACAAAGATCAGCCGGAACATACACTGAGGTCTTCCACTACCCTATCATGGGCGGAACCGAGCCAAATAGCGTTGGCAAGTACACTTTATGGCAACACGAGACTGGCACAGACCGTATTTACACAAATCAAGTGACTGCCGTTAACTCTTTTTTTGAGACGCCAGCTTTGGGCACATACGTTGGGCTGGTTGGTACAACACAACAACCGGGCGATAACTTGTGGACTAGATGTGAGAGGGTTGAGCCTGACTTTATTCAAAGTGGCACAATGTCCGTCACGGTGACTGGTAAGGGATATGCGGATGATGCAGACATTGTTTCAACACCATATCCTTTTGATCCAACTACATTAAAAGTGGATATGAGGGAGCAACGTCGAGAGCTTCGGCTTCGTTTTACTTCCAACGTAACTGGTGGCAATTACTACATGGGTAAAGTCCTATGCAGTCTTGACACTGGTGATGTACGTAGCACTGCGAACCCCGGATAATGACTACAACATACGATCCTCGCAACCTTACATGGGACTACTATTGCAGTCTTATGTCAGAACAATTTGCCCCAAATGATTTGGGAACTGTTCCAGAGGATCGTTGGAGAGAATGGGCTGATGCAATCAACGGCATTGGTTATTTTGTTCAATCAGCCACACCTGATCAGCGCCTCTTTGCTACTTGGCAAGAATGGGCGATGCAACTGGTTGGCATCATGAGTGTGGAACCACAATGACAGCATCAGAAATCATCACAGCAGACGCCCAACAACATGGTGTTGATCCTCAACACGTATTGAGCTTTGTGGGTGAGCAAATTCAATCCAAAAAGGGAAATCTTCTGCAAGATGGAAATTCCGTTTTGTTGTTGATTCATCTTGGAGAATCTGCGGCTGAATGCCATTTGTACACAACAGATAACCCAATGGCTTTGCGTAAGTCATTGGACAACTTTTTGCACATCATTCAACAAAGCCCTATCAAACGTCTTTATGGAAAAGCTGATAACCCCGGAATTTTGCAAATGTTGCAATTGATTGGTTTACATGTTGAACATTCCGACCTGCCCCAGTTCAACTGGATGGCAAACATATAAGGTGAAATAAATGGGAGCAGTTGCATCAATCGGCAAAGCAATATCTGGCGTAGTTGAAGGCGTTGGTCACTTTATTGATAACACCGTCCACAGTATTGCCAAAAATCCTCTTATGGCTATTGCAGATATAGCCGCGGTAGCGACTGGCAATGGCTGGGCTATTCAATATATCAACCCCGCAATGCAAATTGCTCAAGGGGCAGACCCCGGCAAGGTCATTGGTTCATCATTGCTGTCTGCTGGAATGGGGCCGTTGGGCTCAGAAGTGGCGGATGCAACAGGCAGTCAAATGATAGGCAATATGGCTTCCAGCGCCACAAGAGCGGCTTTGACTGGCCAAAATCCTCTTACTGCGGGCCTAACTACTGGAATCAATGGTGAGTTTAATTCTGCGCTGAAAGACGCAACTGGCGTTTCAGGACTTCCCAATATCAATGTAGCTGGTGCTCTAATGCCTTCCAATCGTTCGGCTACAAGTTTGTCTTCAATGATTAGTCCATTGCAATCAAATTCCGCTCGACTGATTGGTGCGCCACAAAATCAATCTTCTATTGGTCAATTGGGTATGCCTAATTTATCTGCCCCACCGATTTCGCCAACAGCCCCACAACTGCTCAGGCCAAACAACAAACTTCAGACACAAGAGCAACCAAATCAATTGCAACAGTTGTACCCAGATATGGGTCAATCAGTTTCCGCCGCACATGGCGGGTCAATTGACTACAACAGAATCATTCCAGAACTTTTGCAACAATTGCAACGTCACGTTCCTGTTCATCATTACGATGAAGGCGGCACTATTTGGGATGACCCCGACATAAAGTCCATTGATTGGAAATCAATTCAGAGCATTGGAAATCCAACTTTTTCCAAGACGTTTCAACCTACGATGTTGAACCCAAGGGTTAGCATTAACCCAGTCAAGATGCAACCGTTGACACAAATGGCGCAAGGCCCATTGAACCACTTGATTCATCATGCTGAAGGTGGTTTAAGCAAGTACAAGGAAGCCGCGCCTAAAGGCCATAACCCTGAGTTCATCACTGGGGTGACTGGGTACTACGCCGGAGGACGGGGAACAGGCCAATCTGACGATATTCCGGCCATGCTTCATGACGGCGACTATGTGATCGACGCGGACGCTGTAGCGGCATTTGGAGACGGCTCCAGCAAAGCTGGCAATGAAGCTTTGATGAGGTTCATGCATCAAATCCCGCACAACAGGGGAGTCGAGGGCGAGCCCGTCCCAGCCAAGATTGCTGACGGTGAAGTCGTTCTTCCAGCATCATTTGTAACCGCGATTGGCCACGGTGACAATAAACGTGGCGCAAAGATGCTCGATGCCATGCGGGAAGAGTTGCGAGAGCACAAAAGATCGGCACCTACCTCTAAAATACCACCAAAGGCGAAATCTCCTCTTGATTACCTCAAGATGGCGAAAGGTTAAAAATGGCAAATCTGCTCGAATCCACACAACAAACGTCAACAACAGCCCCACAGTATTACTCAGACTACCTGAGTAATTTGGCTAGTTCGGGGACGGCGGCGCAGAAGGCGGCTCAGTTTGCTGGCCCAACTGACCTGCAAAACCAAGCCTTCAGCAATGTTGGTGCGGCGTCCACGGCGTATCAGCCAACTTTAAATGAAGCAGGTCAGACACTGACCAACGCCGCAAATGCCGCCTCCCCTTTGGCCGCTGGTGCTGGCTATTTGAATCAGGCCACACAAAGCCCTGCACAACAAGCGGCTCAGTACATGAGCCCATATTTGAGTTCGGTTGTGAATTCAATTGGTGACATAGGCCAACGCAATATCCAACAAAATTTGGCTCCTTTGGCCACTGCTGGTGCTGTAGGGTCTGGCCAATTTGGTTCTCAACGTGGTGCTCAGGTGCTTGGTCAGACCTTATCAAATGCTGACCGGGATATTTTGAACCAGCAATACCAAGCAATGAATGCCGGGTACAACACTGCATTGCAGACTGCTGAACAGCAAAATCAATTGTTGGGCACATTGGGTGCGACAGCAGGCAACCAAGCCGCGACTGGCCAACAAAACCTCACACAAGCTGGTCAGGCGCTGGGCAATTTGGCTGGCACCAATCAAAATCTTGGACTGACTGGCGTCAATGCTTTGGCAACTTTGGGTGGTCAACAGCAACAAATCGAGCAAAACAAACAAAATTATCCGCTCACAACTTTGTCAACTTTGGCAGGACTTATGTCTGGCCAACAGATTCCTACTACAACATCGACTACTCTCAATGCATCCCCACTATCTACATTGGCCTCTCTTGGTGCCTCTGGAGCAGGGTTGTCTCAACTGGGTGGAACTTTGGGTACTGCCCTTGCCAAAGCCGGAAGTGGCTTGCTGTACTATTTGAACAAACCAAGTACAGATCCTTTTGCGACCAATACTTCGCAGTATCCTGCTGTGACACCAACATCAACAACTGACACCACTGCGGAACAAATCAATCTGTTAAACAGGTACCCAAACCCTAATGCAGAGGCAGAAGCCGCCGCCGCAGAACAACAAAACTTGTTGAACAGATACCCTGCTCCATTGCAAAACACACAAGTTTCTCAAGAGACCCCTGAAGAACAACCATCCACAGACGAAGGCTAAGTAAATCATGGCAAATGAATCACCTCTGTCCCTTCCAATGTTTGATGTCAAACAACCAGATACATCCAAGATGAATTTGGGTGGGATGAATGACGACCCTCGTATTCGTGACGCTCTTGAGAATGTCATGGTTCAGCAAAAGAACTATGCCGATGCTTTGGAGAAGCGTTACGCAGAGCCAAACTGGTTTAAAGTTGCCGCTGGTTTTGCAAAGCCCCAACTGGGTGGCTTTACTGCGTCTTTGGGATCTGCGGCACAAGCCCTTGGCGAGAACGTAGAACAACAGCGCATGGTTGCACCTACGGTTGCTCAAATGAGAATGCAGAATTCCATTTGGGAGGCAGGCTTGCGCCAACGCGAAGCTTCAGAAAAATTACTTTCTGATTGGGACAAACAACATCCCAATGAACCCCCTCCACCTCAGTTGATTGCAAAAGTAGAGAGATTGTCTGGCAGTACAGCGCCTCAAGCTACAGCCGCCAAATCATATCAAACAGCTACTGGTGCCGCACAAGACATTTCAAATACTGCACAGCGGTTCAAAACTGAGAATCCTTTTTACACAACACTGCCCGGAACCTTGCCAGAAGACTGGGGCAAGAATGCAGAGAAAACACGTAAGTCATTAACTGACACACTGGTGGCCAGTGGTATGTACACCCCTGAAGGCCTCAAAGGTGTGTCTGACCAAGACTTGTTGGACAAGAACCAAGAGCTTCAAAAAGCAAATGCCAGCATGAAGATCAAGAATGCTCAGGGTGCTGGTGAAGTCATCAAGGGTAACTCTGATGCATTGCAGGATCTGGTTGTTGCGCGAGACATTGCATCCTCACCCAAGTTGGAAAAAATGTTGGGTCTTGGCGCAGGTCAAGATGCCGTTTCAGCATTGTTTGGCTGGGTTGCCGCACCTACAGAACCCGGCAAGATTGGCAAGCTTAACGAAGCGGCATCAAAGCTGGCCCAAGCTGATTCACAGGCTTATGCCGACTTCCAAGTATTGCAGAAAACTTTGCAAAAGAACTTGGCTGATGCTCGTTCTACCATTCAAAACCCATCTGTCGGGGCTCAAAACTTGCTGTCTGGCACTCAGCCATCTGTGCTGAATTCAAGACTTGCAATCGTCAAGATGCTCGATTTAATCGCACATGAGAAGTCTTCTCAAATCAGAGAAGGCGTATTACGTCAAAATTATCGCGGCCAAAATCCTGCTGGGTTTGAAACCGATACCGCTTCTGGCTATGGCAACTTGCAAAAGAACATCATGCAAGAGCGTCGCCAGATCGAGCAAAGCCCCACCATGGGCGCAGGTTTGCCGAAGTTCTACAACCCCTTTGAGGCCTTGTATAGCCCGGCCAGTGCACCTGCCATGTCTGCGGATACTCTTGCGGCAAATCCACAAGCACCTGCGGCGGCACCTGCAACTCAAAAGTATCCCAAGGCTGGCAAGCCTGCATCACCAAGCGCCGGAACTGCGCCCGAAGGCAGGATCACAAATCTTGATCGCATCAAAGAAGCCATGAGAGCCAAGGGCATGAAAGTCGATTGATAAGGAAACATCATGGAATTGAGCCAAGAAGACCTTGCACGACTGAGTGAAGATCAGTTGAAGTTTTTGTACAAGTACAAACTGAATGATGATCAGTTGGGCATTGCCATGGCCGTAGATAAAGAAGCAAGACGCCAAGGCGTAAACCCTGCTTTTGTGTGGCCAATGGTCTGGCAAGAGAGTCAATTCGATCCATTTGCCAAATCAAAGAAGGATGCTTATGGCGTCATGCAGTTGACGGAAGATACTGCAAAGGGCTTGAACGTCAACCGTGAAGACACTGACGAAAACATCCGTGGAGGCATTTCGTTGCTTAAAGAGTTGATGTCCAACCCAAAGATTGGCAACGATCCATACAAGGTTTTGGCTGGATACAACGCAAGCACTGCAGAGCGCAACAAGTTCTATGAATCAGGCAATTTGGAAGAGCTTCCACCAGAGACTTTGAAGCACATGTACCTTGTCTCTTCTCATTATGGCGGTGATTTGCCTAACGTGAACTTTGAACAGCCAAATCAAGAAGAAGCGCCAAGGGATGTAACGTCCACTGTTGAGGGCAACAAAAATTCTTCTGCTCCTACACCCGGCACTGCTGGCAACCCACCAGCAGAAGACACCAAGCTTGAGCAAGCGTTAGCTCTGGGCACGGCAGGTCTTGGCGTAGGCGCTCTTGGTGGCGCTGGTTTACAACGTGGTGCTGGGTATTTGTTTGGCCATCCAGTTGCACAAATGGTGTTTGATGCCACTCGTGATAATCGTGCCGCAGAAACAGTCGCCGGAGAAGCACCTGCTGTTCAGCCTACAACTCCTGAAGGCTATCCAATTTCCGAATTGCCGCCTTCGGCTCCTAAATCCCAAGCAGTGACATCGACACCTGCAAGCGGTGCACAAACCAGAACAGAGCGCAACGTTCAAGGCGCTATGGATGAATCTGGTGCAACTGGTCGTGAGCGCGGTACCGCTTACAACACCAGAACAGCACAGGAAGCCGCCCGGGCAGAGATGGCCGCAAACACACTAGGCAAGGTTGGCTTAAATACCAAGGCGGTTTTGGCCAACTTTCCCGATGTCACGGCGTTGCCAAATGGCACCCTTGTGAGCAAGCAGACTGGCCAACAGATCTCTGAAGCCCAAGCACGGCAGATAGAGATCGAAGCACAACGAGCACGCGATCAGCAAATTCTGGATGAGCGAGCCGCCCAGCGCAGAACAACCCAACAAAGAGCGCAAGGCATGAAGGCGGCAACTGCCGCAGGCGCAGAGTGGCAAAAGATGGCCGCTCAGGCGGCAGAGATGCAAAAGTCTTCTGATGCCACTGTACGGGCTCGAGGCCAAGCCCTGTTCAACAAGGCTGTTGATATTTGGAGCAAGGGCATCCCCGGCTTTGGTGGGCGTCTGAGTGGCTTTGGCGCTGGTGTTGGTGGTGGTGCTGGCTTTGCCGCTCCGTATGCTTTGGAACAATTCCAAAATGGTGACACACAAGGCGCGTTGAAGACTTTGGGGATTGGTGTTGGTACTGGTGCCGCCTTGGCCACTGTGCCTGCACGCTCGGTGCCCGTGGTCAACGCTGGGCTTCAAGGACTCGAGGCTTACCAACGTGGTAAGGCAGGCGATTATGTTGGCGCTGGAACCTCTGCATTGGGTGCTGTGGCACCGTATGTGGCACCATTTGCGCTTGGCCCAGAGGTCGGTATTCCTGTTGGTCTGGCCACCGCAGTAGGTGCGCCCGTCGTCAACTACGTTAAAGATAAATTCTTCCCATACAAGTCGGTTTTGGAGGGATCTCAATAATCGACTGAACAGTCACAGTGGTAGTCTCGCCAGTGTGAGGGCATGCAGTTGCCCCTTTGAGCCCCCTCATCACACGGTGAGGGGGTCTTTTTGTTACTGACCTCGAACTTCAGCGATGCGCTGGGCAACCAAGTGGTTCACCGATCTGGCAACCTCGAGGCAACTTGCACGCTCAAGCTTGGCACCTTCCTCGGCGTATGCCTTGGCAAGAATAATCAAGTCATCCTCAAGGAAGTTGTAGTTCTCTTCCAAATGGATTTCTCGGAAGATCTCATTGATTCGTTCGGTGTTCATACATCCAACTCCATGTTTTGTGGCCGGGCGTGTTCGACGCTGATGCCTTTGCCAAGCAGTTCAACCAAATCTTTTTGGGTGGCTACCGTGGCTTTGTAGGCAGAGTGTGCCACGTAGGCAATTGCACCTTGTTTGGTGGCCGCGCTCACAAGGTGAATACCTGTTGGGCCACCTACGACATAAATACGTTCTGACATTTTTAAGCTCCAAATTTATTTTTGAGAATCCAGTAGTTCAGCAAGTTTGTGAACATGCCCCAGCCGCGCTCGAGGTCTTCTTCACTCCACTCATGAACCTTCACAAGACCGGGGTTAGAAACAGAGACGAACACGTTTGCGCATCGAGCTTGTGGTACACCCAAGCCAACACGGTACGCGGCCAACTGCATCAAATTTTCGTCGTATGCAGGCACATCATCCCCGACATCAAACTCCTTGGTCTTGGCGTCCACAACGATGCCTGTACGGGCGTCAATATCGGGTTTGCAATACAAGTCAACTTTTCCACCGAAATTCATTTCATGCGAAAAGGATTTCTCAGGAATCCATTGCTGGAATGGGTTGGTCTTGAAGTGATTAAAAAGCGCCTTTTCAAACGCTTTGGCAATTTCCTTGTGCTCGATGTTCGAGTCTTTACGGAAATGTCGCTCGATGGATTCATGGACGCGAGTTCCACGCTCTGCGGCGCGTTTGCCCGTCTCTTTGGAATCCATCATGATGCGTGCAATGAACTCCTTCTCCGACTCCCCCGGCGAGCGGGGTAGGGTAAGCGCCGCCAACAGAAGCTGTTCGTTCTTCCAGACATCCAGAGCAGGCTTTGCGGCCACTTTCAAGATGGTGGTGACCGAAGGCACCAAGTTGAACTTTCGAGCGTCTCTGAGGGTTGTTGGACGGTCTGAGCCGTCCTTTGCCTTCACCGTGTATTGCGGTGAGCCGTCCTTGCCGTACCAGTGGACTGATTCGGCGGCTCTGGCAATGATGGTGCTCATTTTTTACTCCCGCGGGGGCGACGTTTTGCCATGATTTTTTTGCCTTCTGGAGTTTGAGTCCAATGAGGTTTTTTGTGCTTCTCAACAACGGGGGGTGCAGTTTTCCACATGCCTGCATCTTTCATTGCCTGAACTTGCTGTGTGTTCAAAGTAAAAGTAGATGGTCGAGAGTTTTCTTGCGCATCGTCCAACTCTTCCATCCAGCCGTTAAATTTTTCTTGCATGGCCTCTTTCATAAAAAGAAGCTCTGCTTTAGATAATTTGATGTTAATCATTCCCATGATTGCCCCTTATGAAAACCAAACATAAAAGCCATGCAAGATCCCAATAGGGAAGAACAAGGCTCCAGCGATTAAGAAACCCCACATTGCATGTGAAAAACAAGTGAAGATGTGTGTGAGCCATGCAAAAAAGCAAGCCCAGCCCAAGATGTATCCCATGATTTCTCCTAGTTTCCGAAGTACCGTGGGGCACATGTGATCTCACTGATCACGTCAGTGATGTGTCCGCTGACATTCTTTTTGGATGTCACCATGACAGCACGCATGCCATTGCTTTGACAGTCGTGGATGCCATTAATGACCTCCTGACGGCTCATGGCTGAGACGTGGGTGTCAACAACAAGATGTTGGGTGGGGTATTGATTGTTTGCCGTCGAGCAACCAACAAGCACCACCGCCAAGAGTGCTATGTATTTCATGGTTTTCTCCTAGAAGGGAATGTCCGAATCGTCTTCTTCGGCAAAGCGGCCTTTTGACGGCTCGGCTGTGGGTGCTGATGCCTTACCGTGCAACCGTTGCCATTCAGGCGACTGCATGATCTTGCCCTTGAGCTTCTCGTGGAACGTCTCAAACATGGCCATATCTGGGTTGTCCAGTTGGAAGATCTCCAGCTTGTTCACGGGGGCAGGCATGCCAGCCTGTTTGATCATTGACGGCACCGGGGTGACGCCTTTGACGTTGGTGTATGTCTTGCCGTCGTTGCCGACGTTGTCGATCAGATTCAACATGCACCATGCACCCAACACGGTTTTCAGGTCAAAGCGGCGCATTTCCTCTTCGGTGAAGGGTTTGCCACGCCAGCTTTGCAGGTCGAGGCGCAAATTGGCTTTGGACGACCACGACAGGGTGTAGTTTTGGAATGCACCAAATGGCCGACCATCTGCCATGCGCAGTGGCTTGCCTTCGTCATCGGTGCCATGGATTTCCCAGTACATCGTGATTTGATGCAAGAGCTTGGGTACGCCCTTAAATTCCTTCTTCTGGGTTCCGAGATCTACGATTCTGTAGCAACGGGCTAAGTGCATGCCGGGTGGGCAACGCTCAAACTCTCCGCCCTTATCTTCAACATAAAAACTCATTTTTCACTCCTTAAACGGTGACATACCGCCCAACAACTATAACAGAAAATTAAACGAAAGGGCAATATTGATGTTTAACAAAAAGTTACTGTAGAATCGTTTTCGAGGGAAAACAATGACATTGACTGAGTATTTTTCAACAGAGCCAAGAGGATCAAAGGCTGAAATGGCCAAATATCTTGGGATCACTCCTGTATGGCTTACTCTTATCATGACAGGGCGTCAGCGCCCTTCAGGGAAGCTTTGTAGGCGTATTGAGCAAGCAACGCAAGGTTTGGTTACTCGTGAGGAATTGCGACCAGACTTGTATTCGTGATATAGTTTTTCAACGCTTGGCGGCGTTTTTTGGGTAAGCCCTAGACGGGACTCTGCTGGTACCCACCAGTCCGCCAACATTCCAAAAGAATGAGAGTCTCGCCTAGGGCTTTTTTTATCGGAGAAAAAAATGACAAAGCGCACAGTAAAACTGGAAGAGATCAAGATTGACGGCGGGACGCAATTTCGCAAAGCCATAAAGCAGGAAAAGGTCATTGAATACGCAGAGCGCATGGAGGACGACGACGAGTTTCCTCCTGTCAGTGTGATCTTTGATGGCTCAAGTTATTGGCTGTGGGATGGCTTTCATCGTTACCACGCATGCCAAAAAGCAGGTTTCATTACCATCGAGGTGGATTACAAGCCCGGCACGCAGGAAGATGCCCAAGACTTGGCGCTTGGCGCAAATGGCACGCACGGTCTGGAGTTGTCGAACGAGGACAAGCGTTTCAAGGTTGAGCAAGCTTTGAGCATGGAGCGCCACAAAGACAAAAACAACCGCGAGATTGCACGCTTGTGTCACGTTTCCGACAAGTTTGTGGCCGCGGTAAAAGACCCCAAAGCCAAAGAGCGTCAAGCCAAGAACGTCCAACGCCACTTTGAGGCAAAAGCCCAAAAAGAGCAGGATGCGATTAAATCGCAGGAGACCGAGACTGATCCCAAGCCATCCATGCTGGACGGAAACGAGCCCAGCGACGAAGAGTTGAAAGCCAACGAGATGGCCATGCAAGCCGACATGGACGCCATGAACAAGTTGCTGGAGTCTGACGACGCATTGGCCACCGCACACGAAGAGATTAAGCGCCTGAATTTCCTGCTGGCGCAGAAAGAGATTCGTATTGCGGCCATCATGCGTGAGAAGAGCGAATGCATCAAGCTTTGCAAGAAGCTCCAAACCCAAGTAGACAAAATTAACAAGGCCAAAAAATGAGCGCAGTCCTAGCCCAAAGTCCGGGTGATGATGGAACTACTTTCCCAGATCCACGTCCCTTTCAACTTTCCGCTCACGAGCAACTTCGCAAGGGGTTTCGTGAAGGTCACAAGAACCAACTGATCATGGCACCGACAGGTGCTGGCAAGACATACCTTGGCTTGCGGATCTGCAACGAGGCCATGCAACGCGGCAAACGAGCTGTTTTCTTGTGTGACCGCACCACGCTGATCAATCAAACATCCTATGTGGCTGACGGCTACGGATTGAACGATCATGGCATTATCCAAGCCAAACACTGGCGTCGGTTCCCTGACAGGCTGTTGCAGATTGCTTCGGCTCAAACAATTGCCAAGCGCGAATACTGGCCACAACTGGATGTGCTGGTGGTTGACGAATGCTTCCCCGGCGACACGTTGATCTCAACCCCATACGGGCCAAGAGAGATACGCACACTGCATAGTGGTGGACTCATATATAATGCAATGGGCGTTGGCCGAATCGACTCTGTCTTTTCAAAGCCAGCATCTTCAATTTGCACTGTGAGGTTGTCCGATGGAACAAAGCTTGAATGCACTCCAGATCATCCAATATTTACCAACGTGGGATGGCGACCCGCTGGCTCCTTGGAAGTCGGTTCGCGGTTATTCCGCTTTCAAGATGTGTGTGGTTTGTACAAAACCCTTCATGCCAAAAATGGTGAAAGGCTACAACGGGAAGCCGATGCCTCAACTGGAGTCGAACTTCAAACAGCAACAATGCTGTGGGAAGTCTTGTGCGAAGAGGCTGAAGAACCCGATGCACTCCGAAGAATCGCGCCTGAAGATGCAGAAAACATTGAAGGCAATCGGTCATGGGCCGAAGATACGTGGAGGCAATGGTACTGGTCTAACAAAACCACAAGCCATGGCGGCACAAGCGTTAGGATTCCCATGGCTAACGGAGGTCGTTATTTGCACCTTGAAGTCCTCGAAGCAGGGCTATCCGCATCACTACAAGGTGGATGTGGCGAACAAGGAACTGATGATTGCAATCGAACTGGATGGCCCGAGCCATGGAGCGTCAAAGCGTCAAATGCAGGATCAGAAAAAGGATGCTTTGCTTCGCAACCTTGGGTGGAAAGTGTTGAGGTTGAAGAACGAGGAAGCGATGAACTTGTTTACAACCTACGGGTCTCAGGCCATCCATCATATTTTGCAGAGGGCATCCTAGTTCATAACTGCCACACTCAGTACAAGGTTTGGACAGAGTACGCCATCCAGTCTGGTGCGGCGGTGATCGGCTTGTCGGCCACGCCCTTCTCTTCTGGACTGGGCAAGATCTTCACGAACCTGATCAACGCCACCACCATGCACGACTTGACTGAGTCTGGGGTGCTGGTGCCCATGCGCATTTTTTCCTGCACCAAGCCCGATATGACGGGTGCGGCTACCGCAGGCGGCGAATGGACAGACAAGGCCGCAGAAGAGCGCGAACTGACCATCGTTGGAGATGTGGTCAATGAGTGGCTCAACTTTGCTGAGAACCGTAAGACCATCGTCTTTGGTGCCACCATCAAGCACTGCGAAGAGTTGTGCAAGCAGTTCATCGACCAAGGCGTCATGGCCGCGGTGTTCACCTCAGAGACCACCGCCAAAGAGCGCGAGGATCTGCTGGAGGAGTACCGCAAGCCCGGAAGTTACCTGCGGGTGCTGATCAGCGTGGAGGCACTGGCCAAGGGTTTTGACGTGCCTGATGTGGGCTGTGTGTGTGACGCTCGGCCACTGCGCAAATCACTGAGCACCGCCATTCAAATGTGGGGTCGTGGCCTGCGATCATCCCCTGACACGGGCAAGAAGGATTGCTATTTGCTGGACTTCAGCGGCAACATCGTGCGCTTTGCAGAAGACTTCACCGACATCTTTTTCAATGGCTTGTCCGAGTTGGACACTGGCGAGAAACTGGACAAAAAGATCCGCAAAGACGAAGAGACAGAGATGAAGGGTTGCCCAAAATGTGGGTACAATCCCTTCCACAAGCGGTGCATGGGTTGTGGTTACGAGCGCCCTGCCAAGGTGATGGAAGATGCCCTGCCCGGCCACATGCGTGAGATCTTCATTGGTGAAGGCAAGAACAAGAAAAAGCTGGCCAACAACGCTGAGCATTTGTGGCAACAGGTTGTGTCCTATTCGCGCATGCACAGCAAGCCTGAGAACCAACAAGGCCGTGCGTGGCACCTGTTTAAGAAGATCACAGGCTACGAGCCAACATGGAAGTTCACCACCGCGCCCAGCATTGAGATTGAGCGCAACGTGATCAACAAAATCACGCAACTGAACATGGCTTGGAAGAAGGGGGCAAAACGATGAGCTTCATTAATTTTGCACGTGCACACGGCGTGGAGATCGACCCCAACCGCTTGTATGCCTCCGACAAGATCAAGCGTTGCGGCACCGTGGACAAGCCCAAATCAGGCAACGGTGCTTACTTCTGGGACGGCCAGCGTGGTTGGGTCATGGACTGGTCAGGCGAGGCCAGAGTGGTCTGGTATGAAGATCCCCATGCAAAACCATGGACGGATGAAGAGAAGCGTGCGTGGGCGTCCAAGCGAGCCACTGCGGCATCCGATCAAGACAAGAAGTACGAACTGGCCGCTCAAAAGGCTGACATCGTTTTACGGTCAGCCAAAATGAACAGCCACCCTTACTTGGAGATCAAGGGCTTCAAAGAGATGCGTGCCCATGTGATTGACGACAAGTTGTTGGTGCCAATGCGCAACGTGGCTACCAGCAAATTGCAGGGGTATCAGGAAATCTTTTGGGACGAGTTAAACCGCAAGTACGAGAAAAAGATGTTGCATGGCATGCGTGCCAAGAATGCAGTGCTTTGCATGGGCTCAAAGGACGCAGGAGAGGTTTGGTTTGTTGAGGGGTATGCCACTGGCCTGTCTTTGCACAAAGCCCTGCGTAGCGTTGGTTTACAGTCTGCTGTGATGATTTGTTTTTCTGCATCAAACATGGTTCAAGTGGCCGATCAAGTGAAAGGGCCACGGTTTATCTTTGCTGACAACGATGCCAGCGAAACTGGCCAAAAATCGGCAATAAGTACGGGCCTACCATGGACAATGGCAAATACTGTAGGATGGGATGCAAATGATCTTCACCAGAAGGAAAGTCTTTTTGCAGTGGTGTCAAAAGTGATGGATTTGAGGCGCAAGGAAATGGTATATTCCTGACCCTCTAGAAGGTCGTGCTGGCGGACTGTAAACGCCAGCGCCAACACGCATGGAGATTGTCATCAGTCACCTAGTGACTATTGTGGAATAGTATCCAGCCGTGTTGGTGGTGTGTCAAACGGGTTAGCGCCGTTCATAGATACCCCATATCTGAATCTCAATGTGCAAACACTGCTTTATGTGAACGCACCACCAACACCAACACGCATGGGGATTGACCGAACAACTTCGGGCTTTGGGTTTGGCGGTTGCGCCAATAATTCCTGAACAGTCCCCAGCCGTGTTGGTGAAAGCGGATGCTGTGCCAGAGCCTGGTCTATTGGTGATGTGACTAGAGAGACTTGAGTGCCGTCATGGGCAATACTTGGGCTTCCGTGGGTTCGAATCCCACCAGACGTAGCGAGTAGCCAACAACCTATACCGCAGGGTAGCTCAGTAGTAGAGCGTCCGGCTCATACCCGGAAGGACGGAG
>JGI24890J29729_1000741_pt1 | contig 18192 bp, 24 predicted proteins | sample FreactcultureFD7_FD_29729 | JGI IMG/M metagenome (IMG submission 29729)
ATACGAGTGGACCTTCCGACAAAATATGTCAGCAAAGACGATCTTATGTCGCATTTAAACCGAATTGAGACTATGCTGACCAAGATTTTTGACCGTTTAGAGCAGAAGGTTGACAAGTCATGAGTACGACAACAAACACCGGCCTAAACCAACCAGCATATAATAGTACGTCTCCAACGTGGGATCAGCCTTTGAACTACAATGCCACCATCCTCGATCAGATGTTCGGCAACACGACAGGTGTGTCGGTTAACACCGGCAGCAGCTCGACATATACCCTCATTACAGCGCCCAGTTCCACGGCTGCTGGTTCTACTTCGCAGGCCATGCGATTCAATCTCACAGGTGCCTTGGCTGCAAACCAGACAGTTTTGCTTCCACAGGGCGTGGCAGGCATGTGGATCGTCAGCAACAACACGACAAACGCGTTCACCGTGTCGGTTGGCTCCAACAATGGCAGCAATGTTTCCGCTGGTTCTACCGTTTCTGCTCCCCAAGGGTATAGCACCATTGTCTATAGCGATGGTACCAATGTGTCCTTTGCCGATAGCGGTATCGTTGGCCAAAATCCAAGCCTGACAAGCATTACTGCTACAACCGGAACACTAGGCATTACCGGAAACGTGTCTCCAACTGGCCGTATTACGCCTCGTATAAACACTTCTACAAGCGTCACATCTCCGCTGGCATGGAACAGTAATTCATATGATGAGTATGTCATTACAGCCCAAGCAAATGCACTAACGATTAGTGCAGATTCCGGGACGCCAGTAAACGGCCAAAAAATAATCTTTCGTTTTCAGGATAATGGAACTGCTCAGGCATTAACTTGGACAACAACGGGTTCTTATGCGTTTAGGGCTGTTGGTGTATTTCTTCCGACATCTACTGCTGGTGGAGGAAAGCCAACTTATGTTGGTTGCATATACAACTCCTATAATTTTTATTGGGATGCGGTAGCAGTATCAACTCAGGCTTAAAATGATCATTTTACAAAGCACTCCAAAGATTTTGATGCCTGTTCGCAAGACAGAAGAGCATCATACACTGCATTACATTACTGCCCGTCTTAACGATGGGCATATTGTTTGGCGCGGGTGCTTTGAAGATAGAGATGATTCGGATGCGTTTTTCTACGCCATAGCCACTGATACTCTTCATATCCAACCGGCTTTGTGGGCATTAGCTACCCCCATGTGGTCTCCCGGTATGGGTGAGCAGCTTTCATATTATTTTGCCACAACGACATATGTATCTACGGTTGGAACGACCACTTATACGACTCCTACCGACTGGTCTCCAACAAATCAGGTTCAAACCCTTGGCGGTGGCGGCGGCGGTGCTGGCGGTCAACGTTACTCATCAGGCGGCGGCGGTGGTGGCGGCGGTGCATATGCTACATCAAGTACAATTGTCATAAATCCCAACACGTCTGTTTCAGTAAACGTTGGTATCGGTGGGTATGCTGGTGCAAATGGCGGAGGGGCTGGAAACGGCGGCGATACTTGGTTCAATGGAACGAGCTTGGCTTCATGCTCTGTCGGCGCTCAAGGCGGAACAGCCGGTCAGGTAGCCACAAATGGTGGCCGAACTGGTGGCCAAGCCTCTTCTAGCGTCGGGACAACAAAATATTCAGGCGGCACCGGAGGCACTGTTTCTATTGGCGGCGGCGGCGGTGGTGGGTGCGCTGGCCCCAATGGGTCGGGTAATAACGGCGGTGGGGCTTCTACCGGAGGCGGCGCTGGCGGGTCTGGTGATGCAGGATTCGGTGGCGCAGGCGGCGCTGCGACCGGTGCTGGTCAAAATGGTAATCCCGGATCGTCAGGTACTGAATTGGGCGGCGGGTATGGATGTGGCGGCGGTGCTTCCGGCGGCGGCGGTGATCCAAATGCGGGTGGGGCAAATGGTGGCCTATACGGCGCTGGCGGTGGCGGTGGCGGCCAAAGTACAGCCGATGGAGCACCCGGTGGTGCTGGAACACAAGGGTTAGTCATAATTACATATACTCCGGGCGGTAGCGGTTTCTTTTCATTGTTTGGACGCTAATCATGCAATTTACTTGGACCTTTCCTCAATTTATTGTATCGCCAACATATGATGGACTTACTAACGTAGTTACTGCGGTAAATTGGGTATGCACTGGAACGGATGGCACAACTTCATCATCTGCATCTGGTACAGCCAAACTTGGGACACCTAATCCAGCAGAGTTTGTACCATACGCCGATATTACCTATGCCATGGCATATGCATGGGTAGCTGGGTGCATTAGCATACCGGGCGTTGAATCCCAGATTGCCCAACAGATAACTCAACTTTCACAACCCGTTTCACAAGTGCAAGCGGCACCGTTCTAGAAGGAGATTATAATGGATTTTCTCAAGACTTTCGGGCCGATCATCGGCGGCATTGCGCCCACCATCGCTACGGCCTTGGGCGGACCACTGGCTGGCATGGCTGTTCGAGCCATATCTACTGCCCTGCTGGGCCACGGAAGTGGTACAGAGGCTGATATTATGGCTGCTATGGGTCAAGCGACGCCTGACCAGCTTGCCGCACTTAAGAAGATTGACGCCGATTTCAAAGTTCAAATGAAGTCGCTGGACATCGATCTTGATCGCATTGCTGCTGCCGACCGAGATTCTGCGCGTAACATGCAATCGCAAACCAAGACCTTCTTGGTTCCAATGCTTGCAGTTCTCATCATTTCAGGGTTCTTGTTTGTGATCGGCCTTAAGATATATGGCATGCAGATACCAAGCGACCCAATGATTGCCGACCTTGTCACTACATTGCGGGACGGCGTTATGTTGGTACTGGCGTTTTACTTTGGGTCTTCGGCTGGCAGCCAGCGCAAGGACGAGTTGATCTATAACTCGACACCAACACAGTGAAAAGCAACTGGAAACCTTGTTTTGGGTTCGTCCTTCAAAATGAGGGCGGATATGTCGATAACCCAAAAGACCCCGGCGGTGCGACCAATCTTGGTTGCACCAAGGCAGTTTGGGAGCAATATGTTGGCCATGGGGTGACTAAGGACAATATTCGCGATCTAGGTCCGAATGATGTCGAGCCGCTCTATCGTACCAAGTACTGGGATGCTATAAACGGCGACAATCTGCCTGTGGGGGTCGATTATGCCGTCTTCGATTTTGCCGTTAATTCTGGCCCGTCACGCGCTGCGAAGATCCTTCAGCAGGTTCTCGGTGTGGCAGCAGACGGAAAAATCGGGCCAGCCACGCTTGCTGCTCTTGAAGAGACAAACCCTCGCGATGTTGTTACGTCGGTCTGCGAAGCCCGATTAGAATTTTTGCAAAGTCTTGCCACCTATGATACCTTTGGCAAGGGCTGGGCTAAACGCGTTTCGGAAGTTGAGCAAACTGCTTTTAACTTGGCTAGGTAGTCATGGATTACAACACTTACGTTCAACAAATCGCAACAATGGCGGTGATCCCGGTAACGGACACCAACTATCAGATCATTTTGCCTCAAATGATCTCGTATGCTGAGCTGCGCATGCAGCGCGATATTGATTTCTTGTCAACACAGATTAGCACGACCGCATATTCATTCACGGCAAACAACAATACTTTGACGATCCCACAGTCGCAGTTTGTGACAACTCAGACGATGGAAGTGATCAACGCATCTGGGGCATCTTCGCCACTACTGCCGGTCACGAAGGAGTTCTTGCAGAACGTATACGGCAGCGGCTCAACCACTGGCCTGCCTACCTATTACGCTGAATACGGCGGTGATGCAGCAACTACCGGCTATGCATCCCAGATCATGATTGTCGGCCCTATTCCTGATTCGGCGTATCAAGTACGCCTGACAGGCACTGTGCGATCTGCGCCACTTTCGGCCACGAATACGCAAACCTATATCTCGACCAACTTGCCGGATATGATGATCATGGCTTCCATGATTTACATCTCGGCATATCAACGCAACTTTGGCCGTCAATCGGACGATCCTGCTATGGCGCAAAGCTATGAGAGCCAATATCAAGCTCTTTTACGGTCTGCCATGGTCGAGGAAAACCGCAAGAAGTACGAAGCATCGGCTTGGTCTTCCTATTCTCCGGCACCTGCCGCAACGCCGATCAGAGTATAATACATGCCGCATAACACGATTAAGCTTAAGCCCGGCGTCGAGACCAACACTACGTTGGCGCTCAACGAGGCCGCTTACTCGTCGTCTGCCCTGATCCGCTTCCTACCAGAACGCAATGGATACGGTCTGGCGCAAAAGCTTGGCGGCTGGGTATCGTACTTCAACTCGGCATTGTCATCGAAGGTTAGAGCACTAAAAGGTTGGGCCGATTTTAATGCCACGAACCATCTTGGCATCGGGGCTGAATCGTCATTAAGTGTGCTTACTGGTAACAATCTTGTCGATATAACGCCACAAATCACCACAACGAACTCAGCACCCGACTTCTCAACGACAAGCGGTTCCAACTTGGTAACCATTGTCGATGCAGGCATTACGGCATCGGTGTTGGATTGGGTGGAGTTTGTCACCCCTGTTTCGGTCGGCGGATTGATCTTATCCGGTCCATATTCACTATTTTCAGCATCTGGATCGACCTATTCTATCTTAGCGTCTTCGCTTGCTACAGCGACTGTTTCGAGCAATGGGTCGTCTTATGCGTTCTCGACGACGAGCGGATCATCGATTATCTCAACCACGCTTAACAATCACGGGTACAACCCCGGTGATAGCTTTTATGTTGGTGTTGCAACCACTTTAGGCGGATTGACATTATCTGGTCTCTACACTGTCCTGACGGTGCCAACGGTCAACACATTTACGTTCTCAGCCGCCAATACCGCCACGTCGAGCGCTGGTCCTATTGCTATCAATTCCGGCAATATTCGAGCAACCTTCTATGTGGCGCTTGGCCCACAGCCAACTGGCAGTGGCTTCGGTGTTGGCGGCTTCGGCACCGGCGGTTTTGGTGTTGGCACGACGCAACCATCCGTCCCCGGAACGCCGATCACGGCGACTGACTGGACACTGGACAACTTTGGTCAAGACCTAATCGCCTGCCCAGCCGGTGGCGCAATATATTATTGGCAGCCGGGCGGCCAGCTTCAAAATGCGCAGATTGTCGGTGGTAATGGGCCATTGGTGAATAGTGGCGTCTTTGTGGCAATGCCAGAACGGCAGGTCGTGGCTTATGGCTCGTCGTTTACATTGTCGCCCGATCCACTCTTGGTTCGTTGGTCTGATATCGGCGATTTTACCTCATGGAATGCCACACCGACAAACCAAGCGGGTTCATATCGTATCCCGGCTGGTTCAAATATTGTGGCCGGTATTCAGGGGCCGCAGCAGGGTCTCCTGTGGACTGATCTTGACTTGTGGGCAATGCAATATGGTGGCCCACCCTTTGTGTATGGGTTCAATAAAATTGGCTCAAACTGCGGCGCTGTTTCGCGGCATTGTACTGGTCAGCTTAATGGGGCTGTCTTCTGGATGAGCCAGAAGCAATTTTTTATGTCGATGGGTTCCGGTCCACAAGTGATCCCATGCCCGATCTGGGATGTTATCTTCCAGAACATCAATACATCATACCTATACAAGGTTGCCTGCGGAGTTAACTCTCAGTTTGGCGAAGTCACATGGTATTATCCATCTGCCAGCTCGACCGAGAACGATTCCTACGTCAAATATAATGCCCTTCTGCAGCAGTGGGATTACGGCTCTCTTGGACGCACCGCTTGGATTGATCAATCTGTTCTTGGACCGCCTATCGGTGCCGGATCGGACAATTACCTGTATCAGCATGAAGTTGGTAATGATGCTGCCGTTGGCACGACGACAACTGCCATGCAGTCCTCGTTCCAGACTGGCTTCTTCCAGCTTAATGAGGCTGATGATTTAATCTTCATCGACCAGATTTGGCCGGATATGAAGTGGGGAACGTACAGCGGTTCGCAGAACGCTACGGTGCAGATTACATTCTACGTTACCAACTATCCCGGTGATGCCGTAACAGCATACGGTCCCTATACGATGACCCAAGCGACAGAATATATTTCCGTTCGCATCCGCGCCCGTCTGATGTCGATTGGCTTATCGTCTAACGACGTCGGCACCTTCTGGCGGCTTGGCGCTATCAGGTATCGGTTCCAACCGGATGGGAAGTTCTAATGGCCAGTCTTGACGATATCCTCACTACCCAGAAGAACGGTGTGCAAGGCATTAATGCCCTGAACCATACAACACAAAATTTAGCTGGGAGCATCAATACCTATGAAGTTAGTGCCGCAACATATTTTGCCACGCCAATTGGTTGGGTTGCTAAAGTCAGTGTCATTGTGGCCGGGACGACGACTGGCACCATTTATGACGCAAATTCGGTAGCCAATGCAGTGAACGGCGTTCGGTTGGCCATCATCCCAAACACTGTTGGCATTTACACCATCAATATGCCTGTCAATAAAGGCATTGTCATCACCCCCGGTTCCGGCATGGTCGTTGCCGTCTCTTACAGTTGAGGTTGCTATGCCGCTATCGAAGGGCAAGTCCCAGAAAACAATCAGCCACAACATCAGCGAGATGATCCATGCAGGGCATCCCCAGAGGCAGGCAATTGCCGCTGCACTAAATACTGCTCGTGAGACAAAGATGGCTGATGGCGGCACCCCAATGGCTCAGGGTAGTCGGCATAAAGTGCATGTTGGACCAATCCATAGTCCTGTCGCCGGTCGCACCGATCACCTTCCAATGAACGTTCCATCGGGATCGTATGTTTTGCCTGCCGATATCATTGGCGCAATGGGCGAAGGCAACACCATGGCTGGCTTTAAGATTGCCAACCGCATGTTCTCGTCAAAGCCATATATGGGTCGCGGTGCTATGCCATATGATGGCGGCAAGGCACCCTATGGCGCGTCCAGTGGGCCATACGGCTCTCATTTGGCAACTGGCGGAACTGCTCCTGCGGTCGAGATTGTTGCGGCTGGCGGTGAATATGTTATTGAACCAGACGATGTTACGCGACTTGGTGAAGGTGACATCGACCACGGCCATGAAATCCTCGATCATTTCGTGACCGGATATCGCAAGAAAACAATTGATACATTGAAGAAATTACCGGGACCGAAAAGGGACTAAGATGGAACCAAAAGTAAGACTTGGAACGCCTGCGGACGAAAACGCGATGCTCCAACTGGCGCTCAATGCATGGGAAGAAAACGGCATTAAAGACGTCAACCCTACGAAGATGTTGGCGATGATCCGGCCAGCACTCTACTTGTGGCAAGGCCTTGTTGGCATCATTGGGGAGCCGGGCCAAAAAATCGAAGGTGCGGTCCTTTTAAGAACAAGCCAGATGTGGTATTCGGATAGCTGGATGCTGGAAGAGAAGGCCATTTTTGTCGATCCAGAGTTTCGTAAGAGCCAAGGGGGCCGGAAATCCTCGACAAAACTTCATGCAAGTACCTTGTGTGACTTCTCGAAGAGGGTTGCTGACGAGTTGAACATTCCGCTGATCATCGGCGTGTTGTCCAACCATCGGACAGAATCAAAGATTAGGCTTTATGAGCGCTCGTTCGGTCCACCGGCGGGGGCTTTCTTCCTGTACAACGTCCAAACCGGACACGACGAGCATCTGACGGAGCATTGATATGGGCGGCAAGACCGGGACGACAACTTCGAGTACGACCATCCCACCAGAAGTTCTGGCTCGGTACAGCGCCGTCAACAAGCAAGCCCAAGAAACGGCTGGGACGCCATTCCAGCAATATAGTTCTGATCCAAATGCCTTTGTTGCACCTCTAAACCAACAGCAGCAGGCGGCTACCGGCGCAACGAACTATTATGCCAATGCGGCCCAGCCCTCAATCGCATATGCTCAGCAGGGATATACCCCGCAAGGCTACCAGCAGGGCGTTCAGGGATATATGAACCCGTTCCTGCAGAATGCCATGGGTTCGACCGCTGCTCAAATGCAGAATGTCAATCAGCAGGAACAGCAAAAGCTTCTTGGCAATGAAGTTCAACAAGGCGCGTTTGGTGGTGATCGCGGCAAGGTTGCCCAAGCGGCGTTGATGAACCAGCAGAACCTTGCAATGGGCCAGACGCTTGGTCAGATGGCAAACCAAGGCTACCAGAGCGCGGCACAGAACTACATGACTGGCCTCGGCCAGATTGGCAATCTTGGCATTCAGGGCCAGCAGGCTGGCTTGCAGGGCGCTCAAGCCATGATGGGTGCCGGTACTCTTGGCCAGCAGACGGAGCAGGCTGGGAAGTCGGCTCTCTACAATCAATTCCAGCAGCAGCAGGCTTATCCATTCCAAGTCGCTCAGTTCCTTGCGAACATCGCAGAAGGCACCGGCGCTCTGTCTGGCTCGACCACAACGCAAACTGCTCCGCAGTATTTCTTCTCTGATGCACGGCTCAAGGAAGACATTAAGCGCGTTGGTACGGCCAAGAACGGCCTGCCGATCTATACCTTCAAGTACAAGGGCGACGACACCGAGCAGACGCACACGGGCTATATGGCTCAGGACGTCGAGAAGGTGCATCCAGAAGCTGTCGGTGAATCGCACGGCTTCAAGACCGTCGATTACGACAAGGCTTCGGAGCCAGTCCACAAGTATGCCGGTGGGGTTGTCGGCAATTCCGAAGGCGGCGCTGTCGTCCCTGAGCACATGGGCGAGGGCTTTGCATCCGGCGGCGATGTTGTGGGACCAAATGATATTTCTGCTTTGCTGGCGCAACAGCAGCAGTCCTTTTCGCCGTTCCAACAGTCGGGCATCTATGGAGGCCAAAGTGGTGGAACTCCGGGCGGTAAGGGATATGTTCCTGCCAGCAATCTGCACGTAGCAAAGTTACAGCCTTCTCAAATTAGCAGCACGACGCAGGGCGAAACCCTCATGGGTGACATTGAGGGTGCCGAGAACATTGGCGACCGCCTGAAGAAGATGCAGGGCTACGCCAAGACTGCATGGGGTGATGCTGCAAAGCCTGCCGTCGCTGCGACCGACAGCTCTCCTGCACAGGATGCGCAGCCTGCAACCGGCGCTCAGGGTATTCTGGACTGGGCCAAGAGCCTCATGTCTAAGGGTCAGGCAAGTGGCGGCTCCGTTGGCTATGCCAGTGGTGGCGGCGTAGAGCCATACAAGACTGATGATGCAATGTCTGACGTGGTGGCTGACAGCGAGAAGGATGCAAATCGCGCCCTGCTCAAGTCGTCCATTTCCAATCCAAAGGGAAGCAGCACATTCGGCGATCTTGCCAGACTTGCTGCGATCCCCGGTGAGGTTTCTACCATTGGCTCAGGCATTGGCAGTGTGATGGCAGCCTTGGCCCCTATTGGCCTTGCCAGCGGCGGCGTTGTGCCTCGTGGTCACTTCGAGGGCGGCGGCGACACGACGCCTGACGACATCATGAGCAAGTTTGCCCCGGCTATTGCGAACATTGAAAGCAGTGGCAACTATGGCGCTGTTGGCCCTACCACGAAGGGTGGCGACCGTGCTTATGGCAAGTATCAGGTCATGGGTGCAAATGTCCCATCNTGGACGAAAGAAGCCACCGGCACCGAAATGACGCCAGATGAGTTTTTGGCCAATAAGGAAGCCCAAGATACGACATTCAAGCACCACTTTGGCAAGGCTCTTGAGCAATATGGATCGCCAGAAGACGCCGCCTCGGTGTGGTTCTCTGGTAAACCCCGTGCTGCTGCAGGCAATGCGGTTGACATTCTTGGGACTACGGTTCCGTCCTACCTCAAGAAGTTCAACGAGCAGACTGGCGCGGCAGATCGCCCGGCGGCCAATGCACCACCGGCTCAAGCAGCAGTTAGCGACCAACCCGGATTTCAAGCGCCAGACGGAGCATCACAAAAACCATCCCCGCTGAAGGGTATCGGCGATGTGCTGAGCAATGAAAGCTATCTTGTCCCATTGCTTTCCGGCCTCGCCGCAATGGCTGGCTCCAAGAGCCGGTATCTTGGATCAGCAATTCTCGAAGGCCTTGGCGCAGGTGCCGGTTCCTATGAGAACGTGCAGCAGAACATTGCAAGCCGTGGCTTTACCAATGCTCAGACGGCGCAGCAACAGGCTACCACTCGCGGCACTGACATTGCCAATCTTCAGAAGAGCTTCCAGCAGACGCCATACGGCAATATTGTTTGGCTTGCAGACGGCAGCTTCATTCCGGCGTCAGACTATCAGCGCCGCCACGATGCTGGCGAGGCCATTCCTTTGCTTGGAAGGGTTCCCGGCGGTCCGGGCAACGCAGCGCCGACGGCTGCAGGGCAACCAAAGCCACCGGGTTCTGATGTAATCGCAACCCCATTGCCAACCTCAATGACTGCACCAGCACCAAAGGGTACGCCGGTTGGTCAAGCGCCGACCGACTTCTATGATTCAAACTCTGCGGCCACAGCCATTGCAGAAGGCAATCAAAAGGGTTCTGGCGCAATTGCCGGTGGGCCAAGCGCGTTGATCCCGATTGAGCGCAGCAAGGTCTACATCGACAACGTGGACAAGATGGGCGCAGCAGCCCGTAGCAACCAGCAGAATGTCCATGAATTGGCAAACAATTTGGCTGATGTGGCCGCTGCCAAGGGATGGAATGCTCCGGGTACGGCATACATGACACGCGCCCAGATTTCTGGTTTGGCGAACACGATCTCCCGTGCCTTTGGTGGCAAGGATATCCTTGAAAGCGATACACCAGCTCAGATTTCTGATAAGTTGAGAACTCTGCAGGGCTTGATGGCAGCGTCTGGCGCTGGTCAAGAAAGCGTCAGAGCTTTGGATGAGCTGGCAAATGCCAACGCAAATCCAAGTCAAAATCCAAAGGCATACGCCAGATTGACATCAATGCTCATGACCCAGACACAACGGGGCATCGATCAGGCCAACCATGCCAATCTTTATGGACAAGATTCCGGTAATAGCTATGTCAATGCGCCTGCTGACTTTGAACGCAAGAACCCATCTGCCCGTTACGGGACAGAGGCCAAGGCGATTGAAAACGTAATGTTGAACGATCCGGCCCTGTTCAAGCAGATGATCAGTGGGGCAGTTCCGCCAGAAACCATTGATAAGATGTTCCAGAAACACGGATATCAGGGCATGAGTCGGTACTTTGTTGGCGGGAGATAATCATGGACGACTTCGAAGACCGCCTCGGTAAAGCTCTTCAAGGCCAAGCACCTGAACCGGAAGCAGCACCATCTTCGGTACAGGATCGGCCACAGGCTGGCACCACGACACGGATCACTCCCGATTGGGCAAGGCCGGGTTACGACCCTACTACACAACGGATTTCCCAAGCCGTGCCAAGCGACGAGGATCGTCTCGGTGCCGCCCTTTCAGGCAAGAAGGGTATCCCCGATCAAGAGCCGCAAAATTCAGCAGCTTACAATGTCGGTCGCCGCATGACGGAGACGTCGTCCCCGCTTGTCAACCAAGCGTTGGCCGCTACAAGTGGCTTTGGCGACGTTGCCATGATGGGGTGGCAGCCTTGGGCGGAAGCCGCACTTGTAAAGGGCGCAAGCTACCTCGATCCTCGCGAATCAAACCGCGCACAACGTGAGAAAATTCAGGCGATGCCGATCAAGGACATCACTGAAATGGCCCGTGGCATGTCCGGTGAAGCCCAAAAGCAATATCCTAAGACTACTCTGGCTGGCGAAGCTACCGGCCTTGTAGGCTCTGCTGCCGCGCTCCCCGTGGTTGCCCCTGAAGCAGGCGCTGCGCTTTCTGGCGCTGCCACTGGCGCTACCTACGGAGCCGTCTCCGGCCTGTCCAAAGACCTCAACCCAATGGATGCGATCAAGGAAGGTGTGATCGGCGGTGTGGCCGGTGGAACGCTTAGCCCCGTCATCGAGAAGACCATTGGCGGATTGTCGCGTCTATTCTCTTCCGGCACCAACATCATCGACCACAATGGCCTTCTGAGCCAAGAGGCCGCTGCAGTTGCAAAGGCTGCAGGGTTGACTGATTCTGAAATTCTACAGCTTGGACCACGGCTCGGCGATGCGTTCCAGAAGTATGGTATGCGGCCAGAGGCTGTTACCGCCGCGCGATTTGGCGAATTTGGCATGACGCCTACCGTTGGCATGGTGACAAAAGACCCGGCAGCGCTTGAGCGTGAAGCCCTATATGCCCAACCGTCCTATGAAAAAATCCAACAACAAGCATCAAACGCCGCAGAAACGATGACCGGTTCGCCGCTATCAACGAGGGAAGCTGTCGATGTTGCGGTGCAGGCGGCGCAGGAAAAGGCTGCCGCCTCCAGAGCCGCTGCCGACAAAGCCTATTCCGACGCGGCGGAGATGGGTGGGTTTTTCCCTCGGTCGTCGATTACCAATGTTGGAGATAGCATCATTCAATCAATGGGTCGTGATTCGAAGCTTGGCAACATGGTGAGTGACCCTTCTGTGCAGACGGCTGTGAAGCGTCTCAACGACACCTTGGGCGCAGAAGTGGAAGTCGGTGCTCCGTTGGTGCCGGGCGGCAAGCCAATCACAACCGTTCACCAAGACTTCAATGCCGTCGAGGCGGGTCGCCAAGCGCTCAATCAGGAACTTACCGCCGCGATGAAGCGCGGAGATGGTGCGGCAGCTCGTGGTCTGCATGAAGTCATTGATCGCTTCGACAACCACATCCAAGAGCAGATGAACAACGGCGCATTTTCTGGCGATCCAGCAGTGGTGGATAAGTGGAAAGAAGCCCGTTCGCTTTGGTCTGACTATAAGACAAAGTACGGCGTTCAACGTACCGGCGAAGAATCTGGTAATCTTCTAAAGCAGATCGTCGATCAGCAGAAGTCGCCAGATGATGTCGGTCGCATGCTGTTCAACTATTCAAGCGGCACGGGTGACGCCAGCATGAAGGTTACGGCAATGAAGACCGTCAACCAGTTAAACCGCGCCCTTGGACCAAACAGCCCAGAGATGCAGGGCATCAAGAGTTCATTCGTTAATGAGCTTATGCAGCCATCAGAGGCATCGCCAGCAGGCTTTGCAAAGAGCGCCGCACGGATCAATGACTTTTTGAATGGTCGCGGTGCAGGCGTCTCCAAGCGGTTTCTTACCGATAGCGAACGCGGTGTCCTAAGCCGCTTTGCAAAGGTGATGGAGCAGGCTGGATCGGTGCCGGATTATCAACTGCAAAAGCAGGTCAGCGGAATTGCTGAAACGGCAAAGCTTGCTGCACCCGCTATTCTAAGTGGTGCATCCTATGTAATCGCAAACCTTCATCCAGCGCTATCTGTAGCGCTAGGCGTGGCTGGGTATGTTCCGACTGCTTTAAAGAGGTATAACGCGCTTAAATTTGTTGCTAGTAAGGCCGCAAATACCCCATTCACTGGCAAAGGACCATTGGAACCCGTGCAAAGCATCAGAACGGCACTACCATCTGCCATGTCGCAGATGACAAACCTTCAAGGCGTCATCGACCAAGCAAACCAACAAAACCAGAACCTTATTGATAGCCGACCACAGCGTCAGTCCGGCGGTAGAGCAGTCGGAGCTGCAAAATCCAAGGCCGACAAGTTGATCTCGATGGTGGATCGTATTAAGAAGGAGCAGAGTGAAGGCACGAAGCCATTGCTCAACGTAGATGACACAACCATAGCCAAGGCCTTGGCTATCGCAAACAGGGGTATCTAATGGATAATATTGAAGTAGAATTGAAGTTGACCGTAGCACACGTCAACGCCATTTTGAAGCATCTTGCTAAGGGCGCTTATGAGGAGGTTGCCGATCTGGTTGCCTTGCTTCACTCGCAAGCTAAACCGCAAGTCGAAGCGGCTACGGCACCACCCACCGCTGAACCTGCTGCAGAGTAAAAAAGAAGCCCGGTGAAAACCGGGCTTTTTCATTATGCAAACTTGTCGTAATTCAATTCTCGAATGACATACGATCCAAGCTTTGAAGAGAACCTTGCGACATCGAAACCATCGAAGTTATCGCACAGATACATCACCATAATTGCGAAGATCATGCTATCGCCGTAATAAGCAATAATGTCGGTTACCGGATCGAAATCTGCCATGCGTTCGGCAATCTTGTGTTCAAATCGATGCACATTCTCGTCACCGATCAGATTGTCAAACATTGGAAGGTCGCTAACATAGACGACAGATTCAGCGAGATTATTCAATTCGGTTGGGTCAAACCGAAAGCTTGGGTTCGGAACGAACACCCTCTTGTATCTGTCCATCTACAAATTCCTGTTCTTCAACAAAGAAATCCCAAAGCGGCATTTCTGACTTCAGTTCGATCAGCATACTATCTGCTTCATCTTTTGTCATATCCTGATCGATAAGGATAGATGGCTGCCGCATAAAGTCGCGGCGTTCGCCCCTAATTTGATACCATGTCATGATCATAGTCCTTCAATGTCTTACGAGCCCTGTCTAAGGCACCAAGCAGGAATGGCGTTAGATCGCCCCTTGGCCGCGCACTTTTCGGACGTGTTAGGTCCGCTTCATACTCTTCCAAAGCATTAATGCAAAACCCCAGCGCCCTCTTATATTCATCAGCATCCTTCGCGATCTTGTGGATGAAGTCCGCCGTGTTTGGCAGGTTCTGCTCCCTGCACCGCAAGGCATGATCATAGTACTTTGGGAAACGATCAGAACGGGGCATTGTGCTGATCCTCCCATACATCATCCACAAGAGCTTCAATGGGTCCACCGGCATCTGCCAATTTACGAATTTCCAACAAGCAATTTTGCAGGTTTTGAAGCCGAAACCACAAGGTATTGTTTTCTTGCCGCATTGGCGACAGGTATGATTCCAGATTGGCAATGTGGCGCTGCTGATCTGCAACCTTCTTGCGAAGGTCCACAACGTGAGCCAGCGTCACATCATCGGCGTGGCGGTCAGTTGGGGCATACGGCCCCAACCAACGAATGTCGGACATCATTTTCTTGCTGCGATATCCGGTCATTTCAGGCGCTCCCTTAACGCACATGGTCTTCTAGCTCCATGATGGCAATGACACCTGCAAACAGGCCCAAAACCCCACTAAACAAGCACCACATTGCAAGCCAGATAGTTGTGGCAATAGATGCGACCGAATTATCTAAAGCGTTGGCACACCAGTAGCTGGTTAATACTGAAAATATTGTTATTGCCACATACCTCCGAAATTTGCTCATCCTTCCATCGCCTTTGTTAAATCTAGGGTTACAGTTGGCAGGTTGGTAGGGGAGTTCTGGCCGCCCAGCTTGGCGTAGCCTTCGATGTCGTCCCAATGGTCGCGGAAGTCTTTGTCGCCGCTCAGGAGCCGTGCCAGCTTGCTGGAAATCATCTCAAGCGATTCCTTCTGGGTGTCGGTCAGGCGCTCCCAGTTCTTGCCGCTTTTCAACACATCCTTGATGGCTTGGCTAAGGCTGGCAACGTCACGATAATTACCGTGGGTTTTTTCGCGATCGTTCAACAAATTGCTCATTTCACTATTCCCTTGATTGTGATCCAAATATTCTTGATTTTCGTATAACCGATTTTCAGCCACATGAGCCGCTTCTCGGTGTTCGCTCGTGCCGCCGCTTGCTTCCTGCGGCGCAATTCCATCTCCATCTTTGCATCGTGCCAGTTCAGATTGCTCTGATTCTGGCTGCGGTTCATAAACAATTCGCATAAGATATCGTAACGCTCTTCCCATTCGCGAATGATCCGGCGAAGGCGCTGCTCCTCCGAAAACGTACCAACTGGGGGTTGCTCCTCGATAATGTTCCAACGTGCATCTTCCCTGTTGCGGTGGTAGCCTTTAAGTTTTTTATTCTCAACTTCTAAATCGGTAATGCGCCGTACAAGGCGTTCATAGTCCAACATATTTGGCATTAGTTTTTCCACTTCTTTGGTTCAATCAAGCGAAACATATTACCTGAATTGCCGGTTTCATAATGATTGCTGGTTTCAATTGCGCCAATCTCGCGAAGCGCTGCGATCTGGGCGCGGACAGTGTAACGCTTGCTGTAAACTTCATCGGCCATTTCCTCATAAGTCCCAGAAAACGTTTCATATTGATATTTATCATACAGCATAATCCAGAGGAGCTTGGCCGATGAGCCAAGCCCCAGATGGTACACAACCAACAGGATCGTGTTCAGCATTTACTCCTTACCCTTCTTGGGAACAACCTTGAGAACCTCGAAGGTTTTGCCGTCCTTCTTGCAGGCGCTATAGAGCTTCATCTGCTCTGGGGTAACGCCATAAGTCTTGAGCAGCAAATCTTCATCGAGGACCGAACGCTGCGAAAGTGAAACCTTGACGTCGTATTCTGCGCCTTCGACAATATCGGTGCCAAGGGCGACGATCTCAGCCTTGATGGCGTCTTTGGCAGCTTCCAAAGCCTTGATCTGGCTATCGAGGTCGTAGTAGCGGTCGGCGAGGGTGCGGTTTGACATTGGTAATCTCCATTTAAATTTGCGTCAGCTCGTTGCTGATGACCCTGTTATACACCGTCCTTTTCAGGTGTCAAATACTTTTTTGCACGACCGGCAGAAGTATTTAGTGGCATCCGAACATCCTTGTTCGACCACGTCCAGCATTCCCCGGTTTCGTCTTGAAAGCACACCCACATTAGGTGGTGCTCAAATCCATAATCAATCAGGAAATGAGCCATCGCTTGGCCTTTGGGCGTGTCCAGCGGCAGGGGTGGATCGATCCTTAACATGGTTTACCTCACACAAAATGATACGGATTATGTAGCCTAACATGCCAAGCGCCCACAATAAGCCAAGGCATTCTGCAATTTCACGGTTCGTCACTTCTCAATCTCCATATTCTCATCACTTCGGCCTCGATGTAAGGCCTTAACTTCTCTGGTGTCCGGCCAATTTCGGCCCTACGTTCCAACTTTGTTTCCAGATCAAGTATCCGGCAAGCACGGTCATAGATTGCCAATCGGCAGGAAGATTGAATTGCCTCTGGTTGATCTGTTAACGCGACTTTGCCAATCATCACATCTTCGATCATTTTGCTAGGCCGTGTAATGAATTGCCAGATATTGTCCGAAGGCTTCTTGCGCCGCTTTGTGGCCAAGGGCAATGCAAACAAATCCCCCTGCTTTTTGGGCGGCATATAAGTAATCCTCCTGCTCACTCTTCAATGACGATTTCGTGTGATCTCGCCGTTTCAATTCGCATACAAATGTTGGGCATCCGGGAATGATGATGTCGGGGGTGCCGGTCACCATACCTTCCGCCTTATCTATCTTCACCCTCATCATCGACCGGACACCTTCGTTCCGAGGATGGAAGGCTATCTTGCCCCACGACTTGGGGTAATCTCTTCGTAGTCTGGCGAAGAACGTTATCTGTTCCAAAGATTCAGTGGCGCACTTTCCCCTGAAGGATGTGTCACCGTAAACGTCAATTCCTATCGGGAACTTCATCAGGCTTCCTATTGTATGCAAGCACCTTGTACCAGTCACCATCCTTTTGATAGGTGATAGTTTCAGGCATCTTTCCTTCGAGAGACATCAGCATAGCACGATCTTTGTAACCTTGCGACCATGCCGGTGCCTTTGGAACCCAGAATGAAAACTTGCGATACGATGTCTGCACATCGATGCGCCACATCTCGCGCCCAGCCTTGCTCAGCGTGTGCTTGGTTTCCCACCCCAAGACGACATCAGTCTGCCGCCGCGTAGGATCGGCCTTCATGGCTGTGAATTCAGCAATCAGCTTCTCATTGGGGTCTACGATCTCACCTTTACATTCACTACAATACCTTGCCGCGATGTCGTTGTCTGATTCACAATGGGGGCAACTCTTCGTGGTCCACCGGTTCCCGCATTGGATGAGTGTTCCAGATACCAGAACTCGCCCAGCGCATCGACGCCCATAATGAGCCGGAATGTCCCCGTGTTCGGACGTAATCGTAATGCCATCGAGATCGCAAAAGTACCCAGAAGGGCTGATCTCGAACCCCGACGGATTAGGCCTTGCTTTAAACTCATTTTCCACCTCGCATAATGGGCAACGCACCTTCAGCATAAGTGGGTTGTCCTTGGTCTTCACCGTCCTGATCGCCGGATTGAAGATGTCGCCATCAGGGCAGTGACGCTCGATGTTCTCGGCGTAATCCAGCACCAAGCAATCATCTTTGCCGTCGCACAGGCGCAAACCCCGACCGATAATCTGTTGGAGCAGGCCGACCGATTCCGTTGCCCGAAGCATTGCGATTACATCGACATGCGGAGCATC
>JGI24890J29729_1000742_pt1 | contig 18143 bp, 21 predicted proteins | sample FreactcultureFD7_FD_29729 | JGI IMG/M metagenome (IMG submission 29729)
ACCAAATATTAGAGCAAATTGTTACAAAATTTAGCCATCTTGCATACATACGAGTAACAGGCGTGCCTTGGGAGGTAACTGTTAAGCTGGATTCTATTGCGAATAACCTAAATAATGAACCAGGTGATCAAGCAATTAGAATAATTAAATTTGAATTTAATATGACAGCACAGACATATATACCACAACCCATTGAACGTAAAAAAGCTGTTCTCAAAATGAAAGTTGATTTTGTTAATGGCTTAAGCGAAGAAGAAATAACTGAGGTTATGGCGAGAATAGAAGAGTCTGTTAAGGAATTAGAATGCTAGAAATAAAAAACAAAAAGAAATTTCCAGTTCAATTAATCATCCGGTCAAGGCAAGGCACCAGCCAATTCACCGTTTTAAACATACCAGGAGTAGGTCGCGGAAAAAATATTTATCTTTTAGAAGATGAAAGAGTAACAGAATACATAGATAGAGCAGAAAAAGATGGGTTAATATCCACAAGGCACTTACCAAACACGATACGAAAGGGAGAATAAGACTATGGCGATTCTACAGGGTTTCCCGCCTTCTAACACAATTAGTCCTAGTGTTAGAATTACTGAAAAAGATTTGAGCTTTATTGCACCAGACCAATCACTTCATAGGGCGGGATTGATTGGATTCGCTTCTAAAGGTCCGGTTAATCTGCCGACTCTTATTGCGACCACACGCCAACTAACAACTACTTTTGGCTATCCTCATCCTGATGTTAGCGATCCGTTCTTGATTTACGCCGCACAACAATATCTCTTAGTTGCAAATGAACTATATGTTGTTCGCGTTGCAGACGTTGATCCGGTAAGCGATGAAGTAGCAACGATTGCATCAGCCACAGTTCCAGCCGCTGGAACTCTTGTTGAAATTGAATCAGATTACATCGTTCCTTCAACAAACGTTTATACTTTTGAAAACGATAGCTTTTTCCGATGGAGGCTAAACGGAGTTCTTTCGGCTCATACGCTTGTCGTTATGTCTGGAAGCTACTCTGTTACCGATCTCATTAGTGAACTAAACAGCCAAATTGATTTTGAAAATGACGGAATTGAATTCTACGAAACAATTTCAAGCACAATTGGTGTAAAAACCACTTTTGCTTATGGTCCTGCTGCTTCACTTGAGCTTGTTTCTATTCACAATGCGATGTATGGTGGATCTGTAACCGATCCAGTCTTTCCAAACCCAACAGGTCTTGGATTAAGCATGACTCCAGCCGTTGTCATTGGCACAGAAGCCCACACAGCGTCAGACGCAGATGGAACATTTAATCTTACATCGCTTACAAATGTAATTCAAATTGTAATCGACGGAACAGACAATGTTCTTATTGATGGTGTTGTTCAACAAATTGAATTGGATATAACAAATACCACAATCGCAGATATCGTCGATGACATCAATGCACAAGCTGCTATTTTGCCTGGTGGATTCTACGCATATGTTGATGCTTCCTATTATCTTAAAATTCGCACTGCGCACACTGGAACTGATGCTAGACTTAGAATCAAACCAGAAAGCACTGCTGCTGTTATCTTTGGATTGAGCACACTCACGAAAGTCGGAACATCTGGAAGCACGACAACTGGCTCTGGCGACACAAATCTCTATGGTTTGGTTTATGGTGCTGCCAATCTTACTGACGATGTTGCTTTTACAGTTACTGCTGATAGTCCAGGCATCGATGGAAATTCAACACAAATCGTTATTGCTAACGATACAAGAATTGGAAGCTTCACGATTCAGGTCTTTAACAATGGTGCTCCTGTTGAGTCTTGGGGCAATTTAACAAAAGATCAAGCTTCAAGCTATTATGTTGAAACTTATATATCTTTAGTATCTGATTTCATCCGCGTTTCAGACAACACCGATATTGGAGCAGGTCCATTAAATGGAACATATTCACTAAGCGGTGGTTCGGATGGAATTCCATCAGACCCAGATAGACAAGATCAACTTTTAATTGGCAATGCTGTTGGATACACAGGGATTTACACGCTGTCTGAGCCAGAACAAATCAACATTGACTTGATTGCTGTTCCAGGTCACTCTAGCACAAGTGTTGTTCAAGCCTTGCTAGAACTGTGTCAAGTTTATCGTCAAGACTGCTTGGCAATTATTGACCCGCCATTTGGATTGACAGTCAATGAAATAATTGCTTGGCAAAATGGTAGCCACCCATTAAATCTCTATCGCTTTGATTCAGATTTTGGTGCACTTTATTGGCCATGGGTTAAGATTCGCGATACTTACAATCGCGTGGATGTTTGGATTCCACCTAGCGGATCGATTATGGCAGTAATTGCTCGTAGCGATTTCTTGTCTGCTCCTTGGTTTGCTCCTGCCGGACAAACACGTGGAATTGTGCCGAATATTGGGGATGTTTATAGTCGTCCAACATTGGCTGAACGTGACTTGATGTATGGAAATCGTAATTGCATTAATCCAATTGTTCAGTTTAGTGATGTTGAGGGATTCTTGGTTTGGGGTCAAAAGACTCTTCAGAGAACACCAACGGCATTGGATCGCGTAAATGTTCGTCGTTTAATGTTCTATTTAGAAAAGAATATTCGCATAGCAAGCAGACAACTTCTGTTTGATCCAAACGATGAAGCTTTTCAAAGAACATTCAAGGATATTGCAACGGAAATTCTAAACTCCGTAAAAGTTGGAAGAGGTCTTAATGATTTCATTATTTTAGCCGACGCCACGCTCAACACTCCAGATGTTGTTGATCGTAATGAATTCCGCGCACAAATTGGCGTTCAGCCAACAAGAGCAGCAGAATTTATGTTTATAGAATTTTCTATTCATAGAACCGGAAGCTTTTCGGAATCAGCAACAACATTATAAAAAAATAAAATTACAAGGAGAATTATCATGGCACAACCTATGGGACTTGGAGAATTTAGAACAAACGCAAATATAGTTTTCAAGAGAAAATACAGATGGACTTTTGAGATAGATCCGGTTTGCAAAAATGTACTAGCAATTCCTACGTACTTTGTTAAGTTGGCTTCTAGACCAAATTTAACAATTGAAGAAACGGAAATTAATTACCTAAATGGTAAAATGTGGATTCCTGGAAAGGGCACTTGGGAAACCATTACCGTAACGTTTTATGATCTAGCAGATGGCGGACAAGGCGTTTCATCACTTTATAGTTGGCTTGCTACGACTTATGACTTTACAGACCCTGTTAATTTAAAACAATCTTCAAAAGTTGGTGATTGGGGATCAGACGGCTATTCGGCAAACGGAAAATTATCATTATATGATGGTTGTGGCACAATGATGGAACAATGGACTCTATCAAACATGTTTCCACAAGCTGTTAATTTTGGCGAACTTGATTATTCTTCTTCAGAAGAAGTTACAATCGAAGTCACGCTAAGATATAGCGAAGCCAAATACGAAATGATGTGTGGCGGAAAAGTTTTAGCTTGTTGCGCTGGCTGTCCCACCTAATTAATTAAATTTTAAACAAATTGAAAACAGATAGATACTTTATACCAAAAGGATCTATCTGTTTTTATATTTAAGAGGTTTGCATGGCTAGTATGAATTTTGGAGAGAATTTTAATATTTCAAATAATTCTTTCAAAAGAAAATTTCGTTGGCTTTTAGAAATTCCTGATGTATGTGGCGATAAAATAAATACATTGCCACCATCAAAGTCCGCTCGTCCAAGCGTAAGCTTTAAAGAAATTGAAGTTCAACACCTTTCAGAAACCATTTATTTTCCTGGCAAACCGGATTGGAAGCCATTAAATTTAACTGTTTATGATGTCAAAACTCCTGATTATTCTCATCCTATTATCAAGTGGATTTCAAAACTTTATGAAGTAGACAACTTTACCTTTAATTACAAAAAATCTTGTGATGGGTTTAAAGTTAATTTCGTTAATCTTTTCATGTTTGATGGCTGTGGAAACAAGTGCGAAACATGGACATTTGAATCAGTTTGGGTTCAATCAGCAGATTTTGGCGATTTAGACATGTCATCTAGCGATGTAATATATTGCGATTTGACTCTGAGATATGATCGTGCATATTGGATGCCATCATAACAAATCTTCTTCTTCCTGTTCTTCACTCAAATCTCTTTTTAACAATTCCTGACAAGCTTTAATTGCGTCTTCAAGTTCTTTTGGTTTACATTTTAAAACACGACAAGCACCGCTTTTATTTAATCTGCCTTTTTTTGTATAAACCTTACTATCATTCAAAAGAAAAGCGTCAACTAGATTGCTGTAACCGCTGTCAATTAGTTTCTGAATAAGCTCTTGATTTTCCATTTGATCAAAAGAATTGCTAATGTAGTTTCCCATTTTCTTCTCCGTAATAAAAAGACCAGAGTTTGTCTCTGGTCTTTGTTGTTTCAAGTATTATATATTTTTAATAAACTAAATCAAGTAAATCATTTATCATTTCATTTATTTTATCTATTTTCCAATGTGGAATTACAAGAAATGGTATTTTATTTTCTCTGCAATACTTCTCTTTAACCTGATCTCTTATCAACACTTCTTTGTGCGATTTTTCTCCACCAAAATAATTAATCGCCTCATAATGGTGCCTTCCTTGAAATTCAATCAAAAAAACCTTTTCATCTTTAAACACGGCAAAGTCAAAAGGAAGAATTCTTTTATGTTTGCAGTTTTCGTTTTTATATTGCCTTTTGTACTTCGCATTCATAGAGTTTAAGATAGTTTCTATCTTTGTTTCGCCAACAGACGAAGAACAAAATGGACATCCACAACCTTTTGTTCTAACATAAATTTTTGTTCGCCAAATATGATCCTTATTATCTTTACATTGAAACCATGCGTATTCATTAGATTGTGCGTTTACCGTAAGCGGATTAAGCCTTTTGTTTTTTCCATAATGCCATTCAGAAGCAATCTGAGGATGTGTTGTTTGAAGACAATTTGAATTTACAACTTTTCGACCTGCACAACACGGACAACCATTGTTTTTAAAACATCTGTTTATCACACTTGCTTCCCAAATGTGATCATCAGCTACCGAGCACTTCCAAGAAACAATCTTGTGGCTATATCGACCTATATCATAAGGCGTTATTTTATTACTTGAATGCCATTGCGAAGCCAGTTCTGGGTATAGTTTCCCCAAGCAGTTTTCGTCATCTACTTTTTGGTTGCAACAATAAGGACATCCAGTTTCATTTTTTGTTCTGTGCCTAACGCTTGTTTTCCATTCGTGTCCTTTGTTGCATTTCCACCAATAAACTTTTCCAGAACCAACAACAACATCTTCAATTTTAACATCATTTTTATTTGGATGCCATTCTGCGGCGATTGATGGATATAAAACCAGCAAATTAGATGTCTTATCTGTTTTTTTTCCACAACAAACAGGACAGCCGCTTTTGTTTTTAGTCCTTGAAAAAACTCTTGATTCCCATTCATGTCCTTTTTCGCATTTCCACCAAACTTTTTTAGCACTCGCAAATGAAACGTCTTTTGGCGTTAAATTACCGTTTTTTTCGAAATTCCAACTATTGGAAATTTCAGGATGACATTCGATTAAAGTCTTCATGGGCATCTCTTTTCTTTGGATAGTCAGGTGATTGAACTACATTATTATATAGAAAGAATGGAAAAAAGAAAAGAGCCAAATAAGAAAATTTTCCTATTTGGCTCTAAAATTTACATAAGTCCTTATATATCAATCAATTGCGATGTTGTGTTTTTTGTAAATACTCTTTGCTTTTGATGGAGGAAGCTGCTGATCCAATTGAACTTGTAGAAAGTCAAGATACTTTCTTTTTAACTCGTTATAGTTCCTAGCAGTTCTATAAAGCTGACGAAAGTGGTTTAAAATACATGTTGTCATATAGTTAAATGCTTTGCCTTTCTGGGGATCGAACCTATCGATTTTTTCAAAGCAGATCATAACACCTTCTTGAACTGCATCATCTTGATCGATTAGGTTAAATTTAGCATATCTGACTATATTTTGTGACAATGTATAAAACGCATATGCGAGTTGTTTTTGTATTTCTTCAAATTCGAGGCAAACCGATTTTAAATTTTTTTCAAGGTCTTCTAATGTTTCAACAGGTTCAGCTTTTTTGCTTTTACTTTGTTTTTTAGGAACAAAATCTTCTATAAGTTTTTGGTGTCTTAATTTTTCTCTTTTAGATTCTTGAAATTTAACGATTAAACTTTCAAATGTTCTGTTGTTCAGATATTCCGTTGTCGCCATTAAACTCCTTGGTGCCCATATGGGTTTAAGAAAAAGAAATTGGGTGGGTATCTTTTTATGACATTAAACGCTTTGCTTTCATGCTCCCAACTTCTCAGTCTTTCAAGAGCTTGTTTTTCAATTCCGTTCAGGTAATGTTCAATAATAATAGTACAATTTAAACATTATTTGTAAAACAAAATATAATTCGTGTTTATTACATATGGTTTTAATTTTTTTTATTTGTTTTTCTCTTAATGATTTATGGAAATTTATAATATTTTAATAGAAATCATAGAAAAGCCAGAGGCGATTCAATTTTACAAAAACCTACAAAAATATTATGAATCTCAAAGAATGACAAATGAAGCGGATGCTATTTTACATTTAATTGAAAACAAGTTTAAAAAACAAAATGTTTCTAACAGCACAGATTTTAGTTAAGAACAATGAATTGACAATTGAACGTTGTTTAAAATCTATTTTGCCTTTAAATTGCAAAATTTTGATTGGTGACATTGGATGCAAAGACAAAACAATAGACATATGTCAAAAGTACAATTGCGAAATAACAAGAATTCCATTAAATGACAATTTCTCTTTAGCTAGAAATCATCTGAAGGACTTATCGAAAACACAATGGAATTTTTTCATTGAGCCTTGGGAGCAATTTCTCTATGGAAACGAAGAGGTTTCCAATTTAAGATCTAAGGAAAAAAAATCACTTAAAGTGAATTGCGTACAAGGAGATTTAGTCACAAAGCAAACAAGGATTTGGCATTCCAGTTACGAATTGAATTTTATAAATCCAGTTTTCGAAACGATTAAAGGTTTGGCAGATCAAACAAACATATATTTTTCTGTAGGGGTTCATAACAACCAAAAGCTTTATCTTGATCTGGCGGAAAAATGGAAAAAAGAATCTCCTTTGTCGCCAGAGACTTTATACTATTTATCTTGTTGTCATCTTACTGCTAAAAATTGGGATGCTTTTATCAATTATGCCAATTTGTTTTTGTATCAAACCAAAGAACAAAACATGGCTTTTATAATGACAAATTATTATTGTTCTATGGTTTATTGTTACATAAAAAAGAACTACCAAGAATCTATTAGATTTTTAATGCCATGTTTAGCAATGAAGCCTACAATGGCTGAATTCTGGTGTTTGCTTGCTGACATATTTTATGCGACAAAGCAATACAAAAAAGCGTCTTCTTTTTATGAAAACGCTTTAATTCTAGGTAGTAAAAGATTGAATTCAGACGACTATCCTATGGAAATTTCAAAATATAAAGAATATCCACAAAAAATGATTGAATCTTGCGAAAAAATTAAAGATTCAACAAAATTGTATTCTGGTTAATAAACAACATCTAGTTCATTTACAACAACAGTCACTTGGTCTTCATACCTTGCAATTGCAATTTGTTTTCTTCCCATAGGAAGAGATCTTAGTTTTTCTTCTAATTCATCAGACTTACAATTGATAACGTTAAAGTTGTTTTTTGCAAGCTTTATAATTTCTTCGTCCAAATTAGAAACTGTTCGATTTGGATAATACGATTGAAGTTTTTCTTTTGCGTCTGTGATTATTTTTTTATACAAAGACATATTGCAAGAACAACCAGGATTTTGCATGTATTTTTGAATCTCTGGTTGAAATTGTTCTCCCAAGCTATCTCGGAATCTTTTATCCCTTAAAGCCTGCTTCACGTCCATCATTGTGATCTGTTTGCTCATTTTTATTCTCCTGAGATTCCAATTTTTTAGCTCTAAAAGTAAATCCACATTTTGGACATTTAAACGCTCTTGTCCGATTCATTGTTTTAGTTGTAACAAATTTTTTTTCAACATTGTCGATATGTGGTGGCTTTTTCATTATTGGCGATTGTGATATTTCAATCAATCCAAAATCCTCATTGCCTTTACATATTTTTCGAAAGTTGCAATTATCACAATAAAACTGATATAGATTATCACTCATTGGTGTTGTCATTGTCGTTATAGACATCATTGTAAACATCATTGTAAACATCGCTATCGGGATTGTTATAAGCGACATTATCGTCTTTGTTTTGGACATCATTCTCATTACTGGTTGACATATTGATAATTGTTGCGGCTTCGAGATAGTTTAAAAACACAGCAGCAAAATTAGAAATAAAACCGCCAGCACAACCACAGGCGAATATCTTTAATGGTTCTTCTGAAACCCATGTGTATCCCATTAAAAATCCACACCATGTACCGCAACACAAATAACAGTCAACAACTTGTCCTAAGTGAGCAACATTTAGTTTTAAAGCTATTTTCTTAACAGTTGATCTAAATCCTTGCATGATTGATCCATCAACAATAACATGACACATGCCAATAGTTGATATGATAAAAAGTAACAAATTATTCATTGGTTATCTCCAGAATGTAAAAGAAACATTTTCTTTATTGCGAGTTATACAAAATTCACGATAGTTTGAAAACTCACATAGTTTTTCAGTATCAGAGATTGTTGTGTTGAAATTATCACATAATTTATAATCAATTTTATCAACAGAAATATTTTCAGAAAAATACTCTTGTAGCTTGTGTATATTTGTTTCGTCCAATGAATGTAAAAATTCTAAAACACTTCGTTGTCCAAGTTGCCTCATACCAGGAATTCTTTGACCGAGTTGCCATTGATCAAACAAATGACGGAATTGAGGAAATAACTCTTGAACTTTTTTATCGTAAAAAATAAGATTTTCAATATTTTTTAAATTTATTTCCATAATACTATTTTATCCCAAAAGATGATACTCTGCTTTAAGCTAGTAAACAAGGAGACAAAAAAATGGCTGATGAGACTTTTCGTCCAAGAAGACCGCAACAATCAAACAGTGAGCAGCAAGATTTTTCAGAAAATCAAGATGTTCAAATGGCAGAAAAAATTCGTCAAAGCGTTGCTAACGAAGAAGGTCAAGAGGTTGAATCTCCAAAACAAGGAAGCTTTAACATCCAAGGTAATGTACCTCCTGAGTTTTTAAAAGCGCTAAAAAATGTAAAATCTAGTGATGACGAAAGTGAACTGCCGCCTGGTTTAACAAACAAGCAACCAAGGCTTCGTGAAAGCCCCCCTCAACATTTAAGCGCTGCTGGTTCGAGTCACCTTAAAGATATTTTAGCGAATCTTAAAAGGTCAAATACAACATATGAAGAAATTGTGCTTCCATCAAAGGGCAAATTTTATGATGGCGAAAATGGTCCAAAAGATGGCGTTCTTTCCATTCGACCTATGACAGGTGAAGAAGAGCAAATTTTGGCAACGCCGCGACTTGTTCGCAAAGGACAAGCCATCAATATGATTTTTCAAAAGTGTATTCGCGAAAACTATCGTGTTGAAAATCTTCTTTCTATTGATAGAACTTATATTTTGATTTATCTTCGCGGTATTTCATATTCTCCAGCATATGATGTAGAAATTAAGTGTCCAGAATGTGAAAAGAAATTTGCTCACACAATTGATTTAAACAGTTTGTATCTAGAATCTTGTCCAGATGAATTTGGTCCAATTTTACAAGACGTTCTTCCAACAAGCAAATTGCCATTTGCATATCGTCTAGCGACAGGAAAAGATGAGCAAGATGTGCAAGATCACAGAGATCGTCGCATTAAAAACTTTGGCGATAATTCAACAGATGACACGCTTCTTTATCGAACGGCAATGCTGCTTGAAGAAATTGATGGCATTTTCAACAAAAGCGAATTGCAATTATTGTTAAAGAGCTTGCCAATTAATGACTTGTCTCATTTGAGGAATTGTACGAACGAGCCTCCATTTGGGGTTGATACAGGCGTAGAAATTATTTGCCCAAGTTGCTTACAAGAATTTCAAATTGATCTGCCACTTGAAGCAAATTTTTTCTTCCCTCGGCGAAAGAAGACCAGGACGGAAGCATAATTTTGTGGAATAGTTTAGCAGAAGAAATTTTCTTTTTTCAATATCATTTAAAGATGCCAATGTCAGAATCGATGAATCTTCCAATAATTTTACGAAAGTGGATGATTGAAAGATTTATCGATCAAAAGAAAAAAGAAGATGAAGCAATGGAATCCGCAAAGAGAAGATCAAAGTCTAAAAAATAAAGTCTTTCGCCAATAAAAAAAGGATAGATTAAATGCCCAGAACTCTTGAACGATATCAAAATCCAACATGTGGTGACACGGTAAATCTTCGTTTGTTTACGTATAACAGTAACAATCGTCAAAACGTGCAATCGATTGAAAAAGTGGAAATCTACACGTATGACAACAGCTTTAAATCTGCCGATAATCCACAAGGACGACGGCTTGTAACGACAGTGGATTCATCTGATGTGGTTCAAGAAGATACTGGGCAATACCTATTACAACTTCCGTTGACAAATCCGCTTTATACAATTGGATTTTATCAAGATGTTTGGCATGTCACATTCGAAGAAGACACAGATTGTTCGGTTGCACAAGTAGCAAACCAATTTCAAGTTTATTCAAATCTTTGGTTTACAACTCCTACACCGCCAATTTATGACTTCAATTTCAATTTCAGACCAAATAAAATACGAAAAGGAAGCAAGCGATATATTCTGATCCAAATTACGCCCAATGTTCCACGAGGATCTGATCTACAGTCTTACTACGAAAATCTCGCCATAGTCTCAGATTTACGAGTATCAATTGAACTTGCATGCGGGGATTGTGTCCCTGTAGAACAAGATTTACGCTTGATTGTAGATCGGGTTCTCGTGGATTATAGGGAAAAAGGGTATGCCTACTACTTCCTTGACACAACAGAATTCGACGAAGGTCTGTACAACATATGGTTTGAATTGGCTTTTGGTGAAAACGTTTTCATGTCTGATAAGGATTCATTCCAAATCTACAGTTGATTTTGTTGGTTTTAGACTACAGTTTGAAAAATCGCCTGACTATCGGGCGATTTTTTTGTTTACTTTTTTAAGAAGTTGTGTTATTCTAAAGTCTCATCGAATGTCCGTTCCGATTCTTGTACGGCGAAGGAGACGATATGTCGGCACAACTCTCTACAAAGATTGATTTTTGGATCAAAAACAATCTAAATGTTTTGCTTATTGGACGACATGGTGTTGGCAAAACAGGAATGGTCAAACAGGCTTTTGAGAGGCACAATCTAAACTACAGATACTTCTCTGCGTCCACTATGGATCCTTGGGTTGACTTTGTGGGTGTTCCAAAAGAAAAAACTGAAAACCCCATACCAAAGGATCTTGAAATCATAAAAGAGCTTGCCTCTTTAGATATCGACATAGCAATTGAATGGGTTATAGCCAACTGGAAAATTAGCGATTATTCCGCAAAGCGTATTGTGAATCATGCGATAAACCGCAATCAGGGAAACACGTATCTTGATCTTGTTCGTCCAGAAACATTTGCAACAGGTGATATAGAAGCATTGTTCTTTGACGAATACAACAGATCTCCAAAAAAGGTTCGGAATGCTGTTATGGAATTGATTCAATTCAAATCCATCAATGGTAAAAAGTTTCCAAATCTACGTTTTGTTTGGGCTGCGATCAATCCAGACGATGACCCTACTGCAACGTATGATGTAGAACAACTTGACCCCGCACAACAAGATCGATTTCAGATAATCAATGCTGTTGAATACAAACCTGATGTTACATGGTTTAGAAACAGGTATGGCAACAAATACGCCGATTCCGCAATTCAATGGTGGGAAGAACTTCCTGAAGACCAAAAGAACCATGTAAGCCCACGCAGGCTACAATACGCTCTTGACATGTATGTAAGCAAAGGCGATGTGCGTGATGTGCTTCCGGTGAATGTGAATGCCAGCAAGCTGTCAAGCATTTTAAATTCAGGTCCAATTATAGAAAAATTGGAAGCTCTCTATAAGAGCCAAAACATTGCTGATGCAACCGTATTTCTTGCTAATGAAAACAACTATACATCAGCAATGAAGCTTATCACCAAGTCAGAAACGCTAATGTCGTATTTTATTCCTTTAATTCCAAAGGAAAAAATGTCCAAAGAAATGGCAGAAGACGACAAGATGTGTCGTTATATTATTGGGAATTTAGACAAATTCCCAATATTTAAATCGGCATGTAAAGAAATTCTAGAAGCAAAAAGCAACGATAGGCTTTGTCGTAAAATCAAACGAGCCTTAACTGAGAATGAGGAGCTAAACGATTCTTTCACAAAGATGAAAGCTCCAACAATATCAGCAAATGCGTCAGATGAAGAAATAAAAAATTTGATGAATTCAGTAAATGTATCAAATTCAGATGGAAAAAGATGGCTTCATACAGATGCAAACTCTTTTTGAGGATAAGACAAATGAATATTGACATGCCAGAAATCGCCGAAGATGGCACCCTTGATGTTGCAATCTCTAAGAAGCATGAAGTACGAATTTCAAATCAAGAGTGGTTTGAAATAAGTTTGGCTTTAGAGCCATTTCATGCTGTATTTTACAAATTGTGGCAAATGGGAAAACCTATTTTCAATGAGGAAATAGAAACAGCAGCGGTACAATTTGATGAAGTTGGAAACTTTATCTGGTTTCATTTCAATCCTTCTTTTTGGAAAAGATTGAAATTTAGCGACAAGCTTTTCACAATATGTCACGAGGCTTTACATATTGTTTTGAATCATGGCATACGCACAAGAGATTCAAGAAAAACAAACGGACAAGCCGCAAACGTTGCGTTGGACGTTGTCGTAAACCACACTCTTGTGAAAAACTTCGGATTTAACAGAGAGGATATCGAAGATTGGTCAGAATTTTGTTGGGTTGATACTGTTTTTAAAGACAAAAACCCAACACCTCCTGACAATGAGATGTTTGAATATTACTACAATCTTTTTGAAAAGACCTATGGTAAAAATGGGATGGGCGAATCTGGTCCTGGTCTAGTTGATGATCACGATTCAATGAAAGAAGGATCAGAAAATTGGAACAAGGTTATAGACAATCTGAATTCTGGAATGACCGAGGAAGAAAAAGAATCTCTGAAAAGCACAGTGGAAAAACACTTCCAAGGCGAACCAGAGCAAAAAAATAAAACAGAAGACAAAAAAGCCGGTTCGGGAACTGGTGGGCAATGGACGTTCGCAGGAACTTCTCATGTGCAAAAAAAAGCCAAATGGGAAACTATTATCAAAAAATGGAGTAAAAAATACATCAATGATAAAGAAAAAGACCAAGAACAATGGACAAGACTAAATCGTCGCATGGTGTTATTGCCAGTCGATATGTTCTTACCATCAGACATGGAAGTTTTTGATTATGAAAATGAAAAAACCAAAATAGACGTTTGGTTTTTCTTAGACACATCTGGAAGTTGTTGGGATCTAAAAGACAGATTTTTCAATGCCGCAAGCAGTCTTCCAGAGAAAAGATTTGATATAAAGCTGTTGTGCTTTGACACTGCTGTAAAAGAGACGACTCTTGAAAGCAAAAAAATCTATGGTGGTGGAGGAACTTCTTTTCACATTCTGGAAGCAGAAGTTCAAAAACAAATAAAAGAAGAAAAAATCAAAAAGTATCCAGATGCTATTTTCGTGATTACTGATGGGTACGGAAATACAATTAAACCAGAAAAACCTGACCGATGGCACTTTTTTCTTACCGAAGGTGGTATTAAAAACTACATCGATCCAAATTGTAATTTTTATTTTCTTAAAGATTTTGAATGATCAAATTCTGTTTCATTGATTTTTTGTATCCACTCGATAAATGTTTTCATTTTATATATATAAAAACATGGAGGCTTAAAATGAAAAAAGAAGAAAAAATTGAACTACAGTCATTTTCAGAATGGCTTGATTTAAGAGAAGGCAAGAAAAAGCCGTACAAGGGATTTAATCCTAAAAAGAATCATCCTGAAGGTGGATTAAAGCCATCTTACGCTAAGAGCCTTGGCATTCACGCTGGCATTGAAACAAAAAGAGAAGCAGAGCGTGCAGGTGGTGTTAAAAAAATGTCTAAAAAGACACAATCTCGCAGAAAGTCTTTCTGTGCTAGAATGTCAGGAATGAAAAAGAAATTAACCAGTCCTGAAAAAGCCAATGATCCAAACAGCAAAATAAACGCTGCTTTGAGAGTTTGGAAGTGTTGATTGTATATTTTAAAATCTATACAGTTTTTTCTAAATAAATATTATGCAATTTAAAAATTTCTTGAACCTATTTGAATCATACCTTTCAAATAAGAACTGTAAAATAGATTATAAAACAAAATCGTTCTTTGAAGGTGCACAAGAAACATTCGCCTTGTCATTGCTAAACAATGATCAAAATATTTTGAATGAATTAAAACCTCATATAGAAGAAAAGCATCTGCCAGTTGCCGCTTACTGGTTGAGCAAACGCGCAAATATCAATCAAGTTCTTGAAATAATGCAAGATTATGTTGAATTAGCTGATAAAAACATCATCAAAGCTAATGTTACAAAATCAGGTATAACTCTTGATTATAAGAATAAAAAACAAGAACCAATCCCTAACTTCATTGTCTTTGTAAATACAGTTCATGGAATTCAACAAAGACAAAAATTCAACAATCCAAGGACGGAAGACATAGAAATCGATGCCGAGAATCTAAAGGTTTTGCACAACCAAAACAACATCACTGTTTACGAGGCAAATAGCCCCCAAGCGTGCGTTACATTGGGCAGAGGGCATAGTTTCTGCATAAGCAAGCCTGGTGGCACCATGTGGCAATCTTATCGCGATTCTAAAACGTCTACGTTTTATTTTGTTAAAGACCAAAACAGAGATTTTAACGATCCTCTAAGACTTGTTGTGGTTGACATGACAGAATATGAACCAGAACTTACAGACTTGAATAACACTACTGGAAATATTGCGGAGTACGGAGAAAACACAGAAAGATACTTTGAATATTTAAGTAAAATGGGTGTTCCAACTGACATATTTGAAAACATACCTAAAAGCCCCCAAGAAGAAGCAGATCAAAAGCTTTTGGGAAGAAGAAACAAAGATTTGAATTGGTTTAAGGAATTGGATATATTTCAACAATCCAAATACATTGGAAGAGGTCACCAGCTTACAGATGAACAATTTGATTATCTTTGGAATGAAAACGAACAAAAACTATTGAATCAATATGTCTCAATAGGAAGATTGTTGCTTCCTTATCAATTAAATAAAATTGCATCTAAAACATCATTAAAAAATTCCTATTTTAGAGCAAGAGAGCAAGTGGTTTCTGGCGGACATGGCAAATATCACTATGATGAATATTTAATAATGAGTCCTGAGCAAAAAAATAATGCATCTAATAAAGGATATCTTGATTTTAACGATATGATGTTTAAGGCTGCCAAAGATGGAAACGTAGATCTTGTTGAATTAGTGATTAAAAAAGGCGTAAGTGATTTTGACTTAAATCGAGCAATGGAAACGGCTGCTGAATGGGGGAAACTAGCAGTTGTCAAGTTTCTAGTTGAAAAAGGTGCAAAAAATTTGTCAAAGATCAAAATAGAACCTATTTTGAATAGAACAATGCTTTCTGCTGCTAGACATGGACATCTAGAAATTGTTGAATTAATGATTGAAAAAGGCGCAAATGATTTTAATCGAACAATGTATTGGGGTGCTTTTAGTGGAAGCTTAAAAATTGTTGAATTAATGATTGAAAAAGGCGCAGATGATTTTAACGAAGCAATGTCTACTGCTGCTACTAAAAAGCATTTCGATATTGTTGAATTAATGATTAAAAAGGGTGCAAATAATTTTACCCAAGTAATGCGTGACGCTGTACACGCTGGAAGTTTAGATGTTGTTAAATTGATGATTGAAAAAGGCGAAAAATATTTTGATATTAATGATTTTAATTATGGAATGGTAAACGCTGCTAGAGATGGAAGTTTAGACATTGTTAAATTGATGGTTGAAAAAGGCGCAAGAGATTTTGATATGGCAATAAGGAATGCCACCAGAACAGGACATCAAGAAATTGTTGATTATCTGAAGAATTCTCTACACGGCAATGAAAGTCAACCTATGAATTAATTTTTTTCAATAAAAAATTCATCTTCAAGCTTTAAAAGATATTCTAAAGCAACGCATGTCCATTCTTTGTACTGCATAGAAAAATTAAATTCACGTCCAGTCAATTCCTTGGTAAGCACAAATGCAAGCCAAGGCTTTCTCGTCTTTCTCCAGCACAACATTGGTTTTCGATCACATCTTTCGCTATCGCTTGTTGCCTGCTCAAGAAACTTATCTAATTCGCTATTTCCACGAATAAAAACAGAATGAATATCAATTCCATCATATCCGCCTTTGCTTTCAATGCAAAATTTAAAACCTTGTGGAACCACTAGGTCACCAGAAAAGACTTCTCTAGCATGTTTTGGAAGATTTGCCTGAGACCAACGGTTTCCCGATCCAACAGATCTAGAAAATCCTGTGCCAAAACGTTCGTTTAAAACTTTAGTCAAATCAAGCTCTGTACGATTGCCTTTTTTCTTTCCATCGACTTTTTTCTTTTTTTTCTTTTTGTTGATTATGTCATCATCGTTAACAAAATCATCCATATCTTCAAATTCATGTTTCATTTTTTTTCTTTTTCAACCAATTACAATAGAATTTAATTCTTTTTTTTGCTGATCTAGGTCTTGCAACAACGAATTAACACTATTTAAATCAATTGACTTTTCTTGTATGAGTTGTTCTACCTGTAAGCGAATATTGTTTATAACGCTAATCATTTCGTTGCACTTGTAATGAACATCATACATGGATATCTCTTCTGGTTCTAGAGGAGTTACAAAATTATCACGAATTATATTCGGAGATGGCATTATTCGATCATTTTCATCAAGTCTTGTAACAACATTAAAGCTGGCGTTTCTTCTTATTATACTGTGTTTTTTACCGTCAAATCTCCAAGGAAAATATCCTGATTTTTTAACCTCATATCTTTGTACTGTTTGAGGGCAAGTTTCTTCAGAATTTATTTTAAAATGCCAGATCTCTTCTGTGGGCAATTCAATAATTTTTTGTGATCGAAAAATTTTATTTGTAGAAGAAAGCTCACAAACCGCATCTTCCCAAATAGAAGGTTCTGATACAAAGAAGACCTGACCTAGATCTTCTCGCATGTCCACTATCCAAAGAGGTCTATGTTGATTACGAAACAGCCATAGCATACGACTTCCATCTTCGCCTCTTTCTCCTAGTGCAACTGCCATATGTCCTTCGTTAATCAAGCTAAAAACGTCACGCATTCCAGCAAGTCTTTCTGGATGTGCGTGATCTTCAAATTCCGCAAGATCTTCTACATCGTAAAACTCACCAGATTCGATGATTCTTAATAAAATCTCAGAATCACATTGAGACTGTAAGCCGTATTTTTGTTTTAAAGTGTGATATTCCAAATCATCCACGCGACCATTATGAATAAGACCCATTGACTTGTCCAAGCTTGTAAACGGATGATTGTTATGATTTTTACTTGGCTCTCCAACACCTTTTGATGCACCACGAGCGTGAGCTAGCAACAAATTAGGATTATGTTTTTGAACTAACTTCCAATCATTTTTTTTTACAAAATCGCTAGATCGGATTGGTTCTTTGTGATAAATAACGCTCCCATCAACTCCATTTTCAGTTCCCCAAAAACCAGTAGCGTCAATGCCTCTAATTTCACTCTTTTCTAAAAGATTTGTGATAATTTGGTAAGTTAAAACAGGTTTTTTTGATTCGCCAATAAAACCACAAATTCCACACATTGGTCATTCCTTTTTATCGGGATAATTTTCACGCAATTTTTTAAGCTCTTCGATTATTACTTCGACATGTTCTTTATTGCGTTTGTTTAATTGAATCATAAGTCGTTCAAGTTCTATTTCACAA
>JGI24890J29729_1000743_pt1 | contig 18113 bp, 29 predicted proteins | sample FreactcultureFD7_FD_29729 | JGI IMG/M metagenome (IMG submission 29729)
GTGCCAACTTCTTTGCAGGTATCTTCTCTCCAGCTGGCACACCCAATTCGCGATGCAGTGCTCCAGGCTTACCAATGGCTGCCTGTATCCACTTGCCATGTTTTTTCATTGCGTCTTTCATACAGGTCCTTAAGTTGCGCTTGAGCCTGCTGCAACTGGTGTGAAGAACACGTTAGTTGAGAAAGCACCTGTTGCTGTAATTGCGCTGACATACACGTTGGCCTGTGTTGAGGGTAGTCCAAAGTTGCCAGTAATGGTCATTGACTCATTGGGTGCAAGTGGAATGCCTCCAGCGTCTGCGCCGGGCTGTGGATAGTCCATTGCGGCTGCTGTTGTGTAATCATTAAACACGCCCACATAACAGTAGACTGTTGATGACGCATTAAGCACATGGAATGTTGTTGTGCGAGTTGCTACGTTGCCCACGTTGGCTGTGACAGCGCCAGCGGGTTGTAGTCTAATTGTATTTCCTACTGCTACTATTGACATGAGTTTATCCTACGTTGATCTTGTCTGGGTTGCCAAAACTTTTAACAGTTGTGCCACCGTTAATCTTACCACCTTGACTGGCAGTTGCAATGGTCAACTTGTGTGGATCACGTGTGACACTTGGGCCAACTGCTTTTGGACTTGAACTTGCATTACCTTTGCGTTGGCTCTGCATGAGGCCAAAGTTTACGTCACGTCCATCGTTCGAATGGCCGCTCCATGTATTATGTGCATACTTGTTTTTAGCGCGGTTAACGCCATCGCCAGCCATGCCATCAAAATCTAAATTGCTATCTGATGCTTTCATTTTGTCTTCCTTTTAGTTTTCGTAGCCTTAGGCGGCTTGACCTTTTTAAATCCTGGCACATCGCTTGATGTCATCTTACGAGCTGCTTCCGAACCCGGCTTTAGAACCATCTTAGTTGGGTTCATGTTATACACGCCCTTTAACATTGTTGCTTTAGCCACGGTATGCCGTCCCATCACTTGCAGTATCTTCTTCCATACTAGACTTAGCATGAACTGCACGTGTCATTAGGGTTGCGCCCCGTTTAACTTGCACAGGTTTCACAGTGTCAGCTACCTTTGCATGATAGTGTTCACTGCGCTTTGCACTGTGGCTGCTGTGATGTTCGCTCTTACCAGCAGCACGTTTCTCAGCATAACCTATTGCCACAGCCTGCTTTAATGGCTTGCCTGCTTTAACTTCCGTAGCGATATTCTTGCTTAACGCTGCTTTGGAAGTTGACTTAATTAACGGCATTCTGCGGTCCTCTTTCTGCGTAGTCTTCTATGACTTCTCTATATTTCTCAAACCATCCTAGTCGAGTGTTGCACTGTTGACATAACACACCTCTGTATGTTTTTGGTATCTTATGATCGATACACATCTTCTTTGCTTTCACTCCACATATATCACAAAGTTGACTACGTAAGTAATCAGCCTCTTCTAAACTTAATCCATAACGTGCCTTAGCATCATCACGCCTAGCTTTCAACTTACGTTCGGGGCTAAGTGTCCCGTTGTTTGCAAATTTACTTTTCATTTCAATAATGTCTATACTGTTATTTAGTTCTGTAAAATGGCTCGAGATCCGCACTTAGGTGTGCATTGGGATCTGGTGCCTGTGGAAAGGGTGCATAAGCAGATTGAAAAGGACGCTCAGGTTCCATGTCCCAAGTGGGTGTAAATTTCTGGGGCAAGACATGACTTGGCCCTGAGAACTCGGGCTCTGCTACAGGAGCAGGTCTGATGACCCTACTGGGTCTAGGTAGGAAACTTGTTTTCATCCACCCAGGCCTGTTTGTGGGTAACGCACTGCATTGTCCCGACGCCGTGAAGGATTCATACGGTCCACAGTCCGGCCATGGTAGTCGGCTGAGATACGTGCTTGTCTGGCACTGTGTGGTTCAACCTCAAAGGTCTTGTGCGTTTTTGCCTCACCACGTGTGCTGTGTCCAGTAATGCCTAGTCTGCCTGTTGGTAATTGCATATCAGACTCCAACAGTTGTTGTCAATGGTCCAGGAAGTATACCTGCTTGACGTAACGCAGACACTTGAGCACCAGGCATTGTTGGTGCCAAGGCCATGATGCCGGTGTTGGGCTGTTGCGCTGGTGGTGGTGGAAATAATTCAGGATTTGATTTATAAAGATCACTAAACTGTTGTGCTGGATCTATAATCTGACCACCTGATTGATTATACTGTTGTATATATTCTGGCAACTGTGCTTTCTGAAAGTCCAATTGATTTTTAAAGGTTCCTAGGTAATTAGTAAAACTGCCATCGGGATTATTCTGAACCCAATTGCGTCCACCGCCAACAGGAGATACTTGTGCCAGGTATGTCGGAGCCTGTTGAACAGGTTGTTGAACTGGTTGAGGCACAGGCTGTGGTGCAGCTGCAGGTGCAGTCTTTGCAGCCTGTTGTGCCGCATAAGCAGCATTGGCAGCTCGAATCTGTTCGGCTGCTTGTGCTTGTGCTGCCTGTTGAGCAGCTGCCTGGGCTGCCACCTGTTGGGCTGCTTGTTGTTGCGCTGCCGCAGTTGCAGCTTGTTGTCGTGCTGCCGTGTCACGTGTCACTTGATCCAGGTGTGCTTGTAATGCGTTTTGTTGTGCCAGTTGTGCTTGTGCCGCTTGCTGAGCAGCTTGTTGTTGACGTTGTGCCATCTGAGCCTGTTGGGCCTGTGCTTGAGCTTGAGCTTGTGCAGCCTGTTGACGTGCCACCGCATCACGTGCAGCTTGTTGTTGTGCCAGGATTGAACTGACATTTTGATTCAATGTGGCTGCAGGCTGTGCGGCAACTCCTGGGCGGGTCACCACTGCAGCTGCAAATGGATTAGCAGCTGGGGCTTTTGGTGCTGCCACTGGGGTGGGTGTTCTTACTGCGGCGGCTGACTTTGATACTAGGGCCATTATTCTGATTCCTTGTTGTTCTTAATGCCTGTGAGTGCTGCCAGGGATTCGGCAAATGCAGCACGTTTGGTGTCTATGGTTTCTTGACTGTCTGTGACTTCAATGTGTTGACGATCGCCAACCAACTTGTTGAGGAATGCACGATCATAGTTCTCCACACGGCCCCAATCCTCACGCGAGATGGCGGCTGAATAATTGATGGCCAAGCGTTGCGTGAATGGCATGTTGGTTTCTAATTCCAAGTCCTGCATTAGGTCTTCAAGGTTCACACGGTTACCGGACCCCTTGGGTCGACCGGCTCCTGGCCTTGCTCCACCGTGGCCTGATGATTTTTTCTGTGTTGTCATATGTTTATTTATGGATGAAAAGATGATTGAAATTCAAGTTAGCGGCTGGTGGGCGCCTGGTCTGTCATGAAAAAGCCCAGACTCTCTCAACTGGGCCAAAACCTATAAACTTGGAGGCTTTAGGTTTTATCTGTGATGTCTCATATGTCTGCGAACTGCTTCTTCATATGTAAGAATATTGTCAATGACGACATTGTATTTTTCATTAGGATTTTCCATTTTTAATATATCAAGAAGTCTAATTTGTTCACCATCTGACATTTCAAATAATGTGCCACCATTTGATCCCTGGGGATCATTATCTAAAATTCTCATTGTAAGCCTCCTATTGTTTAACAATGTGTATGTATTATACTGCTTTGTGTATTTAGTGTCAATCCTCAGTTTCGCCACTTTCACTGAATGTTATGGGATGATCATTGTCTTGCACATACTGTTGCCACTTTTGAGCCAGTTCGCTTTTACTGGGTTTACCTGGTTTATGTCCACGTGGCTTTACTGGATGGGCAGTTAGTGTTCCCGGGCACTTGTGTTGATCTGTGTAGATTTGGCTGTAACTTAATGTCTTACCACAGCCCGGACATGTTGTAGTGCCACGTATCTTCTTGGGTGGGCCGGCACGATTTTCCTTAACCAATTTGGTCTCAGGGAATTCATGTTTCCATTTGTAGTATTGATTGACCTGTTCAATGCCTGGATACAGGACTTTATAGATGGTGACGAGCATAAGTGTAAATATTTACAGTCGACTAACCAAAAGGAATTATTATGACAAGAACAGAGCGATACCCCGCCCACGCCAATAAGTTTCACAAGCCACCAGCACTGTCAGTGATGCATGCCTTTGAAACTGCTGTATTATTAATGGAACAAAGTGGAGCCACAGAAGAAGACATCATGAAGTATGTGCATCTAGTGCATATGGGTTGGATACGTGATGGGCAGTTTGCACCCGAATATCTTGAATTGGTGCGTCAAGTAGAACAGGATCGTAGAGAAGAAGCTGCTGCCGAAGAGCGTTTGCGTCTGCTGCGTGAATCGGCAGGTTCTAATATTATCACAGATATCTCGGGATAAATAATTGTGTAGATACTATTGCCATAGTTGATACAATTTCTATTTTTCCTAGAAGATGGACACTGCCCCAGAAATGGGGCTTTGTCTTTTATACCCAAGTGCCCGGTGCTGACAATATAACAAACTCTATGTTGGCATCTGTTTGGGGTATGTGTAAATGCCAGTGTGTTCGTGCACCACGATCTGGGGTCATTTGCACCAATTGGTAATGACTGTTGTGCTCTAGATAAGGCATCAACAACTGTTCCAAATGTCTATTGGTGCGTATTGATTGCCAACTGATGCTGTAGTGTTTCATACACTCACAAACACTTGATCAAACAGTTGATTGCGTTGTGCATTAGCAATGCGTTCTTGTTCCAATAGCACAACTTCAATTGCGGTATCTTGTCTGTTAATTGGTATAACACAAACTGGCCGTGAGTCTGCAGTTATGACACCTATGTTTCTGGTAGTGTTTCTACTACTGCGTGTTAGTCCTTCATATACACCCCATAACTTTTGATGCACTATGCTACGCCAACCATTCCTAAGGTAGTTTCTATAGTTGTCCTGCACATCAGTTTCCCAACGGGTCATGTCGTCCATGCAAACCCAAGTTAATCTATAGAACTCGCCACCATTGAGTCGACTGTTTTGTTCTGCTATGTCAACTAATATGTATTGGTATGTCATTCGATTTCTCCTATATACGTATTATAGTTATTTATACAAATACTGTCAAATCATTAGGTTTGCACGAGTTTGTGCTGATATATTTGACCAATACTTAATGGTATTACCCAATATGTAAAACTTCTGTTTCGGAGTTAATATATCAAATGGACAGGACTCATGTCTCTCATGATACCATTGACATATACCCCATAATGTATCAATTACCGCACCGGGAACTCGATGATTTCGATCTAGTCCTTTAAGGAATTGATTACTTAATTCTATCATATCTCTATCAGTATAAAGTCTTATGATATTATTAATTACGTAATCACTTGAGTCATTATCAAGATTTAGTTCTTCAATTACTTCACATAAACGCATGTCATTTCCTTTCAGGTGCTAGTGGTAATAAAACATCTGCTACGCAGATGTGCTAGATATAAAACATGTGATCCGTTTCACTTGATCACATGTAATTTTTATATCAGCAATTGATCAATTAATAATTTAAACTATCATCCAGCTGGAGTCAAGGCACGGCTAAATGTAAAGTTCTTAAAAAAAGAGAAATTACATCTAGTCGTTCCACTAACTCCAACTGAACATCCATCGTCCCCATAAGAGGCGGCCTTTCAGCGAGGTTACTTATACACGGTAATTATTGGGGAGACCTTTGGCTATCTCCTACTCCCCGCCGAACTTAGTTCGACACCGCACGGCACCCCAGTTCATCCCTTTTCGTATAAGTTACTTGGGGCTGGTCGGATCCTTTAGCCTGATTATTTTGATCCTTGTTTTTAAGGGTTCTAATTTGTTGTCTACGTTGTGCCATAATGTGTTCGCGTTGATCTATTGCCATAACAATTGTGTTAAACTTTTTCCAAAACTTTTGATTAAGTGGATATCCTTTACGATAAACTATATCCCAATAAGCATGCCATGTCACCTGCTCAATGGGATTCATTCTATGCCAAAGATAGTCTTTGATATTGATCAATGTGATTACATCACTAATTTGATCATGTCCCTGTAAATCTTTAATGTCAATGCCTTTGCTTCGAAGCCATTGGTTAACATTAGAATCTTGTCGAGACTCTTTAAAAAATGTTTCAGTGTTGTTGTATAAATCTATTTTCATAAGTTGTTTGTTTAGGAATTCCGATTTCGCCACATTCGGAATAAGATGTGTCCTGGCCAAACAACTCTCTACATTGCGTAGATTGTTTTATCACCTGCGTTAAGTATTTAGTATAACTTGCAAAATACCTCTTGTAAAGTATTTAGAGTAAATAATTTGGCTGGAGTTAACCAGACATCTGAGGATGGCGCAGAGTAATTTTTTCTGGTTTCCACTGCAGGCCCAAATCAGTCCAGCCACTTATATAAGTTTTTGCATTCATATTTCATTTTGCTGGCTTGTTCACGTGTGATACCAAAACGTGCTGCCACTGTCTTTGAATCATTGGCACGTGCAAACTGTATTTCTTCTTCGGTCCATTTGTAATTGCGTCCCAACTGTTTGCGTGGTTCCAAATTCTTTTTGTGGTGATGCCATGTGTGTCCTTTGGCTACCATTATTTCACTGCGCTTGTAAGTGTCACCAACTAACAAATGTTTTGGGTTTACGCAGAGATTATTGCTACACAAATGTATTACATTTTCTTCGCGCTTGAGTTCGCGATTTAATTTGAACATCATTGATACACGATGTGCCACTTGCATGATGCGTTTGTCGTCATGCACTCTGATGCCTGAACACATGCCATAACCTTGCCTGTGCCGACCTCCCCGAAAAAGGATACATCCATCTGGCTGTTCATCACAGTAGTCCAAAAACTTGTTTTGATCAAATAGGTAGTTGCCCAAACGTGTATATCTGCTTAAATCTCTTGCCATTGCATTTCCTTTACTAAATACGTATAATATTTATATTATAGCACAAAGGCTAAATAAAAATACACAGGAATTGAAATGACAACTGATAAATTTTTACCAAAAGAGTCTGACACTTGGTCATGGCGACTTGCCGAATACGAAGACATACCAGAAATGGTCACAATGGCAGTTGCTGAATACCAACGTGAACTAGCAGGATTGCTAACACCCAGTCCTGCTGCATACACATACAGCCTAAAGCAGGCCATAAACGAACAAAAATATCAATTAAGTCGTGAACAGGTTATTGTTGCACGACACCGAACCACCAATGCACTTATGGGTTATGCTTGGTGCAAGCGTGGACAATATACACCCTACAGCACAGAAGAAATGGCAGAAGCAGCTATTGCACACGTGGATTTATCATTGCCCACACGCACAAGAATACGTATACTAGCACAAATGCTGCAGACATGGATTCTATGGGCACACTTACATGGGATACCAGTTTTAGTCAGCAGCAGTATAAGAGCCGAGCAAGAGGCATTCATGCGTTTACATGATATATTTGGATTTCAACGTGTGGGTCTGTTGGCCATTCGACGCATCGGGGAGGATTTGTAATGGCATATAATCCACTATTACAGGGCATAACATTTTCACAACAAGCAGCACAACAATACCAACAAGCCCAAAATCAAACACAAGGCATGAATCTCGGACAGTTGAGTCAGTCGGCCGCACAACAATTTAATCAAGCCTATAACCAATATGCACAACAGGGCATGAGCCAAGCAATATCAGCACAACAATATGCCAATTTATTAAATTCACAACAACCACAACGACAAATGTGGATGTGGAATGGTGTTGCAATGGATGTTATAGATTTCGCAAAGCATGCCTATGGTGACACACCAGAAGCCACACACTTCATACTAAAATACAAGGAGATAGCATGAGTATACAAGCAGTAAAGACCAGAGTCTTATTCACACGTCGGGAAGTTCAAAAGCAAACAGACAGTGGTATTATTTTAAGTAATCCCGAAACAGAATCCAATCCCCTGGGCTACGTCACCAGCATTGGTGAAAAAGTAGATATTGAAGGATTGCAAGTTGGTGATGCCATTAGCGTAAACTGGCAAAGCGTGGGCTTGATTGAACATGCTGGTCAAAAATACTACATTGTTGACCAAAATAACATTAATGCCATAATAAGATAATGAAAATCATAACCAGTAAACAACGTGCCATTGATATTGACCTAGGCAATCCTTTGATTGCACAATGGTTTGCCCGCACACAGGAAACACAAGTAGAATTTATTTTAAATCAAATTAACTCAGAACGGTTATATGATGCTGTGTTAGCAGACAAAGAAGACTTTGTAATATTGGACTTTGGTGCCAATATTGGATTGTTTAGTTTATATGCACAAGACAGTGCTAAACATGTCTATGCCATTGAACCTACACCTGCAACATTGGCAGTATTACGAGTAATGTGTCAAGACAATGATAAAATAACCATTATACCTGCGGCACTCAGTGACCATGATGGTGTTATTGATTTTTACATACATGACAATCCCACTATCAATAGTGTGTCTGTAAATCAAAATGGACAACAGATCTCTGTTGACGCAAAAACCATAGAGACTATCTTAAAAGAAAACAATTTGTCACATGTGGACTTTGTCAAATGTGATATTGAAGGTGGTGAAATGTCTGCCATTACTGAACTACTGTTAGATCCAGTAGTTAAAAAAATTGACCGTTGGTTCGTAGAAGTGCATCAAACTAACAGGGAACAAACAGCTTGGCCTGGCAACTTGCAATTCAACAGACAAAAATTAATTGATAGATTTATTAAGTCTGGATACCAAGCAGTGGAGATTACAAATGACACCATCTTCGCTTGGCAAGATTAAAGAGGCCGCGGCACGGCAACGTGCTGAATGGGACAATGAACAAGCCAATAAACAATTCGTAGAATGGTTAACACAAGGAGAACAAGAAATGCGTTACAAAGTAGAACATAAAGGCAGTATTGATGCTACACCAGTTGTTGCCTTAGATGTAGGCAATATAGAAATAGTAATTGATGATCAATATACAGATAGAGTAGAGCTGTATATACTCGACTCAGAAGGCACACGAATTGAAGGCGGAACCTTTAGTAAAGACGCCTTTATGAGCCATGTTCGACGCTTTTACGACGCTAATCTTTAACGTTTTACAGCCTGCTTAATTTCCAGCAGTAACTGTTCTACACGTGACATACGTGTATCCAAGGTATCGAGTTTGTTGATTACAGATTGATACCTTGTTTCACATTCACTTAGATGTTCTTCAAGTGAATGCAAAGGCACTACATTAGTAGATGCTGTCTTCATCTTCGTCAGCTTCTTCTTGATTTTTACCTAGTGTAGATTCTAACATCCAACGATGTTTGGCCAATATGCCTACTTGATCCTGGGCAAAATTACTAATGTCAATGTAGTTGACTGCTTCTGCTGCCTCATACAATGCATGGTATTGATCAATGAGTGCTTCTAGATCTTCATCAACTGTTTCCAATAATTGATCTTGATCACCCGTAACATCATAATCCATAATGGGACTAACACCAACTACAGTCTGTAGACTACGGGGCATAAATGCTCTAGTAGTGCGTAGTTTTTCTCCCAGGGTGTCTATGTTATCCTGTAGGTATTCATAAACTTTTTGTAATAATTTGTGTCGGGCTGGGAAATCGCTACCGATTAAGTTGACGTGTGCAACATGTGCTCTGTAATAACTAACAAAGTTTGCAGCAAATGTTTCTTCTAATACAGTATGTAAATGTTTTAAGTTTTCTTTCATTTCAATTCCTTATTGTGGTGTGATTGGTGCATATAATTCGCTTAATGCTCTCATACGTTGCATATAGTTTTGTGTGCTTGCTGGTTGTTTTAATACTATTTGTGCTTGTTGACGTTGACGATCCTGTTGTAGGATTTGTTGTTGTTCTGGAGTAATGCCACCATATTTTTGTCCCATTAAGGCTAGACGTTGGTTAATTGCGCCTGCGGCTGCTTGTGTTGGTGCTTCGCCACGCACAGTCATAGCGTATGGATTACTGGCATATTCTGGTGCAGTGGGGTTGGCACGAATTTTTGCTTGTTCGTATGCCGCCATGTTGTATGGCAATGTCATTAAGTTTTCTGGAGCCATAACACCTTGCACAATACCAGTGCCTGCTGCTTTGGCTGCAGTTCCTATACTGACATCACGCAATGGATGTAAAATAGCTCCTGCAAGATCTGCGGCCGATTTGGTTAATCCATGTTGTCCAACATACTTTAATGTTTCACCAACAGATAAATTACTTAATGGTTTGACCCAAGCAGGAACATCTTTGGCTACTTCTACAGCAGTTCGGGCCAAAGGACCACCTGCTTCTACTGCGGCGCCACCTACTTGAACTGGAGCATTCATCAAGTTTGGCCCCCCTACGGTCAAAGGGACTGCAGACTGTGCAGCGTAAGTTGCAACATTCTCTGTTCCTTCAGGAGGTGCAGTAGTTATATCATTACTAGTGGTAGCAGCGCCAGCCTCTTCTGCTTTGGCTTCTTGATAGGCTTGCACCACAGTATTAAAATCTTCTGTGCCTTTTTTGTCTTGGTTATCAACAATCCACTTTGCGTAATCATCTGCCTTGGCCATTATCTGCCTCCACCAATAATTGCATCTGCACGGTTACGAACATCGCTGGTTCCACCAGGTTGTCCGGCACCACCAAAGGTCCAATCATTAACACCTTCTTTGTCATATTTCTTCAATAACTGAATCATACCTTTAAGCGCAGCCATTCTGTATTTGATTGGTTGTTCTGCATCATTAAAATTACCAGCCAACATTTGATAAATTTTAACATCTCGGTCACTGTCACTACCCTTAAATTTAGGCACATTCTTTTGCAAGTATCCTGAATATTGATTTAATTCAGCAATAGCTTCTCCACCTGGTGTTGTAGCACCAAATGCTGATAATGCACTATCAATTGTAGCCCCAACTTTAGATCCTGTAGATTTCTTAATAAGATCACTAATTGGTCGCATTAGACCATGATATTCATTGGCCTGGTTTTGGTTATTGATATCATTGGCTTTGATATTACCTTTGGCTTCTGCTGGTGGTTTTTGCTCTTCACGTTTGGCCATTTCAGCAGTTTTAATCGATTCTTCTTGTTGTGTTATCTTTTGAGTCAATGAACCTCCACCACCGCCTGCCGTAGGTGTTACTGCAGGAGCTGCCTGTGCTTGCACCTGTTGTGGTGATACTGCACCTGTTGTTGGGCGTGTAACTGTAGCTGCATTCGGTGCTGGTTGTGCTGCTTCTGCTGGAGTTCTACCAGTGATAGCCGGAGCCATTGGCTGTATTTGATTAAAGATTGTTGGACTACGACGTTGTATTTCTGCCATGGCATTATTAATTGTCTTGCCATCACCTGTGTCTGCTTTACCAGCCAATTCCAACATGGTTGTAGCCATTGCAATAGTTGGTTTAGTTTGGAAGTCAACGTATGCACTATTAAGTTTAACAGCGGCGTTGGTTTCAACACGCTTCTCATATCCAGGCTTGCCAAGATATGGATTGTTGGCATTTGGTCCACTTGTAATTACATTTTCAAATTGACCTGTTTGAGCACTAAAACGTCTAGCATATTCTTGACCAGCATCTGGTTCACCTTCGGGAATAGTGTATACTCCACCAGTTGTGCTAAATGCATGTGTGCCAGTCTTTTGACCAGATGATTGTAACTGTGCAATTTTATCGCGATTAAGTGCAGCACCATCACTGTTCCATGCACGAACGACTTCACCTTTACTGTTCTTTTCAACAGTGTAAAATTGACCGCCCATCATTTCACTGGTAACGCCACCGCCACGAATCTTCATTTGTTCTTCTTTGGCCAAATCTGTAAGACCTAATCGATTATAAAAATAAGCCTTTAACAAACTGCCTTCTTCGGTGCGTTTCTTTAAATCATTTGCTAGTGTATTAACAGCTTTGACATCACCATTGCTGGCATCAACAAATAGTTTTTCAATATCAAGTCCTTTAGCACGTAAGTCTTCTTGCTTGCGCCATAAAGTGCCAGCAATTTTACGTGCATTTTCTGGGTTGGCTTCATTGCCAACATAAGCCGCTAATTTAGTAGGATCATTTTGTATAGCAGTTAAATCAGTTTGCCATGTTGCAGGTGCAGGTGCTGCTGCAACTGCAGGTGCTGCAACTTGTGCCGCTTGTGATACGCCTGCGCCTGGTGGTCCACCAGCTACTTGAACTCCTGGACCAAATTGTGGTAATTGTGTGGCCGTAACTTGATTAACTGCTGCTTGTGCAGGTAATGCTGGTGCAGCTTGTTGTGCAACTGCTTGTGGTGTTACTGGTGCAGTAACAACTGGTTGTGCAGGAGGTTGTGCTACTTCACGTTCCACTGTGGGCACTGCTGGTCCAGCAGGAGCAGGAGCCATTTGTTGTGCTTGTTGAGCCTGAACCTGTGCTAATTGTGCTTGTTCTAGTTGTCTGCGACGTTGTTCATCAATGGCCTGTGCATCAGGAACAGCAACAGGTGCTGGTTGTGCGGCAGGCATGGTCTGTGGCATTTGCATTCCAACAGGTTGTGCTACAGGCATTTGTAAGCCCATAGGTTGTGCTTGCGGACTAGGCAATGTATAAGTTGCACCAGCTGAATAATCAGGTGTGCCAACTTCGTGTTTGGTTGTTACAGTTTCTGGAGCGCCAGTATCAGTGTTGTATTTGATAGTTGTGCTGACAGGTGTAGTATTACCATTCATGTCTACACCAAAGTTTTGTTGCAATCTGTTGTTCAGATATGCTTCAGGATCCGTGAATGGCTGTGTCGCTTGATCTAAACGACGTTGTCCATATCTGCTGGCTAAATCCATTAAATCATATGCCATCATTTAATCCTTAAATCTTAATACCAAAACTGCTTTGGTTTGTAGTGCTAGTAGAGCCAGTTGGGCCTAATGAATAACTTTGACCCGGAGCCCCATATAATACGCTGGCATATTGACTGTATAATTGTTGTGGCGTCATTGCAGCAGTAATACCTTGTCCGGCGGCTCCCAATGCTTGTCCTAAGTTGGTTTGTCCTGCACCTGTTAGTGCTTGTCCCGCAGCTAGTCTTTGCTGTGCAATTTGATTTTCTACTTGTGCAGTGGCTGCTTGTTGTTGTGCTTGTGCAGTTCCTGCTAATTGTGTTTGTGCAAGTGCGCTACGTGCAGAGCCCAAATTACCAGCGCCACCAAACTGTGCCATTTGATTAGACAAGTTTTGCTGATACTGTGCTTGTGCTGGATTTAAAACTGCAGCCAATTGTTGTTGTTCGTATTCGGGTGTAAACAGGTTCTCTAAGCCACTGATACCAGTTTTAATTGCTGATTCACCTGTAGTGCCCAATACGTTTTGTGTTTGTCTAGCAGTTCCGGCTAGATTTTGTGCGGCCAAATCAACACCAGGTTTTGCTTCGTTATATAATCCCGTAGCACCACCTACTAGATTTTTATATGTGGGAATCAAGTATTGAGCAAATTGATTTTGTAAGTCAACTTGTTGACGTTGCTCAGGTGTCATTTCTGGTGTTGTGTATGTTGTGCTTCCGCCTTTGCCGAAACTCATATGCGTTCTCCGATAGTCATAGTGTATTTAACCCTTATTAGCAGGAGCGATAGGTCCTGGATATGCAGTGCCCACGGCCGCTGCTTGTGCTTTTGGTCCCAGCACTTGATTGATAAGTTGTTGCACATTCAGTCGATTTGGACCTACTCCCTGTGCATATTCTGCTCCCCAGGCCTGGCCTGGTGGCAATTGGTTGTAATCTTGTATGTGTGCAAGATCAGTAACATAGGGATGAACTCCCCAATAGTGTGTGGCCTGTGTAGGCGTTCCTGAATATTCTGCTGGAGTAATACCCATTAAATATCCGGGATTTAATCCAGATGTTCCTGGTGCTGGTGGTGTGCCCCATTGATTTGGTGGCAATGGACCGTAATTGGGTTTTTTTGGACCACCAGGTGCGGGTGTCAATGCACCTGCTAGTAATGCACCACCCACTGCTCCTGCGGCCGCAGGAGCTACCCAATCATATGGACTTGGCCCCATTGGCACCGCTGGTGTGCTTAAATCGGTAACAGGAACTTCTGCAGGATTTGGCACTTCACCAATTCCTGGACCTGTATATGGTGCAGGTGGTGTTTCAACTGGTGTTGGTGCGGGTGAGACTGCTTGAACTTCTGGTATAGGTTGACTTGGTGTTAATGTTACAGGTTCAACAGGTGATAATGGAGGTGGTTCAACTGTTGGTGTTGTAGTAACAGGAGTTGTTGCTACTGGTTCAACTGGTGTTGTAGTTGGTGTTGTAGTAACTGGAGGTGCTTCTGTTACAGGAGTTGTTGCTACTGGTTCAACTGGTGTTGTAGTTGGTGTTGTAGTAACTGGAGGTGGTTCAACTGTTGGTGTTGTAGTAACAGGAGTTGTTGCTACTGGTTCAACTGGTGTTGTAGTAGGGGCAGCAGTTCCGCCTCCACCACCGGCAGCGCCACCTGCGCCTCCGCCGCCAAGTCCTGCTGCTGCAACGCCGCCCGCAGCTAATACTGCTGGAGAAATAGCACTTGCACCACCACCGGCACCAACTACTACTTCGGGCACATTTAATGCACCACCTGCACCATATACGCTACCACCTGCGCCTGTTGCGCCTAGTGATTCTACTCCTGGAACTACAGGGCTTAATGCAGTAGGTGCGGCAGCAGTAACCTCCCAAGCATTGGCAGCTGGATTCCATGTGGCAGCACCTGCATCAATTTCAGCCTGTGTTGCCAATTGACTACCAGGAGTCATTGATTCTGTAACTGCATAACCAGGTGCTTCGGCAGTTCCTGCAGCACCACTTACATCAACACGATATGGTGTTTCTGTAGGAACAGGTTCAACTGGTTGTAAACTGTTGACCATATTGGGATCAACGTTTTTCATTAATTCAGCAGTTTGTTGTGCGTTTAATTCTGTTATAGGTTGTCCAGGAGGAACTGTTGATGACACAGGAACCTCTGGTGCAACCGGTCCAGCCTCAACTGGTGGCGTTAGTGTTTCTGTTGCTATTGATTCTGGTGCAACTGGTGAGGCTTCGGCTACTGTGCTGGCAATTTCTGGTGCGGCTTCGGCTGGAATAGTGCCACCTTCAATTCCAGTGGCAATGGCTTCAGCAGTGGCTTCAGGCGCAACACCAGCAGTGGTCAATGCTTCTGGAGTCAATGCTCCTGCATCGGCTAGGCCCAATAAACTGGGATCAGCAATGCCCACGGCCAACAACGCAGCAGCACCAACTGCGCCCCAATTGATGTCACCAAATGGTTTATCCATTGCAGCTCTATCAGCAACAGATTTGGCAACTGATGCCTGTTCCTGTTGAGCAGTTACAGCATTTTGTGCTTGTTGTAATGTCTGTGTTGCCTGTGTGTATTGTTGATTTACTGCTGGTAAATTTTGATTTGCCTGTGCATAATTTGTAGCAAGGTCTCGAGTTAAAAAACTGTTGAGTTGTGCGGCGTTGTTTAAATTTGCAGCCAGTTGTGCTCGTTGATTTACATCACTGCCAGTATAACTATCATAGGCCTTTTGTGCGGCAGCGTATGCTGTCTGTGCATTAGTCAATGCCTCTTGTGGTGTTGAGTAATTGCCCAATAAGTCTTTACCACCAGGAACTCCGGCAGCATTTTGTGCAATGGTTAACATTGCTGACTTATCTGTTGCGGCTTGTATCCGTGCATTATTTGCGGCATCAATTGCACCTTGTTGTGCGGCGAAATCTGCCGCTGCCTTGGCTTGTGCATCTTGTTGTGCTTTTAACTCTGCGGCGTGTTGTGCATCTGCGGCGGCTTGTGCGGCTGCTTGTTGTTCTTGTGCAATTCTTTGTTGTTCTGCAAATGCGGTTGCTTGCGCTTGTTTTTCAGCTTCTTGTTGTGCCAATGCCAATGCCTGTGCCTGTTGTGCCGCGGCTTGTTGAGCTGCCAGTGCTTGTGCTTGTGCAGCCTTATCAGCATCAGCTTTTGCAGCTGCTGCGGCAGTTGCTTGTGCAGCGATTTCTGCGGCAGTTTGTGTTGGTGCAACTGGTGCAACTGGTGTCGGTGCCACAGGTTGTGCAGCCGCTTGTGCTGCCTGTTGTGCTTGTGTTTGTGCTGCCTTAGTTATTGCTTGTTGATAATTAGCCACATTAGCAGTAACATCTTGTCCTGCAGTTTTCGCAGCTGCAGCCCAAGCATCTAAATTAGCCTGTGTCTGATTATTTAAAAATGTGTTATAGGCAGCATTTGCAGTAGCCTGTAATTGTGCTGTTGTAGGTGCCGCAGGAGTTGGTGCAACTGGTGTCGGTGCAACTGGCGCTACTACAGGAGTTGGTGTAGTTGTAGGTCCAGTATAAGTGCCTTTTACTGCTTGGTTAAATGTTGTAGGAGTTAACCCTACAGCAGTTATTTGGGCAGTGGTTACTACTCCGCCTTTTTTGGCTTTGTCTACTAATGTTTGTTGTTGTGCTGTTAATGCCATATACTTATTTAATGTTTATAACCAAGTGGGTCTTGTGGGCCACTCAATTGTTGCAGGGAATTCTGACTGTTGGGGCACGTTTAATAGTGCAGTTCTATAATCGGCAATTTCCTGTTTTTGACTGTCTGTTAAACTGTTATACCATATGGGATTTACTCTATCAACAAAACTTAATAATATATTTCTTTGTTGACGTGCTGTTTGTGTAGCTGACGCTGAATCTAACGTCCATGTCTTGCTATTAAAATCCCAATGGTAATCATCACCTGGAATTTCAGGTTTGTTGATCACAGTCTTATTAACAATATCAATATAATGTTCAAGATCATTGTATGCGCCCAATACAGCATTATCAGGCACGGCGGTTGACATATCCGATACAGTAGATATGATTTGTCCAGTTGAGGGGTCGTATGTTGAATATATCATCGTTTTAATATTTGGCAAACTAACGTGCCACTCTTTAAAATTGCTGTTGGCATAGACAACCCTCCGGTGCTAGTTGCCCAAAGCAGACTATATGTATAGTCTACCCCTGCACTTAATCCGGTATCTAAATAACTAAATGGCACAATATTATTCCATCTTGATTGCGTTAAAGTGGCTTCATATCTAAATGTTTGTGCTAATAAAACTGTATTTGAGCCTGGACTATTTCTATACAGATAAAATGTCAATACAAAACTACTAGTTCCATAAGAAACATCAACAGTCTGATCAGTGGCTAATACACCACTAATGTAATTTGATATTCCCGCAGTGCTGGCTAAATTTATTGTGACATTGGCATAAGTGTAATATCTAGGTGTATTGGCAGTGGGATTGGAGATAGTTATAGCAGTTGTTGATGTTGCGGCATTACCAATACTGACTGCTTGATTAACTATGGTAGTAGTTGATACAGTATTGGAATTTAACCCGCCTGTGGTTATTAATCCAGATACATTTAAATTTCCACCAATTGAAGCATTATTACCAACAGTTAAACTGTCACCAACATTGATACTACTACCAAAGCGGGCACTGCCATTAGTGGCATTTAACCAAAATCCTGCACTAGTTGGACTGTTAAATGTTGCATTAGTGCTTTGTAAACTTTGACTGACAAAAATACTGTTGGCTGCTAATAGATTAGCAGTAATAGTGCCCAACTGAATATTTTGCCCTTGTATGGTGTTACCGGCTATTTGCACATTGGTAATAACACGTGGTTGTATGCTATTGGCAACAACTGCACTATTACCTATAATGGCCAACTGTATTGGTGTGTTGTCTAATACCGGTGTGTAGTAAATGCTAGGAACGCCAGTGCTGACGTTAAAGTTAACGGTATTACCGCCACCAGTTGTGTAATACAATTGCTTAGTGGCACCAAAGCCACCTGCAACCTGTGTCCAATTGTAATCTGTGGGATTACTGCTGATACTGCCATCTGTGGTATTATGCACACCATAGTAATTTGCATAAGCACTGTTGCTGGTAAACCCTGAAGATCCACTGGCACTGTTGGCATATTTGACGTTGACATAGCCATACAAATAACTGATAACAGGAACCTGTGTTGTTCCTGTGCTGGTTACACTACTGATAACACCTGTAGTGGTATTGGCCACTAAGATATTACCTGA
>JGI24890J29729_1000744_pt1 | contig 18112 bp, 17 predicted proteins | sample FreactcultureFD7_FD_29729 | JGI IMG/M metagenome (IMG submission 29729)
AATACATGGCGACCGAATACAAAGGATAAACGTAAATTAACATCGGTTCTACACAGAATCTTTTTTAAAAAAAAATCATGCCCCCTAAAGTGTAGAATTCATCGCAAAATCGTAGCACAATTTCACCAGCATTCATATTCCCACTTAAAATGGCTTACCATCTACGATCGTATCCATTAAACATTTGCGAGCAACCATTCTCCGGTAAGTAAGACCGGTTGGACCGATTTTGCTATAACATCAGCCTGCTTATTTGTGCTCGGTAGCCCGACAAATTGCATTTATAAAGGCCGTAATTTGTCTCTAAAATGCCATCATTTGTCTTTATTAGACCTTGTGTCGTTTGAATTTATACTTTAAAGTTCCAACTTGGATTTCGCTGTTTAATTTTTAATTTTATCTATCGAGAGATTGTCCATGTGTAGAGCTTTACTGTTTCTTTTAACCTTTATCCCACTCCTAGCCTCAGCACAATCCAAACGGGTTACTGGAAAGGTCGTTACGGCCACCGAGCCGGAAGGATTGATCGGGGTAAATGTTTTTGTAAAAGGCACTACCCAGGGCACCATAACGGATATTAACGGAGTTTTTGTACTGGAAGCCACCACGGGTGCAACGTTAGTCTTCTCCTTTATCGGGCATAAAACCCAGGAAGTACTTTACAATGGCGAGCCAGTTGTAAATGTTACCCTGGAAGAAGATTCCAAAGAGTTGGCGGAGGTGGTGGTCGTTGGCTATTCATCCGTTGAAAAAAGGGACATTACCGGATCGGTCTCCACATTGAAATCGGACAAATTCAAAGATATTTCATTGAATGGATTGGACCAGGCTTTACAAGGCCAGGTTCCCGGCGTGCAGGTTGTTCAATCTTCCGGAACACCCGGGGGTGGAATTTCCGTGAGAATAAGAGGGAGTACTTCTATCAGCGCATCCAATCGTCCGTTGTTTATCATTGACGGAGTGCCGATCGAAAGCGGAGGGTTATCACAACGGGATTTCGGAGGCCAGGGCGACAATGCACTTTCCCTTATCAATCCAAATGATATAGAGTCGATGCAGGTTTTGCAAGATGCGTCGGCAAAAGCCATGTACGGATCACGCGGTGCAAATGGCGTTGTTCTGATCACCACAAAACGGGGTAAAAAAGGAGGCACAAAAATTACCGCCGATGTTCAACGCGGCATCATCGATCCGGTTAAAAAATTAGCGCTGCTAAACTCCACCCAACTGTTACAGCTGCAACGCGAAGCGGTAACAAATGCGGGACAAAATCCGGATGGCTTCGGATTAATTGCGGGTGTTACGGATGCTGTCAATACAGACTGGCAAAAAAAGATTTTCAGAACAGGCCTTCTTCAACAATATCAGCTTTCAGCCAGTGGCGGCGATGAGAATACAACTTTTTATATGAGCGCCAGCTACCGCGATGAAGAAGGTGTCCAATTGAACAACCGCTTTCAACGACTTAGCGGCACCTTTAACCTCGACCGGAAGTTCAATCAGAAATTAACGGTCAGTACGAACATTACGTTATCGCATGCCATTAACAAACGTGTTAAAAGTGATAACTTCCTCGATGGTGTTTATTCCGGAGCGTTAAAAAGCTTACCGTACTATACACCCTATGATGAGAACGGCTTTCTCATCGGTCCGAGTTCCCCACAATATCCCGGATTCCCAAATTTTAATCCGGTAGCCCAAGCACTTCTTCCGCGCTTTGATGTTTTTACCACAAAAATATTAGGTAACATTCACGGAGTATACAAGATCAATGATGACCTGCAGTTGAAAAGCCAGGTAGGAATTGATTACAACAATGTCACCGAAGATCAATATGAATCCTCACAAACTGCCATTGGCGGAACACTTAGCAGCGTCGGTGGACATGGATATGGGGTATTCAATGCCAGTACGTTTTCAAATTTTATGGCCAATACTGTTTTGAGTTATACTAAAAAACTTGATAAACATCACCTTAACGGTCTCGCCGGAGTGGAGGTTCTCCGCAGGCCTGAGCGTGATGGCAGTGTAACCGGAAGGCTTTTTGCCAGCGATGACTTTACCTACATTACCTCTGCCGGTATTGTTGATAATGGTTCTTCCTTTAAAGTTACCAGCGGGCTTTTATCTTTTTTTGGTGAAGCAAAATATAACTACGATGACCGGTACCTGATAACGGCTGGCTTTCGCGCAGACGGCTCATCACGTTTCGGACCTGGAAATCGTTACGGCTACTTTCCCGCTATATCAGCGGCATGGCGTATCTCGGAGGAAAAATTTTTCAAGTCGACCGTTATCAGTGATCTGAAGGTACGCGGCAGTTACGGGTTAACCGGAAATGAAAGAATCGGAGATTTCCAGTTTCTCGGAACATGGGGAACAGCAACCTACAGCGGGTCTACAGGTGTAGCCCCCAGCACACTTGCCAATCCTAAACTGAAATGGGAAACAACACGGGAAATTAATATCGGCCTCGATATGGCCATGCTAAACGGCAGAATCCAGGTCACGATAGACGCCTACAACAATAAGACAAGGGATCTTCTTTATAATCAGCCATATTCTTCAACAACCGGATTTTCAAGCGTCTTAAATAATATTGGAAATCTTCAGAATAAAGGAATTCAAATGGGTCTTGTTACCGTTAACATTGATAAAGACATCAAATGGACGACGGAAATAAATCTCTCCAAAAACATTAACAAAGTTCTCTTTCTGGCCGATTCCGTTCCGGCGTACACCGGATATCAGGCCGAAGGAGCGTCTTCTACGAATGTCGTAAAAGTCGGCCAGCCGTTAGGAACTTTTATAGCCCTGAAATTTATGGGCGTCGATCCGGCAACCGGCAATGCCATTTACCAGGACACCAATCACGATGGAAAAATAAGTTCTGACGACGCCGTCGTTATTGGAAATGCCCAGCCCAAATTAATTGGCGGATTTACAAACCGGTTATCCTACAAAGGATTTGATCTGAGTATCTTTTTTCAATTCTCCCTTGGAAATAAAATACTCAATTTTACGAAAACAACGTTGCTGAATTCGGGTCAAAGTCTCGATTACAATCAGTCTGTCGATGCCCTGAGAAGATGGCAAAAGCCAGGCGATATAACCGACGTTCCGAAATATGCACTGGGCGCCGATAATAATTTTAATAATCTTCTCAGCAGTCGTTTCATCGAGGATGGCTCCTATTTACGGCTTAAAAATATTTCGCTTGCCTATAACATTCCCAGTCATGTGGCAAACAAGCTGAAGTTCGAAAGACTCCGTGTGTATTTCTCGGGAACCAATGTATGGACATTTACCAAGTACTCCGGAGCCGACCCTGAAGTGAGCACGCTGGATGGATCGACCAGTGCACAGGGCATCGATTTCTTCACGTTGCCACAAGTCAGGACGCTTACACTCGGACTAACCGCGAATTTTTAAGATGAAGAATTTATATACATCCATAGTGATCCTCGCGCTGGTACTTTGCACAAGTTCATGTTCAGACCTGTTGACGCCAAAGCCTGTCAATCTGCTGATCGACGATCTTGTACTGAACGAAGCATCCGATGTTCCAAATGTAGAGATCGGTTTATACAGCGCTTTCAGAGGTATCACGGGCAATATTGTGATAGCAGGAGACCTCACAGCCGATATGCTTTTACACAACGGTACCTTTACACAATATCGTGAACTGGGCATTAAGCAAATCACGCCGGCAAACGCTTCTGTTTCCGAGCTATGGGGCAGTATTTACAACGCGATCTACATTGCCAACTTCATTCTTGAAAAACTTCCTCCGATAGAAGGCGTCACGGCTGCCGAGAAAACAAAAGTCATTTCAACAGCTCACTTTCTTAGAGGCTATTCTTACTTCATCGGACTGTATACCTTTGGTGGTATTCCCGAAGTTACGACAACGGATATTCAAACCAACCGGACTATCGCCCGAGCTTCCGAAGATGATATCCTGGCGTTTATTTTAGACGACTATAATCAGGCTCTTGGAAATCTCACACAAGATCCCACTTCTCCCGCTTTTGCCAGTGACTATGCTGTGCGGTCCGCCCTTGCAAAATACTATTTGTATATAAAGGATTGGGTTAAGGCAGAAAATTTCGCCAACGATGTTATTACGTCTGAAAAATATACACTGGAAACGAAGTTCTCGAATGTTGTGCTGAAGGATTTTACCAGTGAATCTATCTTTGAAATGGGATATACTATTTCTGACGACCCGGCCACGCTCAATACGTTGTTTGTGTCCAGGCGGGAAATCATTCCATCCAATCAGGAGATCCTGGCACTGGCATCCGCAGAGTCCGGAGACCGGTTTTCGTCCATCACATTTAATTCGAGCAACCTGAAAGGCAATGACAACGGATGGTCCGTGGCGAAATACGGTACAGCCGTAGAAGACAACAACAACATCGTTGTGTTTCGATTACCCGAACTTTATCTCATCCGTGCTGAGGCAAGGACGCAGCAAGGAAAGGTGACTGGCGCCGGCAGTGCGCAGGAAGACGTTAACGTGCTCCGTACTCGTGCGAAAGCACCCTTGATAAGCTCCGTCAGCCAGGGTCAGATGTTGCTGCTGATAGAAGACGAAAGACGGTATGAATTGGCATTTGAAGGACATCGCTGGTATGATCTCGTTCGAACAGGACGTGCTCACGATGTTATGACGTTATTTTCCAGCGCATGGAAAGATAAATACAATCTGTGGCCTATACCCCAACGGGAAATTCAAAATAATCAGGCACTGGTGGGTCATCAAAATCCAGGTTACTAAAGCATGAACATACGAAATACCATATTACTTCTGTTTCTCGCCATCGGCTTTGCATTGAGCTGCGAAACAGAAAAAATACATTTCACAGGCCCCTACTTCGTGCGCTTTACGGACTCCAGCGAAGTAAAACTGGAAAGCTACAGCCATCCCATTCAAATTGAAGTGCATTATGCCGGTCCCGCACTAACGAAAGACATTACAATAACGTATGCCGTTAGTGGTAGCGCGCGTGAAAACGTTGATTATAAAATTCTCGGCAACCGTGGTGTTGTTACAATAAATAAAGATGAGTATTTCGGATATATTGAATTGCAACTCATCAACAACTCCAACAATATACTCCGTTCTCAGGATGTAATTTTCACCTTGCAAAAGGTAAGCAGTAACGATCTGCAGGTAGGACAGGGAGAAAGCGGTATAGCCAGGAGTTTTACGTTCACCATAAAAGATGACTGCATTCTGGGAGGAACGTATATAGGCGAAAAAAACTTATTGACGGTTCCCATTGAAAACATTTCCATTACCAGCGCAGATTGTGAAAATTATACCTTGTCCGATTGGGATATTTATGCTTTCCCGACTCCTCAGTACGATTGGGAATTTATGACCATACGCTCACTAACGTTTATTGACAATGGTGATAACACGTTAACAATACCTGTTCAAAAAGATCCGACCTTTCCAGACTCGCTTGCGACGATAAAAGGTTCTGGCGTTTTTGATCCAAGTACCAGAAAATTATACATGACGGTGATTCTGGATGATTACAAGGACAAACCGGAAAAAACATTTTCACTTATTGCCGACTGATGATGGAAAAGATCATTAAAATATTATTGTACCTCATTTTTTTCCAGACGGGCCTTCTCCTCTCCTGTTCGGAAGAAGTAAAACCTGATCCCCTGACCTATACTAAAATTTTTACAGGGAACGATCACAAATCGTGGAGCATTCAAAACCTGATATTCAAACAAGTAGGAAAGGGTGACATATCGTATAACCTGGATCCCTGCATCACCGATAATCAATATATATTCTATGCAAACGTTGACCGAAAATACATGGTACTCAATGGGGCATCCAAATGTAACACGACAGATCCGGATGTCTTGGTAGACGACTCCTGGTCATTTGTAAATGCCACAGCCACCCTGACCATTGATATCAGTATACTGGGTACATCTGCGCTTCCGTTTTTTGTACGATCCGTAGACAGCGACCAGATGGTTCTTGAGATCTTTACAGATCAGGATAACACCAGCAGTTATCGCGTCTATTTTAAAGCCAATCAAAACTAAAATCATGAGAACTCGCATTTTTTTTACCGCTTGTTGTTTGATTGTGATGTGCGCCGGTGTGATCAATGCCCAGGTAAACCCATCAATACCCATCAGAAGATGTGCTACGATGGAGCAGGACAGCATCAACCGCCTGCGTTTTCCTGAACGTGGAACGTTGACTGAATTTGAAGAAGCGCTTCAACAAAAAATAGTGGAGATCAACGCCCGCAAAAAAACAGGCCGGACGCAAACAAGTACCATTACCATTCCCATCATCGTACATGTTATCTACAACAGTGGCGAAGCCATTGGAACAGGGGCCAACATCAGCCAGGCACAAATACAATCACAAATTGAAGTATTGAATGAAGACTATAGAAAAAAAATCGGCTCGAACGGATATAATACGAACCCCATAGGTGCAGATATCGGAATCGAATTTTGTCTCACGCCGGTAGACGAAAAAGGAAACATACTCCCCGAACCCGGAATAGACCGGCATGTGGGAACCCAAAAAACCTATACACGCCAGGATATCGATGGTACTTTAAAACCTTCCACCTATTGGAATGCGAATTTGTTTTACAATATATGGACATTAAAGTTCGGCGGAGCCGACTCTAATTTACTCGGCTACGCACAATTTCCGGATCAATCTAATTTGCCCGGTTTGGATGAAAACGGAGGATTCGCTTCTACAGACGGAGTTGTTATCTTATACTCTTCGTTTGGTTCAGCTCAAAAAGGATCTTTCAGTGACATGCAGGCTCCCTATAATTTAGGCAGAACACTTTCGCATGAAACCGGACATTGGCTAGGGCTCCGTCACATTTGGGGAGATGGTATCTGTGCAGACGATTTTGTTTCCGATACGCCAACGCAAAAACAACCGAGCAGCGGTTGTCCTACCAACACTCTCAGTTGTGATGGTTCAACTCCCGCCATGGTGCAAAACTACATGGACTATAGTAATGATGCCTGCATGAATATTTTCACCAACGGGCAAAATGCGAGAATTCAGGCCGTCCTTGAAATGAGTCCAAGAAGAAAAGCAGTCGTTCAAGCAAATCTTTGCAGTCCTGCTGTTGCAGCAGCACCCACGGTAAATTTCACGACCGATAAAAAAATATGCGTACTCCTGGGCAGTACCGTACAGTTCACCGATTTATCCACAAACTTCCCGGCTTCGTGGTCGTGGACGTTCGAAGGCGGAGATCCAAATACCTCAACAGAGCAGAATCCTAAGGTGCAGTATAATGTTACAGGATCGTATAAGGTGACACTCACGGCAAAAAATGCTATTGGAACTTCCGATCCGCTCACGATCGAAAATTATATTGTTGTAACAGACCAAGGGTTGTGTACGAATTTTTCAAACTTTCCACCAACGGCCACGCCTTCTATTCTGCCGCTCTCTGATTTTGGAAGTTATACCGGAAAATTGACCGGACATAACAGTTTAAAAACAAAAGCATTCTCAGAACTTTTTGCAAACTCATGTGGATACACCTTTGTAAGCGGCGTAAAAGTGAAATTCGGATATCTTAAAACACAACACGAAGATTCACTCATAAATATCACGGTCTGGAATGCCCGCGGCCCACAGGGCGCACCGGGTTCGGTTATCGAAAGTAAACTTGTTACGCTTAAACAAATAAAAGAAGACATTCAGAACAATGCTTACACAACCATAACCTTCGACCGTGAAACACCTGTTTTCAGCCGGCCATTTCAGGTTGGCGTACAAATAAATTATAACGGAGGTGATTCACTTGCCATCGTTTCGACGGCAAACGGAGAAGCTACTAACGCGACATCCTGGCTCCAGGACGACAAAGGCATCTGGGGAAGATATTCAAATACACTGGGTGCCAACATCGCGCTTGATATACAACCGATCGTTGGTGTAAAACCATCAACACAAGTTTCCGCCTCGAAACTCTCCGTTACGCCTGGTACCGAGGTCATATTAAATGGAGCAGGCGCCAGCATCTTCGTATGGAACGCCAGTGATGGAACCGTAACGAATTACACAGGCCCTCAGTTGATTGTTCATCCGTTCGAGACTACTACGTATACCGTAACAGGCTCTGGGCTTGACTTATGTAATTCAGATGCAACACAGCGGATATATGTTTCCGGTGTGATTGCAGGTGTTGAGGAGGATATAAAAAGCACGATAAATCTTTACCCGAATCCAGGAATTGCTTCTCTGAATATTCAAATGAATAATAATTACAGAGGAGATGTCTTGATTCAAATTACCTCGCCATTAGCGCAGGTAACTGAAAAACATCTCCTCCATAAAGAATCGGATTATCTGGAAACTTCAATCAGCACCACGGGCCTGCGCGCAGGCCTTTATCTGATCACCTTCCAACTTGGCCAGCATCATGTGGTTAAGAAATGGGTGAAGCTGTAGTGCGGTTGGTTTAAAGTTTTCTGAAATTATATAGTATCTTGATATCAACGGCTACATAATCATCGTTGGTCACTTCCATGGTGGGGTCAGCGTTCAACGCATCAAGGGTCGCATCCGGTAGTATCGGAAGGTTGATGGTTCGGGACAGGACCATTTTCGAATCTGTGATCGTACCTTCTACCGTGAATTCAAGTCCGATAGGGAAGTAATTCTGATCGAGGATAGTGCTTTTATCATCTGCATCGTCGGGTTCCAGGGTAAGCGATGTGCTATTGTCCAACGTCCATTTTCCTGCATCATTTACATTTACAATCGGCGAATTTTGGCTTACCTGCCACCCTTCGAATCCCCGCGAATAGGTCTTGTCACTTTTTATAACGAGCGTATAGCCGCCCTCGCCGAACGATGTTACCTTATAATTTTGCCAGTATTTTGTAAATCCTGTGGGAAGGTTCGTGAATGTATAATCGACACGTGTCCACGTACCGACAATGGGATCTGGTTTAGGATCCGAACTTTTACTACATGAACTTAAAAATGGGATAGCAGCCACAACCAACAATGCACAAACGACTCTAGTTTTCATATCTTTTAGGTTAGATTACAATTTACCGTTGTTAAAACTACCATTTGGCGAGCTGAATATCAACCCCCCGGATTCGAAATTTTCCACGAATTAGCGGCAATGCGAAGAACAATCGGATTCAATCGGCAAAATTTATACTGAATTTATTAAAAAAGACCCTTCTCATTATCCAAAAAGACTGGAACTCAAATAGCGGTCTCCCCGGTCGCAAACTATAAAAACGATCGTTCCTGATCTGATTTCGCTGGCAATTTTCAGGGCCGCCCACAAAGCTCCGCCACTGCTCATTCCGGCCAAAACCCCTTCCTCTCTCGCCAACCTTCGCGTCATTGTTACGGCATCATCTTCCTTCACGTCGATCACACGGTCTACGCGTTGAGGCTCAAAAATCTTTGGAAGAAATTCCGGAGACCAGCGCCGTATTCCCGGAATGCAAGAGCCATCGGTAGGCTGTGTGCCTACGATTTGTATACCGGTGTTTTTCTCTTTCAGAAAACGCGATACACCCATAATCGTACCCGTTGTTCCCATAGCGGATACAAAATGCGTAATCTCGCCTTTCGTATCGTTCCATATTTCCGGTCCGGTGGTTGCGTAATGGGCTTTATAATTATCAGCATTCCCGAACTGATTCAGAATGTGGTAGCCTTCCTTCTCTGCCATGGATTCGGCTAATTCGCGCGAATATTCAATTGACTTTGCAGACGGCGTCAATATTACCTTAGCACCATATGCTTCCATGGACAATACCCGTTCACGTGTCGAATTATCAGGCATGATCAGCGTTATGTCCAGCCCCATAATGCGGGCGATCATGGCCAGTGCGATACCTGTATTACCACTGGTTGCCTCCACCAATTTATCGCCGGCTTTTATGTCGCCACGATCCAACGCACCTTTTATCATGCCGTAGGCGGCGCGGTCTTTCACACTGCCTCCCGGATTATTGCCTTCCAGTTTCCCGTAAAGTTTTACATTTTTATTTTGTGGAATGTGTTGAAGTTCAACCAGTGGCGTGTTGCCAATCAATTCAGCAAGTTTCATGTTTCCGCTTTAAAAATAACAAGATCTGTTTCATTGGTGTCGCCGTTGTGCATGCGCGCCTGATAATAAATTTTTGAGTGCGCCGGCACACTTTTGGTGAGCCATACGTTTCCTCCGATGATGCTATCATGACCGATGACGGTATTTCCTCCCAAAATAGTAGCTCCTGCGTAAACCACTACATTATCCTCCAGTGTGGGGTGGCGTTTTTTCTCGGCATCCTCTTTATTTACACTCAACGCCCCCAGCGTAACGCCCTGGTATAGCTTTACATGATTTCCGATGACAGACGTTTCTCCTATAACGACCCCTGTTCCATGATCAATGCAAAAATACTCGCCAATAATGGCTGTTGGATGAATATCAATTCCGGTTTTGCTGTGCGCATGTTCGGTGATAATTCTCGGTATGCCTTCGACGCCCAATACATGTAGCTGGTGCGCTATGCGATAGGCGGCCACCGCATAGAAACCCGGATATGTTCGGATCACCTCACTCCTGCTTTTGGCAGCAGGATCGCCTTCGTACAGGGCGGTTGTATCGTGTTGGAGCTTTTCAGTAATCACCGGAAGCGCATTGAAAAATTGCTCAGCGACCTGGGACGCGTCTCCAAAACGGCTTGAAGTATTATGCTTCAACAATCGTATCAGCTCCTTTTTCAACGTTAAAATTAACTGTCCGAATTGCTCTTCCGAAAGGGACGAAAGCTGCGTAAAATCTGCAAAGAGTACGCCGATCAGTTCGACAAAAAATTGCGAGACCTCGGAAGGCGTAGGGCACGTAGGACATTCCTGGTGGGAAATGTAAAGCTTGCGTACAAAGTCTTTATCCATACAGTCTAAATAAGAATTTAGTCTTTTAGGTTCATTTAAATGAAGATGTAAAATTTAAAATTTCTACGGGATTATGTTGTGTCAATTCGGAGATGTAACGTTTTAAGAAAGTTAAATTGATCGAAAATTATACGTAAAGGCCGCGAAACAAGTTTATATATGCGAAATAACACCTAAATTATTTAAAGCTCAATGATTTACGCCTATGTTAAAGAATTTTTAACAAAAAATTATGTCGGTATAATATGCCAAAATGGAAAGTTTCATTCGATTTCGGCAAAAGAAATAATCAACTATTGAAACGTTCACGTACATTACACGCTGATTAGAACAGTTGTTCCGACATAAGTTGTCAAATTTAAATTCCGATATTGCAAGCATGGAAAACAACACCAGTCTCAATACCAAATTAACCGATGAGAGTATTATCGACCTGATTCGCAGGCTCCGTAATGATCTGATCAAGGACTTTTTAGATGAGCGGTACCTGAAAGAATACCTTTCTACGAATTTGAACATTCGTGACATCTCAAACATCAAAATTGAATTCATCAAGAAAGCGCTGAAAGAGCTGTTGATCGATCCGGTTGATACACAATATTACCAACCGATCATTGAAAACATCAAGGCCAGTGACTCGGCCGCATTGACAGAAGGAAATGATACATTATTCTACAAAGAGCTCGAAATGATTTTTAAGAAATATGCGTACTAATTTTCTTTATCTTCAGACGATTCGAGTAAGATAAAGGAGTAATTTCTGCCCATGTACTGATTTACAATAAGAACCTTTCTGATAGGAAAGGTTTTTTTGATTCTATTGAATTCTATAGCCTCCGGTATGTGTTGCTTTTTCAGAATGGAAGCGCCAAGCCACATTCCGAACGAAGATGCTGTACAATACTCACCACTCAGGTGTTTAAATCTTACTTGGGAAACTTCCTTAAAAACAGTTTCACCAAGCTCATTTAAAAGCGCATCGTTTTTAACATCCCCGCTGGCTCCGTTGATCCAAACATCGATATCCTCACCTGATATCGAATTGCTACTTAAAAATTCTTTCAGCGAGTTCATAAATGCATCGCTTCCGTTTGGCTTGAAGAGCATTTTTACATCCTTCAGCGTACACCATGCATTCTCCTGTTGTTTACCCGAAATGAAAAAGAACGCTGAACCCTCTCCCTGCAAAGAGCCTGCCGTGGCGGCGTGATTAAAAAGATCCAGGCTGTTGATCATCTCTTTTTTATAATGACCTGTGCGCGAATTGATAGCGTATTGACCAGCTTCGGATTCATCGTAAGAACCTACCAGAAGATTTTTTGAATTCTCCCCATTTAATTGCATCATACCATCGTACAGTGCGGTCTCAAATGCAAAGCCTTTGTTAACATAGGTATTATTATAACCCTTACATTTCAATGACAAGGCAACCAATCCTGCTAAAGCATTGTATGTACTCTGCATAAAAAAAGTCGGCGTGAGCTGTCGTTCCTGTAATTGCAGGATCTCATTCAGAAATTTCGCTGTTTCGTCCAAAAATCCGTAACCGGTAGCCGTTATAATACCATCCGGTTCAAGGTTCTTCGAATCTCCGACACATACGACAGCCGCGGATAAACCGATGCGCAGCATCCTGCTCAACCGGCGAAGTTGTACAGGGTTAATATACTCTTTGAAATCGGGTGTGATGCATTTCAGTACGTTATTTTCATAGGAGGCCACGGCTGTTAGAAAGACGGAATTGTCAAACGTTTTTTGAGGTGAGATAATGCCTACGCCGTTAATATAATAAGGTATTTTCTTCTTCATGGTCAGACGGTGGCAAAGAGAAGAGAGGAAGCATTTCCGCCAAATCCGAATGAATTGGACAAAACATATTTCAATTCAACATCCTCTATGAATTCTTTTTCCGGTGCAATGTTGAGTTCTTCCATCGGATGGGAGAAGTTGATACTGGGAAAAATAACACGGTGTTGCATAGCCATCATACAAAAGATCGCTTCTATTCCTCCTGCAGCCGCGAGTGTATGTCCCGTATAAGGTTTCGTAGAGCTGAAGGGAACCTGGCCACCGAACAAATTCTGAATGGCCAATCCTTCTGATAAGTCGTTATTTTCTGTCGCCGTGCCGTGCGCGTTTATATACTTTACGCTTGATGGCGATATTCCTCCCATCTTCAGCGCCGCCTGCATGGCGTTATAGGCACCTGCTCCGTCCGGAGAGGAGGCTGTCTGATGAAATGCATCGTTGGTGTTTCCGTATCCAATAAGTTCTGCGATCGGTTTTTTCCCGGTGCGCTGGATAGCCTCCTCGGATTCCAGCACTACATACGCAGCGCCTTCACCCAGGTTCAGTCCCTTTCTGGTAGAATCGAAGGGTCTGCATTGCACTGCATCCAGGATCATCAGCGTGTTGAATCCGTTGAGGGTAAACTTGGAAAGTGCTTCCGCCCCTCCACAGATCACGTGATCATGCTCGCCGTTTTTTATCAGCTCGGCTCCTTGCATAATGGTGTTGGCGGAAGAGGAACATGCCGTACTGATCGTTCCGATGTATCCTTGTATGCCCATCAGCTCCGCTATTCTTTCCGTGTGCTCGCCTGGGTTTGCAGTATCGGCAAAAATCACAAAATCACCGTTCTGGTTTGGGTCTTGCAGCTCATAGTATTTTTTTTCCATCTCGCGAATACCACCCGTGGTGGTAGCCGATATAAAACCGGATGTTGTTACCTGATCCGGCGAAAGTCCCGCCATGCGGATAGCCTCCCGGGCAGCAATTACGCCGAGCAATGCGGTTCTTGTATATCCTTTTCCTGAAGGTACTCCGGCGAGTGAACAGAGTTGTTCGTCGGATAATTTAATTTCGCAGGCGGGTAAATCATCCTGATGGAGCGTCTCGAGAAATTCTATTTTACCGAAGCCGCAGGTACGCTTGCAAAGTGAGCGGTAGTTTTCTTCCGCTCCAACACCGATGGAGGTAATGATCCCATATCCGGTTATAAAAACACGTTTCATTTAGGGGCATTCTGGTGGATATATTCCGCCATTACGCGAACGCTCTGAAATACTTTTCTGGCTTCCTTCGGATCGCCGATCTTGATGCCGTAGTTCCGGTCCAGCAACACAACAAGTTCAATCGCATCGATCGAATCGAGCCCGAGCCCCTCTCCAAACAAAGGCATATTCTCATCGAATGTTTCGGGGGTTACATCTTCCAGGTTCAATTGTTTGATGATAAGGGATTTCAATTGGGGAATTATCTCTTCGATGGTTTGCATGGTGTTTCCAGAAAAGTTATGATATACAGTAATACTTATGAAATTGTTCTTGATTTATGAATGAATACGCTGACGATCAAAGTTGCTATCCCAAAACCTATAAGCTTGAGTAAGTCGGGCAAGATAACAAGAGTAGAGACATCCCGTAAAAATAAATTCGTGAAAGATTCCAACCCCCAGTTCAGGGGAGAAAAACGGCTGATCTTCTGCAAGACTTCCGGCATAACATAAACAGGCACCCAAACTCCCCCCAGTGCCGCCAATATAACAACGGAGATCGATCCGAATGAAAGCGCTTGCTGGGGTGTATTGAAATAAACCGCTATCAGCAGGCCATAACCGGTTGCTGCCATGGCAACCGAACAGGCCGTCAGCAAAATTCCGACGGCGTTGCTGCCCAAGACCAGCTGTTGCAGTTCCAGCAACGGCATAACGTAAACACCTACCGCGATCATAAGCATGAATTGAAGCAGGCATACGGTGAAGTAAAATCCAAACTTACCCGCCATCACCGGGAACTGTGATCCGGATATCAGCCGTAGCCGCAACATGCTTCCCTCCTCCCGTTCCTTTATAAAATTTCCGGCAAGCGGAAAAAGAATGAAGAACATGGCAAACATTGTCCATGCGGGAACATTATGTTGGACCGAATTAAGTTTTAACTGTTCTTTCTTTTGGGATGGGTATAGTTCTCTTATACGGATCAATTGCGCAAAATCAATTTTCAGTTTTTCGTGCGGGCCATTATTGTTTACCTGATTTTGTAATTCATCGATCATCCACTCAATCTGAACATCGGCGATAATTTTTTCCAATCCACTGGAAAGCGCCTGTTTATAATTCTCTTTGATAGCAGGATCAAAAAGTATTTGCAGGTCGAGCGATGGTGCGGTTGTTGAATCCAGCATGGCCGGGTTATTGAATATTTTTCCGATCACATCGTCTGTTTTGCGCCGCAGCGATTCACCTGCACCATCCGGAATAATGACAGCCGCTTTGTATTTTCCGGATAGTACAAGTCTCTTTACTTCTATGGTATCGCTTTTTCGTATCAGCCCGATATTGCTTGAACGTCCTTTGAAGGCTTCTTCTATCTTTTTCCCCAATGAATCATTGTCTTTATCAACAATAATAACCTCCAGCTTCATTTCCTGATAATCGCGGAAGGGCGCGTCCTGAATGAGTGCCATCACAATCACCAGGATCATCGGCATCAGAAAGATGAGTGCCACACCGCCCGGGTCGCGTATGAGCAGTAGAAATTCTTTCTTTATCGTCGCCAGTATCTTCAATCGCGAATATTTTTGCCGGTAAGCTTGAGAAACAAATCCTCCAGATTATGACAATCGCCATGCTGGTTCATGATCTGCGACGATGTTCCCCGAATGATTAATTTACCTTCATCGATCACAGCGAGGTCTGTGCAGAGCTTTTCAGCTTCTTCCAGAAAGTGTGAAGAATAAATGATGGTCACTCCTTTTGATTTAAGCGTCAATAAAAAATCGACCACCATGTTCCTGGAATGTACGTCGACGCCCGCGGTGGGCTCATCCAGAATTAATAATGACGGATCGTGAAGAAGCGCCGCGATCAGGTTCAGTCTTCTCTTCATACCACCCGAAAAAGTTTGAACGCGCTTATTTCTTTTGTCTGTCAATCTGAAAATTTCCAGGTAATCATCGATATTTTTTTTTATGACGGACGATCGGAGGCCATACATCTTTCCGAAATAAAATAAATTTTCATAGGCTGTCAGGGTCGGGAATAACGCTATTTCCTGCGGCGCCACCCCGATTTTCTTCCGGATGTCCTGCCCTTTTTCACGAACATCCATTCCCATGATGGAAATCGACCCGGAATCAGGTTTCATCAGGCCGCAAAGCATCATAACCATGGTGGATTTGCCAGCGCCGTTCGGGCCCAGCAAGCCAAAGACCGCACCGGGAGAAATTTCGAGACTAAGATTATCCACGGCAGGTTGAGAAGCGCCTGCATATTGTTTCTTCAATCCTTCAATTTGAACAATGGCATGGCTCATTTCGCTTTGCTCAACTGATATAAATCGGCAAAAACTTTTTGCTCTTGCTGCGAAACATCTTCCAGCATATCGGCCAGCTCTGCAAAAGTCTTCGTGTCTGATGTACGATTTTTACAGATCCTTCCGGCGTAATACGCAAATTCGCGAAGTTTGTCACCGCTCTTTGTAAGCTGTCTTGAAAGCTCAAAGAGTTTTGGCTCCCTTGCCACGCTGCTGGCCTGGTCGAGAAAAGCAGCGTAAATAAAACGAAACCCTGCACCTCCGGTTCCGATCTCCTCCTGCATGCGAATAAGATTTCCCAACCATAGAATTGCTCTTTTATTACCCAGTTTATCGGGCCACTGACGCAGTCTTTTTGATAAATACTTCATCCCTTTCGCACCGAAAAGCGGCACGGGAATGTTTGTCATGTGATCACTGGTTTGTTTAATGCCCGTCCAGATTGCTTTTTCCTGATTATACTCACCAGGCAATTTAACCGGATAATACATTCTTCCGCTGGGTTCCGGCATGCCTTTGGCAAAACGTGCCCGGACAAGATCTTCATACGAAATATCCGTGGTATGCTCCATCACAGGGTCGCTTACCAAATAGCGGCCATTTTCTTTTCCGAAGACAACAATATTATGCGCATTAAAATGAAAACGATACGCGGCCGGCAAGTAGTCCAGATAAAACACGGATGTAAGCATACCCACGGGCTGCCCTTTATCCAGCATGCCATCCAGCGCTGCCATCGCGGCTTGCGGATTTGAGAATTTTTTACTCTCAAATGTAATTCCGATTCGGTGAGAAAATTTTTTGAACACATGGCCTGGCCATATGCGATAAGACACCACCGGTATTCCGTTCAACTTCAAAAAAGGCATGTAGGAGAAAAAAAGTCCTGAGCCAATGCCAAACGCCATTGGTTCGTCGAATTCGAACCCGTGGAACCGCATCAGGTTCGAAATGACGCCGCTCTCACAATGAGCTGATTGCTTGTGTGTGAAGTTTACGTTAGTAGTGGTGATCATTTGGTGCTGCTTTTCAAGTGGCTTGTATTCGTCAATTCGTCGACGGAGATCCGGAAGGTATACGCGTATTTCGCGAGCATCTTTTTGCTCAATTTGTTAAAAAAGTATGGACGCATGTGCAGCCGCACCATGAACCCAAATGTGCCGACATAACTTGCCACCATCGACACGTCCATGATATTTTTTTTCAGGTAATAGAGAACCGGGCTTGCCTTTCCCGTAACAACCTTGTTTCGCGCTTTTTCAATACTGTCGTGCACAACTTCCCATGCTTGTTCCATAGCAACTGTTTCGGGTTCCCAACCGATGCTGTTTACTTTTGCATAATGACCTTTATCATCCGTGGCATAGTACAACTTGGCAAGCTTGCCTTCGTTGAGATTTTTTTCTTCCTGAGGAACTTGATCTATTTTCATGGTGACGAGCGTTACGATCACAATACCTTTGTGGCAATCCGTAAAAATTTATCAAAAAATTACACCACGGTTAAAAGAATATGCGCGTAGTTAAAGCGTGCACTTTCCGGAACCATCATCAACAATTTCTCACCTTTCTTCAATTTCCCTGAATAAAAAAGTTCTTCCAGAATCAGGTAGGGCGACCCCGCCCCGACATTTCCTACCGTTGACAAATTTGTAAACCATTTTGATTGCGGAATATCAATTCCCAGGATTTCCATTTCCTTCTGAATACGTGGCCCAAAGAATTGGGACGACAGGTGAGGAAGGTAATAACTCACATCGCTTACCTTCATCTTTCCCTCATCAAGCAAAGCTTTCAGAAACTGTCCGCCCTTTTTCACGATATATTCTCCCAGGAGCTTTGTATCCTGC
>JGI24890J29729_1000746_pt1 | contig 18036 bp, 13 predicted proteins | sample FreactcultureFD7_FD_29729 | JGI IMG/M metagenome (IMG submission 29729)
CTTTGGTCTCTGCGTCCGAGACGTTGAAGTCGTGTGGGTCCTTCAATAGCGGCAAAATGTTCTCCGTAGGTATGAGGGAGTTCGAAACCTTGGAGAGCTCGATAGTTTCTGTCGATACTCCCAGCTTTCTCAGTGTCGGGCTGGCATAGACGTCATAAGACTGTACTCACGAGTAGAAGGCGTAGTCTTTCTCCAAGAGTAGTCCGGGACTCGTCGAATGAGCTGCGGAGTCTTCGAGGGACCAAGTCGGAAGAAGCGAAGGTCTCGCGAGGGTGAAGTGCACTTCGAACTCGTCGTGTCCACTTGCTCTCTTCACCCTACCAACGTATGATTGACTGAGAGCGTTGGGGCCACCAGTGACGAATTCGTCGATACGGAGAACCCAAGGCGTCGAAGATTGAATCGGTCCGTCCTTTGCGAGTAAGGCTTCGAAACGAGGTCGAGCCGGATGAGTACAGTCTGGTGAAGGGGGAGGAGGAAAGACTGAGTTCAAGTCTTGGTCGATGAACAGTGAGGGTCCCTTGAGCGCGAGCACGGTTCCTTCGGGAAGGGCGTACGAAGGAGTCATCATGTCGAGGCTGTTTAGGAGGCCGAATGCGGTACTATCGCTCGACTTCGGACCGTCGTGAACCGTATGGAATGGAAGAAGAAGAAAGGAGAGAAAAGAGCCTGAGCCGCTTGACGAATTTTTCGCAATTCCGATCCGCGGACTTCTCGGAGCAGCATTGCTGGACCAAAGAAGGGAGAGGAGATTAGCCAATGCGAGCGAAAGTCAGATAGCAGCACTCGAGAAAGTGATAGAGCGAAAATGGTTCTATTGATTACTGGTATTGAGTAAACTGACAAAATGAGATATGGGTAAAAGAGGTAAAGAGGGTGGGGGTAAAGCAAGTAAAGGTACAACTTCTAGACGAGACGAGAAGCAAAGATTCGACCAGCGAGATCTTGCCGAGAGGTCGTTCGATTCAATCAATCAAGGGAGAGGGAGGAGACGAGGGTTCAGTCGAGGTCGGCGTAGGATCGCTTAGAGGGAGCTGTGGTAGGGACGGCGGTAGCTGAAGCGTCAGAGTAAGTGTAGGTCATCTGTTTAAGTAAGTAAAAGGGATAAGAGTCAGTTTTCGATAAATCGAGAAAAGGTAAAATTGAACTTTGTAACGTACAGCTTCAGCGGTGGCGATCGCTTGAGATTGAGTCGCAGCCATACTCGAACTCTCGGTAGCGTGCCATGCACCAGAAGCATGAGGTCCTTGAGCTTCAGTTCCTCCGTGGTGCTTCTTGCTCATTTCGGAATCGGGTTCAGCGTTCTCCTCACTTCGACGAGCCAAACGTGCGGGAGGAGGAGTGGCGGGTTCTTCAGTGTCGGACATGTCGGAATCCTCCCAGTCCTCATCGTCGTCAGAGTAATCGGAAGCCGAGTCGTCCATCGAATCAGAAGTGGGTTTCGCGGTCGAGGAAGATGCGGTAGAGGAAGCGGCGGGAGTCATCGAGGAAGCGGATGAGGGGATAGCTGTACGTTTGCTCATCTCGGCAGCAGAGGTCGAAGAAGGAGTTTCGGGATTTGCTGATCCGGAGGGTTCTACTCCTCCAGCGCTGATAGCGGAAGCGACCGCCTCGGGAGAAGCGATGGCGAACGTGGGAGTAGCTCCTCCTTGATCCTCTGCGGGAACTGATGATTCTGTGTCGGTCGTCGTTTCGTTCGATCCAGCTTGAGCTTTGAAACCGTAAGTTCGACCAGTGACGGAACTAGCGAGGTTGTTGGCGGTAGAGGATTGATCTGGGATAGCTGCTTCGATCTGATTGAGGAGTCGACCGGTAGTGCCCGAAGGAAGGAGACCGTATTGTTCAGCTTGAGCGACAGTGAGACCTTGGAGAATCGAAGTCGCTTGCTGAACATTGGCAGGAGAGGGGGTCGAAGAGGTGGCCGTGTCGGCTTGTTGTTGGATCGATCCAGTGGTAGAAGAGACAGATCCAGTGAGGGCAGAGAGAGGAAGACTTCCGAGTCCAAGGCCTTGAAGTTGACCGAGAACTCCAGCGAGTTGAGAGTTCGAAGCTCCGGCACCTTGTAGTTGACCAAGGAGACCGTTGATAGTCGAGCTACCGGTATCGAGGGCTCCACCGAGAGGAAGGGCGGAAGTCAAACTGCCGAGGGGGAGAGCCGAGGTCAATCCTCCAAGTCCTCCAAGTCCACCGAGGGCGCCTCCAGCTCCTCCAGTAGCACCAAGGAGACTGTCGAGAAGTTCACGCTTCGTCTTGGGCTTGTTGAGGAGATCAGAGACTCCGACGGCTAACATAGGTTGTTAAGGTGATCAGCTTGGGAGATTCGGACGTTCGGGAACGAAACAAAGAGCAACTCACTGCCATCGACAGTCTTGACCAAACCTCCGACAGGTCCTCCCACAACGGGAAGACCATCGACGAGGCCTTGAACGGTGGGAATGAGAGGTCCGAGGCCTGAGATATAGTGAGGAGAAGGTGAGCTTGAGAGTCTAGGTGCAAAGCGGTAGTAGGAAACAACTCACCGAGAGGCGACAAAGCTCCAGTCAAGCCCAACTTGGCGACGACCGACTCTCGTTTGGCGAGATCAGAAGCCGAATTGGGAGTGAGAGGGAGACCACGACGAATAGCGTCGGATCCAGTGCGTTGTGAATCTGCGGTAGAGAAGAATTTGATCAGCTTGGCGCTCTCGGACGGTGAAGAGAGTGAGACACGTACCACGCTTGCGAAGATTATCTGCGATCATCTGACCAACAGAACCAGTCTGTTGATCAACTCCGAGAGCTGCCGTGACTTCATCGACGAGTTCAGCTTCATCTTGACCTTCGAGTAAGTCGGTAGAGGCAGCAACCTCGGTGGAACGCTTGAAGCGGGTAGGGGCGGCGAGAGTAGAAGAAGAGGCGAAGAGAGCAGCACCGACGAGGAGGGAGGAAGTGACTTTGACCATGTTGAATAAAGAGAGTTTAGTTGAGTGAGGGTGAGGAGAGAGTAAAGTTGAGTTGATTGATTGGAAGTTGTAAGTAAGATGAAGTCGACCGGCGACGTTGAGAAGATAGAAGCTGAAGGTTGGGAAAGGTGAGAGTGAAGAGTGAAGAGTGTGAGAGTGAAGAAGTGGATGAAGAGAAGAAAGGTATAGAGAGGTTTGTTTCAAGGTTTTTGTAGAATCTCCTTCGACTAGCCATTCGATCATTGAGAAATCAACTGGCGAGGCCAATACACTCTTCATCGGCGGGCTCGAAGTAGGCGTGGAGAAAAAGTTTTGATCTGAACCAGGTGAAGTTGAATTGATCGTCGGTAAAGGCAGCTGTTCAGTCTATGCAGTCACCGTCGACTCGTCTGTCGCACGCAAAGCCGCTTTCGGAGAGCGAGCCAGCTTTAATTGAGCTGAAGAATCAAGCCACGAGAGAATCTGTCGAACCTAAGAAGGTCAGCGACGCGAACAACGACAAGGAGCGAAAGCTTGAGAGGACGCACGAAGTCAAGTTCGAGAGCACCCAAGCAGGTCACGAGCGAGGTCTTGAGATGGACAACGTGTTGCGAAACGACGAAAACTGCGAATGCTGTCAATTCTAGAGTACAGTTTGTCCCCTCTCTCCCTCTCCCTCGAATCCCTGCTCACTTCCCTTTCCCCTTCTTCTTCTTTCCTTTCTTCTTGACCACCTTGACTCCACTACTAACCGCCAAACCTTCGACCGCTTCTTCCGATTGTTGTCGTCGAGGTTCCGCTGCTTCTGCCTTGACGTGTGTTTCCGCCTCTTTTGATTCAGCCTTTCCCACTGCTGTATCCTTCTCCTTCTGTTGTAGAGCTCGCGCCTCTCGTTCTCCTAGAACGCTCAACCAATTCTCTCCAACTTCTTCCCTCAATTTCTCGATCTTCCTCCTCAATGCTTCTCCGCCTCCGCCTCCCTCACCTCCTGAAGAAGTTGCTTCTCCACCTCCTCCGAGTGGCGCTTCGTAAGTTGAAGCAGAAACTCGTTCTCGACGATTGAATCTTGACTTGGTGGGCGAGGTCGATGGTCCGAGAGAGGCGAAATCGTTTCGAGCTGGAGACTCGCGAGTGTGAGAAGGGGAGGAAGCGAATTTCTGATGATGAGAAGAAGGATGTTTCCTTTGTGTAGTGGGAGCAGTTGAATTGCTAGAACTTGATACGGGTTCTTGACCGGTTGCGAGAGAAGTTGGAATTCGATTCAAACCTTTCCCTCCTTCAGGACCCGAAGAAGTCGTTGTCGCATCCGAATCCGACTGCTGCTGAATTGAGGAAGAAGCGACTGGTTGCACTCCTCCCGAGAGAGGTGCATCGAGATCAACGATTCTTTTCGGTTTCCTCCGTCTAGCAGGTTTCGAGATTGGTGAGATTGGACGAGGAGGACCACCGAGGATTGGTGAAGTCGATAGCGAGACTGGAGGTGATTGCTCGACAGTTGATTGACGCTGTCTCGAAGATTGAGCCGACATCGGAGCAGTGACGACTCTCCTTCTAGGTTCGACTACAACTTTCTTTGGTGCGACTCCCAATCCCACTCCCGCTCCATTCGATCCTTCGCCTTCACCCTGCCTAGACCCGAATCCAGTACTAGCTCTCCTCCTCATCGTTCGACCAGGTAAGAACGCCCCTCCAGATCTTTTCGCAACTTCGGCTTCAACCGCTTTCCTTTCCGTTCTACCCTCGATACCTTTACCATCAACCCGAACTCCTTCTTCGTCCGTTTCTGCCGGATCATCCCTCAACAATCTCTCCTCTTCGAAGTAAGCGAGGCATTTGATTCTCCAACCTTCCTCACCTCCTTCCTCCTTGAGTCTTGCGAAGGGGTTCTCCTTGATCCAAATCTCTCTCAAATTCGGCAACCTAGCCAGCCTCGACACTTCCAACGCTTCATAGATACGGTTCCCTCTGAGATCGAGTCGTTCCAAAGCGAGGAGTCGATCCAAACCGGAGAGGTTTTCGAGTCGATTTTGAGACAAGTTGAGGACTTCGATCGCACCGAGAATCGTAGGGAGCGAATGAAGGTTGTCGATCATGTTGTCGCGGAGATTGAGAGAGCGCAGGGAAGTGAGGGAAGATAAAGCGGGAGGAACAGAGATGAGAAGATTCGAGGAGAGGTCGAGAGAGGTGAGCATCGGTAAATGTGAAAGCGGTGGTGCGGGGAGGAAAGTCAGAGAGTTGTCGTGTAAGGAGAGATGTCGTAGAGAAGACCAAGCGAGTTTTGATGGACTAGGGTAAGAATCGTTTGAAGGGATCGAATGATTCGATTCGTCGAGTAGAGTTGAACTTGCTGAACCTTCCGCCCTTTTCCTCCTTCCCTCGCCAACCGTCTCGTTCGCCGACGCTTCCTGTGCCCTCTTTCGTTTGCTCCTTGCCTCATCCTCGACGACACAATCACAAATCAACTCTCCAACATCCTCGATTCCTCCTCGAACTACTTCCAATTTCTTGAGTTGGATCGATAAGACGTCCCACCCTGCGAATGCTCGAGGATCGAGATCTTGTAGGTAGAGTGAAGTGAGGGAGTGAAACAATGAAAGAGGAACGCAAGTTGAGGGCGGAGGACAATCTTCGAATCCTTCGACTGCTTGAGACGGTGGTCGAGAGATTGACGGTGCTTGACTTTGCGAAGAGGGGGAGAAGACGAAAGGAGATAGTTTGAGAGCTGGGAGTTTCGTGCATGAAGAGTAGATGTGTCGAACTTGAGTAGGTTCGTCAGATTGAGTTTGAGTAGCGGATCCTCCTCCTCCTCCTCCTAATCCCCACCATCCCGACCCGAAAGAGAAGCTCGATTTCCCACTCATTACCGAACGAGTATCATCTTGTCTCTTGCTACTTCCTCCTGATCCTCCACCGAAACCAAACATTCCAGCGAGTAAACTTGGTGTAGGGGCAGTTCCCTCGTTGATGATGTCAATCATTCCAGCTCCTTGTGCCGCCGTATGATCAACACTCATAGGTCTCGCATGTCCTCCATCAACTTTGATATCCAATTCATCTCCAGTCGATAATCCGAGTTCATCGAATTTAAGAAGAATGTAGTATAAATGGTGGGGATCGAATTGAAGAACGAGAGGATCCTTTCGAGGGATAGCTGTAGGTGGTGATGGTCGTCTCGAATTGCCGGAAGAAGGGGGAGCAGCTGGAGAATCAGGCAAGATGCCTAAAGTGAGAATCGTTCCCCAACTTGGACCTCCTCCTCCTCCTCCTCCATTTGTGCCTCCGTTCGAAGCAGAATGTCGTAATCGAGGTGCATAGTATGCGGCGAGAGCTGATTCGTGAGTAGTGATGAATTTCGAGAGGGCCGAGAGGTACGCTGGACCGGAAATGGATGCGTGAGGAGATCGAGTCGATGCAGGCGAGGTTTCCGGAGGGTTCGCGAGGGAAGGCATCACTGAGAGTGTCCACGAGTCAGCTCAAGATTCAGAGGCAGAGGTTGAGTAGAGACGTACCGGTTGAGAGGATGGCTCGTTCAACCTCGAATCAATTCAGGAGGATTGCGGAAGGGGAGGTAGGACTCTAGTTGCTGGACCTTCAGCCGTATTGTACAACTTCCTGAGCGTCCGGGGATCCTGATAGCTTGGGGTTTGACGCGATCTGATTTAAGGTGGGGAGGAGACAAGGGGAAGAAGGGAAGAAGATGGATCCTTGATTCGCTACTCCCGATCGTCTGTCACTTGCACAGCTTCTTCAAGTCTAGTTCGAGTGTGCGAAAAGATGCAGTGGTGCTCGTGGAGAAAAGGCGAAAATGAAAGGGAGAGACAAATTTGACGATCCCTGACTCTCCTCAAGTGGAAGAAGCAGTGCGAGGATGATAGAGAGTTTGATATAACTCGTTCAACGTCGTACATACCAAAGAAGCAGTGAATTGCCACCTGTCGAGGAGCGAGATCCCGCTTCCCTTTGATTGAACTCTGTTCCTTTCCATTCACTACGACAGGCTCTACAGCTACTCTTATCTGCAGGACAGAACACTAGACCTATTGAATCTCTCTACACTTATCAGTAAACCCATCACAGTAGAGTTTCAACTCGTCTGATCACCCCTCTCGCCTCAAAGATGACGGATCAAAAACGTCAACACACTCAAGCAGCCGTGACTGCTATCCGTAACAGGAATGCACGATTACCTTCTATCGATTTCTCTGTTCACACCAACGACGAAGGCCAAACTTTCAACACTCAAGAACGCGTCGTCAAGGAGGTTCAGGCCCCCGCTTTCACTAAACCGACTGATCAACAGTTCTACTCGGATGAGACTAGACAGAAACCTGATATCGCCTTCTTGAAGAACCACTTCTATAGAGAGGGAAGGCTCACGGATGAACAAGTTGAGTTTCCTTCCCCTCTTGCTTCCTTCCCTCCACTCGCTATCTTCCTCTTCTCGAATTAGTTGATCTGACTGTCCTTCATCGGTTAGGCTCTATTCATTCTAGCTGAAGCAACCAAGATCTTACGGAATGAACCAAACTTGCTCGAGGTTGACGCTCCCATCACTGGTACGTCTCGAAACACCCTTCTTCTCGTTCTAGCTTGCATGCTGACACTCACTTCCGCTTGAATCAGTCTGCGGTGATATCCACGGTCAATACGTGAGCATATTTTGACGATCTCAGACCGTCGCTTGCAACCCAAATGACTGACTGTCTTGTCCTCATACTCTCACAGTTCGACTTGATGAAGTTGTTCGAAGTTGGTGGAAACCCTGCTGATACACGATACCTATTCTTGGGAGATTACGTTGATCGAGGTTACTTCTCTATCGAGGTGAGTTTCCCTCTCCTTTGATCCAAACTGCGAAATCAAACCTTAACTTACCTTCACTCTTTCCATCAACTACTCAGTGCGTGTTGTACCTGTGGGCACTCAAGATTTGGTACCCCAACACTCTCTTCCTCCTTCGAGGTAACCACGAATGTCGACACTTGACCGATTACTTCACTTTCAAACTCGAATGTTCGTGTACCCACTGTCCCTTTGCCGAGGTACATTAGCTCACCTTGTTACCTTGTTGTACTCGAACAGGCAAACACAAGTACTCTGAAGAAGTCTACAACGCCTGCATGGAATCTTTCTGTACTCTCCCTCTCGCCGCCGTGATGAACAAGCAATTCTTATGTATTCACGGAGGACTGAGTCCCGAACTGAACACTCTTGACGATCTACGAACTGTACGCTTATTCCCTCTCTCATCAATCCGAGCATAGGACTGACTTTGCAAGATTTCGAGACAATTTAGATCAATCGATTCCGTGAACCACCTACACATGGATTGATGTGTGATTTGTTATGGGCTGATCCACTCGAAGAGTTTGGAAACGAGAAGAATAACGATGGATTCGTTCATAATCACGTTCGAGGTTGTTCTTATTTCTTCACGTACGCTCACTCCCTCCTCTTCAATCGCTGATCTAGCAGTTACTGATTCAAGCTAGGGGAAACTACGTACAGATATACTGCTGCTTGTCAATTCTTGGAGAGGAATGGATTGTTGAGTATCATTCGAGCTCACGAAGCACAAGATGCAGGGTTCGCTCGTTTCTTCCCTTCTCCAGTCCGTCTCGTGCTAATTTCTCTCGCTCAATGTAGATATCGTATGTACCGAAAGACCAAGACTACAGGATTCCCTTCCGTCATGACCATCTTCTCGGCACCAAACTACCTCGATGTTTACAACAACAAAGCTGCTGTCCTCAAATATGAAAACAACGTCATGAACATTCGACAATTCAACTGTAGTCCTCATCCTTACTGGCTTCCCAACTTCATGGATGTCTTCACTTGGAGTTTACCGTTCGTTGGAGAGAAAAGTCAGTCGCTTCCCCTCGTTTTCCATCCGTCTTCGACTCAAGAAGCTGATGACGGAGAATGTTGTTGACAGTCACGGATATGCTCATCGCTATGTTGGGTATCTGCAGTAAAGAGGAACTCGACGAGGAGGATGAAGAAGCAGAGGAAGAGCCAGTACTAGCAGAAGGTGAAGAAGCTGAACCAGAATTGACTGGTAAGTCGAACTCACTCTCTACGATCGCGAATGATCATTGATCCTCTGAGAGCAACAGAGGAAGAAGTTGCTGAACGAAGAGCTGCGATCAAGAACAAGATTTTGGCAGTCGGTAAAATGTCGAAACTTTTCTCGGTTCTTCGGTAAGTTTGGCCACTACTATCCTTCTCGATGCGAGTCTTACTCACTTCCGCTCCCTGTCTATAGAGAGGAATCGGAATCAGTTTCCGAACTCAAGAACGTTTCTGGAACTACTACTCTCCCTCACGATGCCCTCGCAAACGGTGCCGACGGAATCAAAGAATCGATTACCAATTTCGGAGACGCTCGCAAATCCGATATCGACAACGAACACTTGCCTCCCGATCTTATCGATCCCGAGGATTTCGCCGCTGCCGCTGCAGCTCATCACGCCGCTCTCTCCTCGGGTGAAGAAGATGGAAGTGATGTATTTGGAGACGTCATTTCACCTGGTGCAGGATCGACAGCCCCTACTTCTCCCGATATGGTCGCTTCTCCAGATCTCTCTGCATCGACCGGTTCGAAAGACGGAGTACCAGGAACCCCAACTTCAGAAAAGGACGTTTCACCTCTCGGATCTCCTATCGTCGAAAACGCAGGTCAGGCTCAATTCAGGAGACATCACAGGCGTCAAAGTTCGTTGGGTACGACGAGAACTTCACCGTCGACGAGGAGGAGAAGTTTGGAGAACACGATTTCAATGATTCGAGAAGCGATGAGCAAGAACGACGAATCTATGGGTAAGCCGCAATTCTTTTCTCACTGCCCAAGATGCGCTTTGAGACTGACGAATTGTTCGATGTTCTGCAGAGGAACTCGCCGAAAAGGTAGCAGGAAACGAGTCTCCTCGATCTCCTTCTTCCCCTCGCAACTCGATCTCTGCTGGATCAGGTGCACGATCCCCACCTGCCAGTCCTACTCCTGCGCGCTAAAACGTATCTCTCTGCACTTTTCGTTTTTCTCGTTTGCTCCAAAAATCCCCTCTTCTTAAATCCTGTGATTAGTTTTACTTGACTTTTCTCTCCTCCTCCGTCCCTCCTCTCTCAGTCACTCTCGTTTGCAGCACGCATGTATCCCTTTCCTTTTTCTTCTTTACCATTCTTGACGTTCTTTCTCTTCCTTCGCACCATCTAGTATTTTCCTCGCCTTTTCTCTCTTATATTCCTTCTTCACGATCTAGCTTTCCCATCTGTTTGCTGTCTTGAATTGTAAAAAGGGTGTTCTCACGATCTGACAGGTTATGAGCAGGGACTGTGAGGAGATGTAAAATTGCGATAAAATTGGCGTACAACAAGAAAAACGAAAAACTTCTTTTGAAGTAGCGGACTACGATAAAGGAATGTGACCGATACAATGCTCCATTAATGCCTCCCTCGTAGGTAGAACAAGTCCGCAAGAAGTTGGAAGGGCTGAGGAATCCGGTTGAGTTTCGCTTCGCCATTCGCAACGGAATCCACCTTCGACGGCGCTCGATTGAGATTGTGTTGGATTGGTTGAGACGGAGAAGTCGCCGGGGACCAGCTTGACGATGGAAGTGGTCGATGAAGGAGGTGTAGGAGACTGCTTGCGTTCACTGAGTAAGATCTTGGAAACGATTTCTTCTTCCGAGTCGAGATCCTCCTCCTCCTCCTCGTCGACAGTGCCTCCAGCTTCTACTCGCAGCCAGCTTTCTTCCTTTCGATCCGCCTTGACCTTCCTCCTCGCGACCACCTCATCCCACTTCCCAGCTTTCTCTCTAATTCCTCTCTCGTCAAGTTTCCTCCTCTCGGCACGAGTAAACTCGACTTCCTTCTTCATCCTCTGCACCTCTAGCTTCCATCTCGCCACCTCTGATTTGTAGAATAGATCTTTCTGCTTCAATCCCTCCGAGAGTAAGCCTTGTAATCTCGCCGATTCAGTTTCAGCAATTTCTGCTTCTTGAGCCCTCGCCATCGCCGCACTCGAGGCAATGCTGTATTGTTCTTGAATATAGGACATATCTTGTTGTGCTGAATCTCGAGAATTCTTGAGAGACTTGTTCGACTGCGTGAGAGTCTGAACTTCGGTTTTGAGTGTCGCATTTTCGGCTGAGAGGGTTGAGAGAGCGGCGAGTTCAGTCTCGGCAGTTGTGAGGCGTGATCGGAGAGCGTTGACTTCTGCTTCGAGTTGGTCACGAGTCTAAGAATCGAGTTTCGAACGATTAGCATTGTTGCGAGAATTAGCAGCCGAGAATAACTCACCATCGACGAGAGAGCGAGAGGTCCAGTTGAGAGGGAAGCAGTAGCGGACGATTGAAGTGTAGGCATCGCGTCGACAGCAGGAGTAGATCCTCGAACGCGAACGGGAGCGTGAACGAGCGAACCTGCAAAGACATGACAATTTAGCTCGTCTCGTCAAGTCCGCGTGAAGAAAACAAAGGGAACGTACGGGCAAACTCAAATTTGATCTCGTGAGGTGGTCCCCTCTTGAGCTGGAATTTGCCTTCGCGAGTGTAAAGGATGATGAAGTCGACTTTTTCGCCGCCATCGAGGATTTGTCGACGAAGTTCGAACGCCCAAAGATCCGAACGAGCCAAAGGTCGATCTGAGAAGAATGAAGCACATTAGCAAGAGTAACGATAGAGAAGAAAGAGAGGATCTGTCTAGAACTCACCTCGGTAACTCGTGGGATCTCTCAAGAACCTTGTAATCTCTTCCTTCGTACCGTCGTTCGCTTCGATGTGAGGTGAATCCCTTACGAGTTCGATCAAGGTATTGACGCCGTCGAGATCTGGAGCGGGTGAACTAATCCTTTCTTGTGGTGGGAGAGGCTGAAGAGAAGTGAGGGGTGAAGGAGTTCGATTCGCGCTCGTCGAAGGTTGATCTCGATACCCTTCGACACTTTGTACCCTTGCGATTGAAGGTGATGTGAGTCGATTAAGAGCGGGACCAGCAGTTGATGCGGAAACGGGCGAAGCGGCGGGCGGAGGAGAAGCTGCAGCAACCGATACGCTCGGAGCTATCGGTTGAGGGTGAGGCGAAGGGTTATGAGGATATCCCGTGTTGTAGATCGCGTGCTGGATTGGAGGGAGTTGAGAGGAAGAGCGAGAGTAGTCGGCATAGGATTGTTGAGGGGGCGCGGTTTGCATGGGAGGTAGTCGAGCGTATTGTTGTTGGTGATGGTTCGATTGAGGGGGAGGAGGAGGAGCTTGAGAGTAGTGCTGTTGAGGAGGAGGAGGAGGATTTGGACGATTTTCAGATTGAGGGTACGAGTAAGCTTGTTGCGGATACTGTTGAGTAGCATGTTGTTGCTGTTGTTGTTGGTAGTATTGCTGCTGTTGTTGTCGATATTGTCGTTCTTCTTGATCCCTTCTCGCTCTTTTAGCCGATTCTTCTCGATCTTCTTCGTATTCTCGTTTACTCGACTGAGCGTGAGCGGATGGAGGTTGGAGATGCGAAGGGTACGGGTAGCCTCCTCCTCCTCCACCACCATTCCCTGAAGCACTACCTCCTCCGTAACCATTTCCAGCATAAGAAGATGAAGATCCAGAAGTGATGAACCCTGGAATTGGGCTCGCTTGACTTTGATTCGTTTGTTGTTGCTGTTGCTGTTGTTGAGAGTAGTTCGAAGGATAGGCCGAATAAGGGTAACCACCTCTCGATGATTCTGCTCCTCCATTCGAATTTCCACCTTCACCAGCGTCGACCGCTTCTGATGGCGCTCCTGCTACAACTTGACTCCCTCCTTCATAATCTACAACGTCGTCAAAGTTGAGCGGTTGTGCCGTGGGGAGAAGATCCGAGGTGAAGTACGCCTCGTTGATTCCTCCTGGACTCAAATCGTCCAAATCTAGTTCAGAGTCGGATCCATCGTCATCGGGAAAGACGGGGTGAGGAACGCTGACAGCAGCCGTATTCACTGCTCCTCCTCCTCCACTCTCGATTTCGAATGCGATAGGGGTGACGAGGGGTCTCGAAGCTTGACGTTTGATAGTTTGCGATGGTCGAGAGTCCAGAGGAGTGAGGTCCGAAACGTAAGAGCTGACAGCGGAAGCCATGCGCTCAGCCTCGAAAGCCACCGAACCCTGAGAGGGCATCTCAATATCGTCTTCTTCTGAAGGTCCCATTTGGAGTTCGATTCGACCTTTTCGGGGTTGAGGGTAGTCGAATAAAGATGGCGAACCAGCGAAAGGAGAAGAGTGGTGGTGGGTGAATTGTTGACGGGATCGGAAGGGAGAAGAATCGGGATCTTCGATAGGGTCGAATTGGGATGATTTAGGTTCAGAAGGGAAGAAGGCAGAGACGGGAGGAACGGGAACTCGATTCATCTGACGAGATGTCGAAGCGTGGACGGGTCGAGCAGGGGAATAGTATAGAGTTTCGTGCTGTTCGACTTGAACCTCCTCCTCCTCTTCGTCTTTATCGGGTTGTGAAATATCGTTGAAGATGTGACCATCGTCATCTTGCCCATGATCGCTTCCGAGTTCGGAGTGAGTCGTAGCGGGCGAATTCATCATGGGGAACGAGCGGGGCGGGGGAGGTTGAGAGGGTCCGGCGATGGCATTCGATTGAGAAGCAATTTGACTGTTCTGAAGGCTTTCCTCGACCATCTGAGACCCTGTATCGATGGAAGCGTAGTCGAAGGCTTTCGAGGGTGCAGGCTGCGAATCGGGGATAATGGAAGTGGTGGATTCATTTGAAGACGCAGCGGGTGCTAAGGGTTCTTCCTCCTCCTCCTTTCTCGTCATCACTAGTTCGACTCGTTTCCCTTTGTCGATTGCCTGAGACGCCCCAGCCGAAGTCGGTGGAATGCTAGTCGACGGATTGCGGCGACCAGTTCCAACGATGAAATTGACTTTCTTGGTGGGTCGAGAATCCGCCTTTTGCTTCTTCAATTGCTGGGGTTCAGACGGAGCTGGAGAGGAGTTTTCCGAATCGGGAACTGCTAGTCTGCGTTTGACTGGCCGACTACGAGGAGCTGGGCTGTCGATAGTGGAGATTTCTCGAGATCGTCGACTACGCTCGGGTAGGGGCTATTGACAGTAAACTCGCTCAATGCATGCGGCACAAAGAGTATTCGGAAGGAAACTGAGGCTTACTTCGGGATCCGGAGACTCGAGTTTCATATTCATAACAACCTCTGCCTCCAACTTTTCTTTCTGCTTCTCAGTCAGCTTCGGCGGTTTCCCCTGCCGCCTCTTTGCCATCTCTGCCCTTTTCTCAGCTGCTCGGAACGCCGTCCACTTTCTTCTACCAATCTTGACCCACTCCGTAATCACGTCCTCGGTAGCGTTCTCTTTCGGTTCCTACCAATTCACGAATCTCACACGACGAATTAGCTTGCTTCAGATTTGAACACCAGTAGAGAAGTGACTCGTACCCAACTCGGCTTGAACAGTTTCCCGTTGTCATCCAAGTCTTTCCACTTGAAAAGGTAGTGTGTCGGCTTTTCGTCGATGATCTCCGCGTCCCACAACTTCTGTGAGCCTTGCTCTGACTCAAATTCTTCCTCTTCCTCCTCCTCCTCTTCATTCTCATCATGACCGCTCTCGGATTCGACTCCTCCATCTTGTGATCTGACAATTTGAGTGTTTGAAGGTTCGACAGTGAGAGAATCGATAGGTTCTTCCTTGACAGTCCTGTCAGATCTATAGCAATCCACTGAAAGTCAGTCAGTGTCTCTACTATCGCTCGGAAGCGAGAGATTGAGTAGATGGGGAATGTTTGTTTTGATGAAGTAGAATCCCGATCAGGAAGAGAGCGGGAGCTTACGCAGTACCCTTTCGTGCCATATGATCTATCCACGATGCGTTTCAAGCGTTTGGCTCCCGTGAGATGAATGCGAGGTTCAGACTTGATCGAAAACAAGCGAGTCGGGATCAAGTCGACGGAGTTTGTATTTCCTTGAGATGACCGCTATGAATTTGATGTGGATGTAGAGCTCTTCCTAGAGCTATCGTTAGCGACTCGTAGCTGTGAAGGTGTTGGACAGAGACGAAACGATTTCTTCATTAATTTCGCTCAACTCACTCTCTTCGCAACCTCACTACGTGCCATGTAACTAGCTTCATTGAGCAGCTCAGTGTCTCATATGTCATGCGAGACGTCTGCAAGGAGCTCAAGAAATTACGCAGAAAATCAAGAATCGCTCGCAACGAAACAAAACTTATGATCGCTCCGTGTGTCTACCTATTACAACAGTAAGAAGCGCAGAACAGTTCAGAGCACGGTTTCCGATGATCATCACTGTCCCCATTTCTCAATCGAAAACACTCCCATCATCCTCTACTTTCGGTCGTTTCTTCGCTTTCTCCAATTCCTTCTGTTCTTTCTCTTCCTCTTCTTCCTTCTTTCTCTTCTTGTACCTACTCATACTCCACTATCGTCATCAGCTCCCTCGCTCTTCCTCTTTACCGATGAAGGGCAAGTGAACTCACAAAGCACTACTCGGATCCTTCTCCGGATTTCTAGCCCACTTCAACCTCTTATCAATCTCCTTAACTCTTTCTTTATCCACCCCTTTACTCTCCTTCACTACCTCCCCAATCTCTTTCAACAACTTCTCCATCTTTTCCAGCTCGACTTTCTGTGTTTGGGTAGGTTTGGACGTTTTCGATGAGAGGTAAGATTGGGCTAGGGTCGGAGAGGAGAGGGATAAGCACGACAAGGCGATTTGGGAGGGCGCATAGAGGAGTTCGAGAGTTGTATGACGTGAAGTTCGGAGATGAGATTGGGCTTTTGAAGAGGACGAGGCTATCGTTGATGGACCAATATTTGGGATAGTCTACATATTCGAGTCCGAGGTAAGTGAATAGTGTCAATGAAGAGGGAAAAGAAAGAGAGAATGGAGCTGACTTGTAAATCTAGTAAGATGCCGTTCAAAGCCAAATGTGCATGATGTACTTTGTATTCGAATTTGAGCGATTGAGAGACGAGGAATTCGAGTGACAAGATATCGTTTGGAGGAGTCTTGACTCGTGCAGAGAAGGTATCGATTGAAATTGGGAAATTCTCAGTTTTAGTCGCTAGGAAAACACATGTCAACCTGTACGGCTTCTACATGCTGCATCAGTGTCCATTGAATGGGTAGTGTAGATTGAGAGAGCGCGTACATGACATTCTTTGGATGATAATCCATGACGGTGTTTCCCAAGTAGAATCGTTTCAAATAACTCATACTCGTAGCTTGAACCATCTCTGGGAACCCGAATGCCCCACACATTGCTTGAATTTGTGTCAGGTAGTAGGTGACCAAGAGCTGTTCGTCTTCTACGGTTAGGTAATCGATTTCTGAAGTTGCGGGAGGGGGAGTCGGAGCTGCCGAAGGTGGATTAGAGGAGGATGCTTCGGATGGAGTGTAAGTTGATGTTGTCGCTTGCTGTGCCTTTATGAGTGGATCGTCAGCGCATTAGGCGAGGTGTGAGAGGGGAGATAAAGGCTTACTCGTTCTTCTTGCCATAAAGTCTTCATTCTCTCGACCGCTTGTTCGTTCAATTCCTTTCTCAGTTTGTCCAATCCTTGTTTCGAGTACCTCCAATTCCTGTGCGAGTCGTGATTGTGTTAGTTCTGGGATCGAGAGGAGGAGAGGAGAGTGAAGACAAACCTGTATTGAGAGGATTGATGATATAGCTGTATTGGCGGTGCTGGGGTTGAGTTGCCAGGTGTAGAAGCTTGTAAAGCCATCTCAAAGCTAACAAAGAATAATGTGAGAGTGAAGGGAAGCAACCAAAGATGAAATTCGTTTCTTGTTCTTCTGACCTTCACTCGACACATCAAGCACTCCAGTCGCGCTCCCATATCACTCAGTCGACCTCTCAATAGATCCTTCACCCAAGACTGCTTCGATCGAGGCTCTCCTCGTTTCCTTTTGAATCATCCAACCTCTTCCCTTTTCTCTTCCTTCCACCCTCTCTCCTCTCTCCCTCGAAATCAATGACAGAGCGTTCCTCATTCGATCTCGAACGATCACGCTTGATCTCGGAAATCGCAGAAGTACGTACTCCTCCTCTTCCCTATCTCTCCTCCCCTTCCCTCGTATCTCGCTGATTCCAATCCTTACGAATGATCTTGCTAGAATCTAGGCAAATGTGTAACCTCGGTGAACCAACTGAACCGGAATATAGAGAGTGTGAATTCGGTCGGGAGTGGTTTCGATCAAGTATCGGGATTATGGAATCAATTCAGTCAAGTCATGCAACCATCTAGCTCTCAAAAGGTAAGCTGTCTCTCTAGCAGTGAACGCTTGGAGGTGAGCTGATTGTAAAAGGTGAGAGGACGTAGGAGGAAGGATTCAACGAGATGCCGGAGAGAGTTTTGGAAGGTCATGAGAGATTACCTAGTGGTGTGGTACCAGGTGGAGGAGATCCGATATTGAGAGCATCTACTACTTCTAGTCAGGGATAAGCTGGGATGGGGACTAGCAGAATGAGGAGGAGAATAGGGGGATTTCGCCAATTCGTACTTTTGGTCAAGGTTGTTGTAAGGATAGGTCTTCTCGATCATTTGAGGACAACCAGGTGGGCTAAGGGCGTCTGTTCAGCTGTGAGAAACGAGACAGATTGAGAACTCGGCAGGCGGTGTCTTGCTCAACTCATGGCTAGCAGACTGAAGCGAATTATACATTGACAAAGACGAGAGTATACGGCAGGGAAAGACAAAGCAAAAGGTACTGATCTAGTGCGGAAGTACGACGACGAAACGCTACCAAACGTAACGAAGGGATTGTCGAAGGGAAAGATGTTTCGCGAGAGAATATTTGCGAGTGTGATCGGAGGGAGGAGCTGAATTTTCAGGGATGTGGGCAACCGATGCGTGAGAATCATCGACAGGGAACTGAGTATAATTGTTGAAGTCGAAGGGTCCGTCTCTGTCAGGCGTGGATTGGCGAATGACCCTCGGATTCACCGGGCTTGCGCGAGCGTCAGGTATGAATCTCGTCAATTCTGACTGTGATGAGGGCTCAGGACCCCAGGGGGTGCTCTGTATCGATAGAAACCAGGATTGTGTAAGCGAGCAATAGACACTTGAGAGGTAGAAAGTACGAACGCTCCCGGGGTCGCGAATCGGAACGGGTGACT
>JGI24890J29729_1000747_pt1 | contig 17981 bp, 25 predicted proteins | sample FreactcultureFD7_FD_29729 | JGI IMG/M metagenome (IMG submission 29729)
AGCGATGCTAAGATACGCCTACAATTTGACCTGTCCAAAAATCCTTTAACATTTATTTTATGCTGTTTGGCATAATTCGTGAATGTAGTCATGTGTAATCTTTTTTAAGCTGCTCTGGACTGCAATCCATATGAGCGGCTTTTGTTTTGTTAATTACTTTACTAGGCGGTGTTTACTTTGTATTCTGCTTATAAATATCCTGTAGCAAATCCTGTTTAATCACATCTACAACTTTTTTGTACTGTTCATCCACGGTCATTTGCTGGGTAACGGTATCTCTTGAATGTAATACGGTGGTATGGTCAAATCCGCCAAAGAAGTCCCCAACGAATTTTAGCGTGATATATGGGCTGTAAAAGCAAGACAGGTACATAACAATCTGCCTTGCATAAACAACTTCCCTTTTGCGGGTCTTAATGAATAGCCTGTCCATTTCGATCATGCAGCTATCACATACGACCCTAGTAATTGACATCATGCGTTCTTTTGGGGTATTACCGTACAAATCAGACCAATTCGGTAAACCGTCCTTAGTAGATGTAGCCTGTTTGTATTTCAGTCCTGGTACTGCCATATAATTCATGTTCTGTATGGTCATGCTGCTTTCTTTTTAGGGGTACATTCAACTATCTCGACCATAGAGGCATCTAGTACCGCACCTGCTATAACCATCTGTTTGCGCTCTTCGTAGCCGTTGTTCTTTGCGTAGGCATCAACCGCCTGTCTGTACTTGTTGGCAGCTTCCATGATGCGCTCCAGCGTTATTACTGCATGTTTCACGGAACGGTCATACTCACTCATTCTATCCGCTACTTGGTCAACAACCTGATACCAGGTGCCGTCTATGTTTATGTCGATCATAACAATAATTTTAACTGTGCTGGTGATTCAATTTTAGCCCCACTGCGCCGCCATTGCCTGTGCTATACCCGGAAATGTTTTACTCCTTAATTTCTCTCTTTCCGGACCTGGAGGGCAATAATGCACCAATGCACGTTCCTTATAAGGTAGTTTCATCATTTCAGCATACACATTGTTGGTTTCCTGCAAATAGGGTAATCTGTAATTCCAGAGGCACGTTCTTTTAGTTTGCATGTGTCCGTGCTGGTAGGGCTGTATTGTTTGGCTCCACTTGCCAACCCCCCGCACAAACCTACCATGTCTATTAACAAAGCCATCCCTTGCGTATTTGTGTTGCACTAGATTTTCTAAACTCTTCATCCATATTGTAGAATTTGCAAAAACATTAAAAAAGTCAATAGCTAATTCTAATTCGTCCCATCTATCAGGATTAATGCGTTTGTTGTCCTTTACGAGCCAACGAACACCGCTATTAGCCAATATCTTGCAAACCGGATGCGCAATCATTAAATGAAAACTATTGTTCATTACTTTGCGTACATCTTCCTGAATATGCCATTCAGGATGCCCCCCGCTGCATGGCTGCAAATCACAACTAAATGCCTCATGCCCTCGCTCCCTGAACGCCTTGCAAATTTCCTGGCTCTCCTCACATGCTATAAGTATTTTCATCTCTTAAGATTTAAAGTATTGTGGATATTCCTTAGCTTTTTCATCTGCTTTTTTCCGTAGCAGGTTAACGGCTTTCTGTTCAGGTTCGGGCATCAGCAGTAGTGCAATCGGGTTGATGTGCTGCGTTACGAGCCGTACCGCTTTGGCTTCTTTGATGGTCATATTATTTAGCGTATTTGTCAAGCACGGCTTGATGTCCTTTATTTGAATACTCGCCCTTTACCCGCTGTATGGTTTGGGCTGGGGCATCTATGACGTTCGGAATAAACCCACTTCCCGACCCGCCATACTTCCCTAGGTGGTCTGTTTCTGCCTTAGCGGTGTTGACTATTACCTGACCTATCTCTGCCATAGCTTTAGCCTGAGAGACATCTATCTTGCCTGTCTTTAGAAGTTCCATCGCTTCAAATAGATTTTCCCTTAAATGGGTGATATTGTTGGTTGCTTTCATATTTTGGCTCTTTTATTTATTTGTCTGTTTAGTGCGCCCATTGCCTGTATGGATAGGGCGATTTCTTTAGGGTAGTTGTGGTAGGTATTTCTGTTCATGTTTTCCACCCTTGTTATTAGCTCCCAATTATCAGGAGAGGTATTTAGCTTATTATCAGATTTGCATACTAGAATTAACCCTTTCGGTATTTCCCCGTTCACTTTCTCCCATTCTACACGATGTTTTGATTCCCATGTTCTAGGTTCAGAAATTTTAATTTCTATATACCCGTCCTTCGATATTCGTTCGCTGCCAACGGACTTATGATTAACAGGGAGTTGCCCTGCCTTAAACCTAGTTTTCTCAGTTGATTTAATAGCTTCATCGGTCATATACTCCGACTGTTTACGCCCCTTATTAAACGAGTGATGCCCAGCCTTGAACCTAAATTCTGCCCCCTTTTGTGATAGCTTGCTTATCCTGCCCGAGTTCTGACTATTAACAAATTCACTACTCTTTTTTACCCTAAGGGTTGCTGCTCTATTATAGGTTGAACTGAGCGACCTGCCAAGCCTTTTAGCTGTATCTTCCGTATTTTCATCAGGGTAATATTTTCTGATAACATTATCATCCTGCGCTGTCCACTTTATGCCGTTCATGCTACTTTATTTATACTTCTCCAAACGATTGTTTTACTGTTGATCCGAACGGCTACTTTATCGGGCGGTATGGTTTTGCTCTCACGGATATAGTTGCATTGTGGCTTTTGGATGTTCTCGGATTGGAGCTTACGGGTCTTGCCCTTCTTTTCAACTGGCTTAGTTATTTTAGGCTGCTCCCGTTCATTCTGCGTATGCTTTACGGGCTTAGTTGGCTCCATTGATACACTTGTAACCTTTGGGGCTTTCCTTCGCTTATCCTCGCCAGTTTTAACCCTGCTCCATTTACCATCTGCTTCCTTCGTGTATTTAAACTCGACACCATAGCCAGATGTGCGAATCCTTACCGCTCCAACAAGCGATTTTAACAGGTATGGCATAGACGGGTCATTTCTGCGATAGTCTGATACGGCTTTACTAAGTACATGTGCATCTACTTCAAAGTGTGCGGCCATATCCGTTATGGTCATTTTATCCCTGTTGGCTCTTATCCAGTCCATGCGTTCTAAAGTCCACGTTTTACGGATACGGGCGCATGAGTTGGAGCAGTATTCTTTATGGCGGGATGGAGCGCAACTAAATGTTTCCCCGCATCCATCCCTTTTGCATGTTTTAGTGTGAGGCATTAGTCTGTTCTGATTGGGCATTATGTTTAGTTTCTCTTTTTAGTTTGAATACTCACCTCGTATGCGGCAACTTCTTTACTCAGTATTGATAATTCCTCTGTCTGTTCAGGCGTGAGGATAATCAACTCGATTAGTAGCCGTCTGCGTTTTAATTTATCGGTGTATTGTTGATGGGTCATGTTGTGTTCTTTTGCAGAAGCTGTGGGAGTTGAACCCACAACCAGCCTTTAACTGATATTCTGATTACTTTCTATACGGTTGCTTATTCGCTGTAACCCGAAGTCTGCACCGTGGAGTTATTTAATGTGCTTATTTGCTTGTATTTCTTCCAATTTCATAGCCCATTTACTCTTTCTTTGTACCAACTGCTTATGTTCCTTCTTTGCCTTAAAGACAACGAACAGAAGCACAACCAATAGGATTGCAATAACGATGAGTGCCCCTATCCATATTGGCGACCATACCCACCACCACGACCAATCTATGTACTTCATTAGCTTTAATACTATCAATGCGATTGTAAGTAAACCGCAGAAGCCTATCCCGCCCGATGCGGATGATGATTCTTTACTCATTTTGTTCTATATTTATTTGGTTAAAAATGATTGTGCTATTTCATCGTGAACCGTTACGGGTGTGCAGTTTATGCTGTCGTGAAGGGTGATTCAGACCACCTTGGCATCTTCTTCAACTACTTCATGAACTACATCTTCCGTAGTTTCGTCAGCACTTGGCAACTCCATACCACTCACTACATTATGTAACCACGCACGAGCCTTTCGGGTAGACTTGCCTATAGCCGCGTCCAATGTTGTGTAAGTGTCCATTTTCAACGCAAACGGCACGTCCTTTTCTTTAGTCACACCATTTAGTGTCCACTCGATTTTGCAGGATATAAGTACACTCGACTTGTCTGCGCTTACCTGCTTAACCTCTGGTATGATCGTGTAGGTAAGCCCCGGCCAGGTATTCAACGCATACCCAAACCCTTCTTTAGTAATGTAGCAGTTACCGGCAATAATGTTAAACTGGTTGCCATAAGGCTGAACACCCATCATAACGGCCTCGATCAGGCAGCGCTTTACCACTTCTTCTGAATATCTGTCATTGGCTGGCTTATTATCACGATCTGTCTTGAACCCTAATTTATATCCCATCATAGCCATAATCGGCTTCATGTATTCGGGTTTCAGGTTTTCCTGTAGTCTCACCATCCCGTCAGAGATCATAAAGGCTTTCATGAACCCTTCGGTCTGGTTAGCTTCCAATACGGACTTAACGGCTCCGTCAAGCAAGGTGCTTACTTCTTTTGTCTTTTCTGCTAATGCGATTTGAGTGTTCATTTTGGTTTTTTTTGATTTTTAGTTGATAATACTTGATGCTTGTCTACGTATTTTAGATACAGGTTTTCTCCATACGCAGTAATCGACTTGTTGAAGTTCAATTACTGGCTTTCTGTTCCTGTTTTCAAAGGCAAGACAGGAAATACAGAGTGTAGTGAAGTCTTTCGTTTTATAATATCCAGTCATCCCCAATTCCATAACAAATGATTTTTCAAGGCCTTTCTTTAGTTCTATGCCCTCGTTTATCAGGTATCGGAGTAGCGGTGTTATATCTCTGCTCCCTGCCTTTCTGCGATCATCATTCATAACCCATAGTTCAGCTATTATGTGGCCTGCTGGGTTTATGTACGGGTTGGGCGCAGTCATTTTACAGTGATTTTATTTTAGTGAGAATATAGTTTTTAATTAGTCCATTTCCTTTTCGAGTGGTACGCCAATGGTGTAATGCGCTAGCTTCGTCAATAAGGGCGTTTATACTGTCGAATACTGAACGCTCCCTATCAATCGGTATGGTTATTTCGGTTGTTGCTCCCGTTGCGCTCAGTACCTTTATTTGTGGGTCAGAAGCGGAATAGACGAATACGCCTGTTATCTTGTACATTTTTTGATCGTTTATGAGTGAGAATGATTTATACAAAATTTACTTTGTGACCTTTGGTAAGTGCGGCATAAACCGTGTCGACTATATGCAGGTTCTTCTTTAGTTCCCTGCACTCGTGCCGCCAGTTGCGGTAGGTTCTGAATAGCTTTTTAAATGTCATAGCCTTTGCGCATTAAGAGGTTAAGAAAAAGATAGACGGCAGCGAATGAGATTGATACAATACAAGCGGGGCTATGCGCAATGCCTGTAACTATGACTATGAATGTTTCTGAATGTGCGAGTGATGCATCCATTATGCCGATATTTTTATATGCTCAGGAATGGCGTAATCATCATCACCGTGTTCGTTCGGGGCGGTTACGGGTGTGTTTGAGGTGATGAAATCGGATGCGGAGATTGGAGTGTAATCGCCGTATTCGTTATATTCTACAGTAAGGGCTACTACCTCTCTTAAATTATTTAACACCCAAACGTCTTTACCCTCCTCAAATGGAAGGTATGTATATCTGGTTTTAAATGGGATTTCAGCCCCCCTTATAATAGACAAAACCGTCTGTAGCTGATTATTATCAGAACATTGTATTATGGCACCGCAGTGTAGTTTGATTATATCTTGCAGTTTCATTATGCAGCGGTTTTATTCTCGTGAACAATACCAGCCCATGCAGCAACCGGCAAATCAACATCCTCCATAAATGAATCGCTGCGCATTTCGGCATCCAGATGCTCCGCAATAAACTCGTCAATAACTTCATGGAAAGGTGTAGCCGTAGAGAACATGGTAATATCTTCTGTGATCGTAGCGGAGCCCATAGTAACGTGACTATAAACACCTTTCACCTCGTAATCCTCAATGGATGATGCTGAGATATTCACCTCGATACGCACAGATGCACCATCTTTTGGGGTGTAGTACTTGTTTAGTACATAATTCTTTTTAACTTTGTTCATCTCTACAGATATTTTATGTTTATCAATGGCTCTCGTTTGCAGCGGGAGCTTTTATTTTTAGTTCAATCATCGACACCTTCTCAGCAAGTGTTTTATCTACGGAGGCAATCGACTTGATACGCTTGTACATCTTCTTTGCATTCGCTGAACCGGAGTAGCCGAGCATTCTATCTATTCTCCTGATGCTTTCTGCTTTATATTTTAGCAAGATGTAAGCAGCTATTTGCTTTTTCTCCACTATTGCCGCCTGCTGTCGCTTTACTGTTTTCTGCGACAGTTCATCTTTTGTGATATCTAGCGTTGTGCATATCGCTATTATGATCTGTTCAGTGGTTGTAGGCATAAGTTGTCTCAGGAGTAGAAGCGTCTTAAATATTTTGGGTAGTCTATTTGTTGTCCTTTTTCTGTATCTGGCTTTGGTCGTATCAGGTCGGGGTTATCTTTTGCCAGGTTGTGAACGAACGTCCGACCCTTACTCTCTATGGCCATGAAGTCCGATATATCTATGAACCGTCTGTTTTCAATCCTTAGCTTCAACAGGGCCACGTTTTCCGGTACAACTATTATCTGTTCAGCCATGTTGTTAAAATTTACCTGAGTTGATAAACACATATACCGGAACCAACAAAGCACATAACCCGATGATTGTCACCGCAACAGCTATAAAGCATATGGCCGCACCCGCTTTATCCTTTTTGTTAAAGGCAATATGATCGTTGATGTTTTTAAGGATGTGTGGCATGGTTAGTGATTTAGGCAGCGTGCGTTTGCAGGTATGTTCTAATAATGCTTAGTGTCCTTGAGTTGCAGGTATTGTACTTCAATATCCTGCCTAGTGTTATCCTGTTTGTGAGCCCTATTTTTTCAGCCGCTACCTCTTGCGTGGGGAACTTTGCTACGAGCTCTTTCAGCTTCAACAGTTCTTCATCTTCAAGACTTACGCTTTTGTAAAATGTTTCAGTATCTTGCATTTGTTCGTTCGTTTGATAAATCAAAGGTAGATAAGTTTTAGATAAGTTGATAACTATTTGATAATAATTATTGTTATAGTTTTGTTAATGAAAAAGGAATATCTACGAGAAGCGCGTCTGAATTGGATTACAGACGAGATAAAGAGACTAAAAATAGAATTTCCTAATGCTGATATTTCCAGTAAAACCGGATATGCAGAGGGCATAGTAAGCATGTACTTGAATGGCAAAAGGGCTCTTTCAGAGAATTTTCTGATAAAATTTTGCGAAGTATATAAACTTGATTACGAAAAAGCCAAGACAGGTATTCTCGACAGAGTAGATGAGATTGAAGCAAGTATTAATGGGATATCATTATCGGAACCGAAGCAGGTAATCCCGCTGGGCAAGCATGTACACTCAAAATTAACTCCTGAAGAATACGCTGCCGCTCATATGGATTGGCTAGGACTACCGATGTACAATACGCCTGTTACAGCTTCGTTTGTTGCATCATACAGGGATGAAGGGGTATATAAGCCTCAATACTACCTACATGACCCCCGCTTTAGAGATTGCGATTTCGGAGCGATTATTACCGGGGACAGTATGCACGCCGAAATAAGGCACGGAGATTTTGTAGCCTGTAAAGAAATTACAGATTGGAAATTCGTAGTTTATGGCGATATCTATTATGTCGTATCAACGAATGGGCTTGAAACGTGCAAGTACCTTAATGCAGACCCGCATAATCCGGGCAACTTTCTACTAGTTCCAAGAAACGAGAGCATCAGCCCGTCCCCGATACCAAAGGAAATGATACTACGCCTTTATCGCGTCAGAGGAATTGTAAGAGGATATTAAACCTATGTTCATGAAAAGTGCGCTATTACTTGTGTTAATGCTCTTATCCGTATCTTGTTTTGGGCAAGTTAAAAAGTATAATCTTGATACATCCGTTCACGAATGGGCAATGGATATATTACCCTTAAAAGAAGGGAAAGTCACATATTCGTTGATTGTAAAGGTCGATAGCCTGAATAAGGGGCAATTGTATGACCGTGCAAAGCTCTGGGCGGTTAAAACGTTCGGAGATTTACGAGAAGCCATACAATTGGATGAAAGAGAAAAAGGCAGAATAATTGGGAAAGCGTATATTTCTGTAGGCTGGCAGGCTAATTTTTTACAGTACATTTCTACGAAGGCTTGGCACACGTTTGACATCAATATTAAAGACGGGAAGGTAAGAATAACATTTTCGGACATACATATAAGCTACTATATTCCGGCAATAAACAGCAAAGATCTCCCTACAAGCGGCGATGTAAACCTGGAACAATGGGCGAGAAAGAAAAACGGCGGTTATTACAGAGAGGAAAACACAGAGAAATTCTTTACAAGTACGGATAGAGCGTTTAAAGAAGCCTTATTGGCATTCACCCAATTCATGCAAGACAATAAAAACACTTTGAATAAAAATGATTGGTAACTTTATATAAAATAAGTCTATGAAACGCATTTTAGTGCTTCTAATTTCAGTTTTGATTTTTGGGTCTTGTAAGAAGAGTAAAAGTGATAGCCCATATCACAACTATGCTTGTCTCAGAACTGATAGTTTAGGGTATGTTATACATACTTGCCAAAGCGATAATGCGTGGCAAACGTTCTTTTCTAACCCACAACAGCGAGATACTTTTAAGCAGGTAACAACTGACTCAATCGCTCACGCAATATCAATCAGAAGCGTTACTATGGTTTCTTACTATCCGGCTGAAACGTGGTTAACCTGCCCGGGGATTCCTTCTTCACCTGACACCGCTTATACTTATCAGCGGTGCGTTTGCACGGAATACTAGTAATCAAATGTGCCACCAAAAGCATATTGATGCGCTGAAATACCCATCAATACTATACCGATCAGGCTTAAAAGTGTCCTGACGCGGTAACTACAAGCGGAAACGCTGAAACATAGTAAGGACGGTACTTTTACCGTCCTTTTCTTTTGTAGCAAGGCTCCTATTATCATACACTTTTGCCGTTTATGTTCTTTTTTGTTCTTTTTTGTTTAGTATCTTGCCACCAAAAGCGATACCACGAGATGCCACCAAAACTGAAATACATACTATGGGAGGATAAGACTGACAAGCAAGGTATGTGCCCGGTGGCGCTGCGGATCAACTATAAGGGCAGAGGATTCTACAATACTGGCATTAAGTGCTTGCCAGCGCACTGGCTTGATGGTGTCATAAGTTCAGATGCGAAACACTCCAATCTGCTGAATACAAAACTTTCCAAAATGCTGAGTTCTTTGGAAGCACAAGTACTTACCAAAGAAATGAATGGAGAGCCGCTTAGTGTCGAGATCATTAAGAATATCTTACGCGCCCCGGTTGACAGCAATAAAGATTTTATTGTTTACTGTGCTAAGGTGTGCAGCGAAAAGAACCCGTCAACTAAGCGCCGATATGAGATAGAGCTTGAGCACATCAAAAAATATACCAATGGCCGGTTAACCTTTGCAGAGATCACGCATGTGTGGTTGAACCGGTACTACAAGCATATCACGGTAAAGAACAGCCACAACACTGCTATAAATGCCTTCAAGTTAATACGGCATACCTTCGTAGAGGCTAATAAGTACGGAATTGTAACTTTCACCCCTTTCAGAGATTGGGAATACCCGAAGTACATACAGCCGGTAAAGGGGTATCTGACCATCGCCGAGTGTACTGAGCTGTATGAGATACTCAATTCGGACGCTGTACAGGAAATAAAGACCGTGACGGCCTTCTTTTTGCTAGAGTGTTATTCCAGTATCAGGTACTCCGATTGGGCGAAATTCAGCGTTGAAAACGTGATCGATGGCACAGATATGGTCCTGACAACAACAAAGACCGATACCCCGGTACGCCTGCCAATAGAATTACTGCCTGATCTTAAAAAGATACTTGACTACATACAGGCCAACAATCTGAAATATACCTATACCCTGGAATACACGAACCGAATGCTGAAAACGATAGCCCCCTTGGCCGGTATTACTAAAAGGATGACCACTCACCTTGCCCGGCACACATTCGCGTCATTAATGCTACAAAAAGGCGTGTCAAAGGCCGCTCTTGCTGAAGGGATGGGCATAACTATGCGCACAGTGGAAACATACGCAAAGGGTAGCGGGGTATTGCTGAAGAATGAACTAAAGCGTATCAGCAAGTAAGATTTTTGCGAATGAGATAGGATAACACTTCTGTGCTAGCCTGACAGATGTATAGCGCTTCCATTGTGCTGTATCTATAGTACTCTGACCTGAACAAACTACGCACTTCGTTGTGTCCCTTCATATCAGCATTACCGGCATAATAATAGTGCAGCTGTATCAGTTCTTCGGCTGTATATGTGGGTTGCTGCTGCACATAGCAAATGTAATTAAAAAAGCCGCCCTGAGAACAAGGCAGCTCTAAACCTTATGAAAATACTACTCAACCTCTGTATAACAGATGAACCCCGCAAGGGTAGCATCTGTCAAGTGTCTGATGTGTCTTGCCACACAATATCCATCACGACCACCAGCAGGGTTGCTGTTCCCCTCAATGGTATGTATTGTACCGTCAGCATCAACACTTTCAACTATGCCGGTGTGGCCTAAACCACCGCCAAACAATAGGATGAATTGATAACCAGGTAAGATATTGTCAGGAGTTGCATCTTCTTTAGAGATAGTGTCAAGTGTTGGGCTTGCTATGGCCTTATTCCAGCAGTCCTGAACGCCTGCGGTATGTGGCACTGGGTTTTTAGCACCATACGCTTGCAGGCCGCACCAATCTAAGAATGATTGGCACCAAGGATAACCGCCAGTAGCTGGTAACCCCGCTGCTATTTGATATTTTATCGCTTCGCCGTGGTTGGTGTGTGCCGCATCTTCTTCTACGCCAATCTGGGTAATTGCTACTTCAAGTAGTTTCATTGTCTTTTCTTTTATACTGTTTAGAAATAAACTTACCTATACCGGCTACTATTCCGATACAGGCAAGCAATATCACTCCGACACCGATCATTAGCCCAAAAATATCTTTTGGAACTCAGCGATATAGCCGTTTATGCCCTGTGGTAGCTTGCCACCATGGATAACCGCCAATATCTCTGCGCCAAGGCGTAGGGCGATACCCAAACGGGATGTAGGGTTGCTGATAGCTGCAATGTCTGACCCCATATCAGAAGCCAAGGTAATAACCGCCGTAGTGTACGATTTGCCCTGTGGCACTACTGCTGCAATAACTTCCTCAATGGTCTTTCCTTCTGGTGAAGTGGCAAACTTCAGAATAGCCGATGTAACTTTCTCAGCTACGGCAAAGCCATGAAGCATGTCAGCCTCTATCGTGTGTAAAATGTCTACTAATCTCATATCGTTGTTTTTAATTGGTTGAAAATATTTTAAGCCTTCGATTTCTTGTACCTGTACATCGAGAGGTGTAGTTAGTTTTTTGTCGCTTCGGCATTGACGGCTACGTGAGTACCATCGGTTACGGCCTGATTCAGTATAGCATCCTTCAGCTCTTGTGATACCAAATTGGGATCCGTAGAAGGCAAAGCCGCTACAAGTCCGCTGCCTGTTAACCCTATCCCTATAAGATGCAGGTATTTAAGTGCTTCGGCAAGCTCCGCAGCCGGTACGAACGATAAAAATCCGAGGTTAATAACCGCTATGCCTAATGCGCATGCAGCAGCCAATACTCCCGCAAACCATTGTATTCGGATTGCCCAGGCTGGGGACTTGCTCCTTACCCTTTTGATAAGCATTTTGATACCCGCAAAGGCTATCTTCTGTTCGATTTGTGTCTTTACCTCGATCATGGCGTTTTGTTTTTTATTTTACTGTTCAACCACTTAATAAAAGTGATCGTATAGCTCGTTATGGCGCATATGGCTGCTATACTTGCAAGCCATAGGTTAATTTCTTTATGGTCAAAGTCGCTCAACAAGTGAAACACCCATGCTGATACGACTAGAATAATACTTAATGGCCGCGGGTGGGGTACTGATTGTATATCAAAATCCATTTTTATATTTAGCTTTTCGGTGTTAATCCCAATAAATTGTCAACATAGTAGTAAGCGTATGGAATCCAGTACAGGCGTAAGGCTGCTAAGTCTGCACCGGTGAGGATATAATCCATATTGCCACGATCTACCCTTGTAGCGGCTTTGTAGTCCTTACCATACAGCCACACAGATACCTTCACCCATGTAGGCGTAATACCTCCGTAGAACGTTACAGTCATGTAGTATGCCGTATCGGTCATAAATACTGGATTGTACGATGGTGTGAGGTCTACGTGTAGTTGATTAGCCAACATCGTATCACCGCCGCAGTAAACTGTCGGTAATGAAATCTGAGCCTTTGCACTTCGAGTGAAAAGCGTTATCAACGCAATCGCCAATAAATAGAGAACTTTATTTTTCATGAGTTTATGAATACATAGGTTAATGTTGAGGTGTCAAGTGTTTGGGTAATGAGTGCCGATGTTTCGGCTGTGATAGTTACAGATGCACCAGCAGAAACAGTGTATTTATAAGTTGCTCCTATCGTTCCTGCAGGGGTGTTAGACGAAATAATTACCCTTGTATTTGCTGTAACTGTTGTATTTGAAATCGTAGCCACACCAGCAACCAACGTTACAACACCTGAATTGCCATTAGTACCCTCTGTTATTTTTAGTGACTTACCTACTGCTATAGTAGGGCTACCGTTTATCTGCAAAAAGCTGCCGCCGATAGTGAGTGTGTTATTTGGTGTGATGGTTATGTTACCACCTCCGTTATTTATAGTAGCAACATTTGCTAACGTTGTCCCACCTGTGAATGTTACCGTGCTGGGGCTTGGCGCATACTTCATCCATGTAGTCCAAGTCGCGCCGCTATCTGTTGCTACATCAAAATCCATGAAAAATCTACTTGTGCTACCCCCCGCAGATGCCGCTAACAAACCTATCCTGCCATATCCGGGAGCAGGTACACTTGATGTTGAGTTCCACCCGCTACAACCATAGTAAGTGTATGGGGAGTTTTGAAGCAATGATGCTGATGCTGCTGCGGTGGGATTAATAAGCAATTGCCCATAATTAACAGCAGTTCCCATTGTTTTTGAAACGGCCTGTGCAGCTGTAAAAACATTTGGATTAGCCAAATTAAGACCCAATGTGCCACTACCTGTTATTGTCCCTCCCGTAAGTGTCGCATCGGTAGCTACGCTCGTCACTGTTCCACTCGTAGCGGGTGGCGACCACTGTGGCAATCCCCCCAGCATAGTCAGTACGTAGTTATTTGTTCCTGCCGCTAGTTTTGCAAATGAGAACGCCGTTGATGCGTAGAGCATATCCCCCGATGTGTATGAGGATAAGCCGGTCCCGCCGTACGCCACTTCAATAGTAGAACCATGATACACCGCGGTGTCTATGGTACCCAGTTTATGTATAGATGTTTGCCCTACGTACGAAGCCGATATGTCTACTATCGGGGTAGTAGTCGGATTAGTTACTGTGGTTCTGTTCACAACACCCGATACGCTTGTTACTCCGGCGGTGGAAATAGATGATCGTATAGCGGCGGCTGTATCGACTAATGCGGTGTGCGCTACAGCCATTGAATCTGAAAGATTGGCACTATCGATACTTGCCTGATAGTGCTGCATATCGTTCAGATATAGCCACATGCGACTAAGGTTGTATCGGGTTATGGTGCCAGGGGAATGTTGCGCCCCTATATAAGTAAATACTGAATCTCGGTACTGCTGATATGTAAGCACCTGCGAAAACACAGGCACGGTAAGTAAAAAAGTAAGAAGTAAAAGAATACCCCGCTTCATGTTTACAAAACTAAGAAGCGAGGTATTGTAAGAAAAAAAACTATAGACTACACTTACCTATATATCCTCCAGCCGTAGGTTAGATGCAGATCATCAAGCTGTCCGTCTGCCGCTCCCGATGGGTGCTGCCCTGTGGTCATTGTACCACCGGCCCATACACCCGGTAAGGAAACATCTAATGTCGCATGCGTATAGAAATTAGTAATTATAGTGTTTTGCGCTGCGGTAGCCATTGCATTACCTGATATCGCTACCGATAGCAGATTGCTATTGAACGTAGCACCTGCAAATAGGTTATTCGCCGTGGTTATCCCATTACTACTTAGTAATATACCCTGTATGTTCGATGCACAGGCATTAAATATAGATCCGTCAAAAGCCCCGGTAAATGCCTGATACTGCATACTAAATGCTTGCATAGACGTAGGTAATGTGCTGCCTGAAACAATTGCATTTGCCACAACATTATGCCCAAAGAATCCCGTGCCCGTGAAAGTCCATTGCAAACTCGCATAAGTAGGGTTTGTATCAGTACCGGAATGGAATATATATACAACCCCAGTAAACGAACTACCTGCGTATGTTCTGTCAACGGATATGCCGGATGATAGCGGACCGCCAACAGCCGTAAATGTCTGTACGGTTCCATCTCCGAAATCGCATATGTTTACCGACCCGGTTCCCGACAATGTAGATGGGTCCATAGTATAGCCGAATGAGTTAGTACCACCCGCCGCCTTGCTTACCGATAGCGCCAGATAATCAGTAAATATAAGTGTATCTGTATTGTGCGGCACCCAGTTTTCGGTATTGTCGTTCACGTAGACGATAACATTTACACCTGATATAAAGTAAGTGCCTAATGCGCCTATAGATGGGGCGTAGGTGCTGTTCAGCCACGTAACGTAATTTACAAGGTCTGTGAGGTCATACAGGGCAACGGATGGTGTCTGCTCTATAGTTGATCCCTGCCGCATGCCTAGTGTGCTGATGGCGCAAGGGAAGCGAGGTAATGTAGTGTCAGGATCTATCGGCAATGTGGCCAAGGTAATAGGTGTACCATTTGGTGTGGTGAATGACCAGCCCGTGCTGTTGCTGCGCTCCTGTACCTTGATGAGAGCAGATTTTAAAGGGGATTGCGGGAACTCTGTTACTTGAAACGATGCACCAGTGTCTTTTACATATCCCGTGTTATCAACGGCAAAGGTTTTGCAGCACATAGCCCTTGCAACCTTATCAAGCTCATAGGCTGGGATACCAGCGCCACCACCAATGATGAAATCGAATACCCTGTATGGGTAGTCGTTCAACATGCGGTGCGTGTAGAGCATGTCGGTAAAGGCTGTAGCGTAACTGTACGGCTTCGGCTCAGTTATATCGCACTCCACCCTGATTGCGAATTTTGGCGCAACCTGTTCGAATAGCACATCAAATTCGTTAACATCATGGCTGTACTCTAGCAAGCGGGTATTTATCAGTGGAGAGGATGAAATAAGTATAGGTTCTGAAATCAGGTACGTGTCACTGTCGCTATACACGCTTTTTATCCTGATGTAATACACTCCATCCGCAAGCGCATATCCCGACTGCGAGGGCTTGAAAGTGTAATGATATGTGTGGTATTGGTAATCCGCGCCTAAGTAGCTAAATGTATTACCTGAAAGAGTTTCAACCCACGATGGTGTAGCTGCCGTTACTCCAGGTACTAAATTTCCATAACTATCCAGTATTTCAATACGGATAGAGTCAGCAAGATCATCAATATAAATGGCTATCAGGTCTGTATTTTGAAACTTCTGATAGTACGGCACTTTAACCTTGTCATTCCTGATGGTATCAAGATAGAATCCGCGATCAAAAGCAAAAGTATTGTACCCTATGCCGGAATCATCGCCCAGCGGAACAAATCGTATCGGGTTCAGTGGCGGAACACGTGTATTTTTTACGGTTAAACTCATATGTTGTCAGGTATTGTTGTATTTGGTGAACAAAGTAGTTTGAAATTGTATTTATCGTTGTTACCCGGAGTATAGCCAGCTTCGAGTACGAACCCCTCCATATAGGTACTGCCATCCGGTATGCGGTCGTCTACAAGTGTAAAACCTATAACTCCATATGGAGAAGTTGTCATTTGCGCTGCAAAATCAGCCGGTGGTTCAGCTTCGAATGAAAATATTTTAGGCTTCCAAAGCGGGCTGTCATAGTCGTTGGTGAATGTCGATAAGTCCTTATTCCCGTAGTCGTTCATCGGAGCGGACCCGTCAAAAACAGAGGCTACATTCTTGTTTTTCTTACAGGATTGCAGATATATGTTTGGGTCTTTTACGGTGTATGTGCTTTTCAGGAATGGCATCATCCGTGCTATCTGACGGCAGACAGCCAAAGGCAGATTAAACACATACTCTTTCAAGCTGTCAGGTATTCCGCTGTTAATGGTTACATCTGTGCCCGGGTTAGGTGGTGCAGGAAAATAGCCAGTTACACCTCCTTCAGTAGATGGGGAAATGTTACACGCTATTTTAAATGTGTCGTTATCTGAACCGGCATCCGTGGTAGTCTTACCAGATAGGTTCACTGAGGTAAACGAAGCCCCGTACATATCCGCTCTGTATGGGGACTTATAATCAACATCTTTGAGCACCGGTAGCAGCGGACTACGATACCCGTATTCCGTGTTGAACTCAAATTTGCCGTTTACATCATCGTAACTTTGGTCAGCATAGCCAAATTTTATGTTATTGCCCATGTCCTGCGTATAGGGGGACATTGAGAAATTTGATATGCTACTTCCTAAATCGCATATCAGGGTATCAGCATCGAAGAAATGCCTAAGATGTTCAAGTCTTACTATGTCATTGCCTGACCCATCCTTTTCAACCCCTATACCTGCACAGGCACTAACAAAGGCGTCCTGCGCAAAATCAGCAAAGGTTGTCCGTATCTTTGGCGGATCATAATTGCCGTCATTGTTTTGAAACAGTCCTCGCAATGCATCCCCGCTCACAAATCTTGTCGCAGCCGGGTTAAGGTCATAGTAGCCATTCTCTCCGGGATCTATATCGGTCTGTAGTAGATCTGATTTACCTTCATACACCGTATAGGGTGGCGTATAGTCATCCTCATAAGGGGTAACGTCTGGTAATGTTGTCGGGTATGTGCCTGGTGCTGGCGGTTCAGTAGGTAATACATTCCTTGCGCCTAACTGTCGAACTAGTTTTTGGAATACCTGATACCACGTAAGCGACCACACAGGTACGTCGGGAGCTTTGTACCTGTTAATGATAGTAGTCGGTACGTTCATAGGTGATGTGATCGTCACCATGCAGCGTTCTGTATATACTGTCGGGTTCTGTACCGTTGCCTTCCATTGCAGTACAACATATGATCCGGTGGGTATGTTGCCCGTCCAGGTGAGTGGGCCAGTTGCGCCGCCATACGTCCCATCTATAACAAACCCACCACTGTTGGCCCATAATACGTGGCTTGCTGTAACCGAATCCCAATTTGGAGATGAATAGATATTTAGCTGTAATTCTAATTTCAGATAGTTAGTGGTAGGCGGCGGTGTCCCGGCCACCGACCAATTCCAATCAAGTAAAAACCCCGATCCAAATAGCCCAATATTAACTGTGGTAGATATAACGTCCTGCGTTTGCTGATAGAGGCTGCTGTTTGGAAATTCCCCGGCGCCATCTGAGCCAACAAGCACAGACTTAGGAACGCCTACGCTGTACGTTCCTTCCTGATTGATATAGAGCGTACCGAAGCTGCCCTCTTCGTGTGTAGAGCCTGGTGCTTCTCCAGTGTCACCGCCTACATTGATATGCGCTACCGATAGGCTGGTATCGGATTGATAATTATAGCTGTTCAGCAGGGCCATAGGGGTAAATAAAATATTCTCACTGACGCTGCCTGGGTTGACCGGGTTATCTATAATCACATCATAAACACTTTTGTCGTACCCCTGTAAGATTCGCGGTATCCCGGATTCCATGATAGGGGCATCGAAGTAATACTGCATCGATTT
>JGI24890J29729_1000748_pt1 | contig 17967 bp, 23 predicted proteins | sample FreactcultureFD7_FD_29729 | JGI IMG/M metagenome (IMG submission 29729)
CCTATTGGTGCTGGGTCTGATAATTACCTATATCAGCACGAAGTAGGCAACGATGCTGCCAATGGCACCCAAACAACCGCCATGCTGTCGTCTTTCCAAACGGGTTATTTCCAGCTTAATGAGGCCGATAACCTAATCTTTATTGATCAAATTTGGCCTGACATGAAGTGGGGAACCTATTCTGGAAACCCCAATGCCACAGTGCAGATTACATTCTACGTCACCAATTACCCCGGCGATACGCCAGTGGCATATGGCCCTTATACGATGACGCAAGCCACTGAATACATATCCGTCCGCATCAGGGCGCGTCTTATGGCGTTCAATATATCATCAAGCGATGTCGGAACCTTCTGGCGTTTGGGCGCGATTAGATATCGATATCAAATTGATGGGAGATTTTAATGGCTAGTTTGGACGATCTTTTAACCACGCAGAAGAACGGTGTTCAGGGCATTAATGCTCTTAATCACACTACGCAGAATCTTGCCGGTACAATCAATACATACGAAGTTAGTGCAACCACATATTTTGCAACAACGATCGGCTGGGTGGCTAAAGTGAGCGTTATTGTCGCTGGGTCCACCACTGGGACCATATATGATGCCAATTCTGTTGGAACTGCGGTGACGGGCTTTCGCCTTGCCATCATCCCTAACACGGTTGGTATCTACACCATCAATATGCCCGTTAACAAAGGCATCGTTATCACCCCAGGAACAGGCATGATTGTTGCCGTATCGTATAGTTGAGGTCGTCATGCCATTAGCACACGGTAAGTCACAAAAGACGATCAGCAGCAACATAAGCGAAATGATTCATGCGGGGCATCCTCAAGCCCAAGCAATCGCGGCTGCGTTAAACACGGCTCGGCAAACAAAAGCGGGTGGCGGTCCAATGGATTACCGAAAGCCCGACATGTCTATTCCTGAGCCAGATTACCCCATGGGCGGTCAACACATGACCCATGCTGGGCCAATCCATAGCCCAGTCGCTGGCCGTACTGATCACTTGCCAATGAACGTCAAATCGGGATCCTACGTCATTCCTGCCGACATCATCTCGTCCATGGGCGAAGGCAACACCATGGCAGGGTTTAAGGTTGCCCGTCGTATGTTCTCGTCAAAGCCATATGCCCAAGAATCGCAACCTTATGCCGAGGCTGCACAACCTTATTCACAAGGCAAACCATATGGCGCTCGCGCTGAAGGCGGATCTTCGCCCGTTGAAATTGTGGCCGCGGGTGGCGAATATGTTATTACACCAGAAGATGTTACCAAATTGGGCGGCGGGGATATTGACCATGGGCATGATATCCTTGATCATTTTGTAACTGGTTATCGCAAGAAAACTATAAATGTGTTGAAAAAGTTACCGGGGCCAAAGAGAGATTAAAATGTCACCAGAAATTAGAATTGGTACGCCAGACGACGAAGAAGCGATGCTTGAATTGGCTTTACGGGCTTGGGAAGAAAACGGGATTAAAGATGTAAATCCAGAAAAAATGTTGGGCATGATCCGTCCGGCTTTATATCTCTGGCAAGGGTTGGTAGGCATTATTGGAAAGCCCGGCAAAAAGATTGAAGGAGCAGTGCTTTTAAGATTGTCGCAAATGTGGTATTCTGACAGTTGGATGCTTGAAGAAAAAGCTATTTTTGTAGATCCTGAATTTAGGAAAAGCGAAGGTGGCCGTCGTTCTGCAACCAAACTACATGCCAGTACCTTATGCGATTTTTCTAAAAAAGTTGCTGACGAGTTAAATATACCCCTGATTATTGGTGTTTTGTCAAACCATAGGACCGAATCAAAAATCAGACTTTACGAACGTTCTTTTGGACCTCCAGCTGGTGCGTTTTTCCTTTATAACGTCCAAACTGGACATGATAATACTATGACGGAGCACTAAGATGGGTGGCAAGACTGGCACGACGACCCAGAGCGTTCAAATCCCACCAGAGGTTTTGGCGCGGTATAACTCCGTTAATGCTACGGCTGAAAAGACGGCCGCCACACCGTTTCAACAATATAGCACTGATCCTAATGCTTTTGTTGCCCCATTAAATCAGCAGCAGCAAGCGGGTATTAGCAACATCAATCAACAAGCAAACGCTGCTCAACCTGCTTATGGTGCTGCCATGCAAGGCACTGCACAAGCATATCAAGGCTACAACGCGCCTAATTACCAATCTGGCGTTGCTGGTTATATGAACCCGTTCGTAAACCAAGCCATGGGTTCTACGGCGGCTTACTTGCAAAACCAGAACCAGCAACAGCAAAATCAGTTGCAAGGTAACGCGATCAGTGCGGGGGCATTTGGTGGCGATCGAGGCAAAGTGGCGCAAGCGGCTCTTATGGGTCAGCAAAATCTTGCTATGGGCAACACACTTTCCAATATGGCCAACACTGGCTATCAGCAATCTGCTCAAAATTATCTTACTGGTCTTGGCCAACAAGGTGCTTTGGCCGGTCAAATGGGTGCATTGGGTGCCGGAGCTCAAACTGCAGGTCTGCAGGGTGCTCAAGCCCAACTGGGTGCTGGAACACTTGGTCAACAAACGACACAAGCAGGCAATACGGCGCTGTACAACCAGTTCTTGCAACAACAGGCTTACCCATTCCAAGTATCTCAATTCTTGGCAAATATTGCCGAAGGAACTGGCGCTCTGTCTGGGTCGACAACGACAACACAGCAGCCAATGTCGTTCTTCTCCGATCGTCGTCTCAAGCATGACATTAAGCGCGTTGGCACGGCCGAGAACGGTCTTCCAATTTACAAATTTAAATATAAGGGCGACGATAGCGAACAGACGCATGTTGGTTTTATGGCCGATGAAGTTGAGAAGGTCCATCCAGAAGCTGTGGGCCTCTCAGGTGGGTATAAGACGGTTGATTACGACAAGGCTTCTGAGCCTGTTCACAAATACGCAGGCGGTCTAGTGTCGGAAGGTGGCGCTGTTGGACCGCAACATATGGGCGAAGGGTTTGCCATGGGAGGCATGCCTTATGGGGGAGGATTAGGATATGTTCCTGAATCGGAAACCAATGTCGGCAAGCTAATGACGGCTGGTGCTGTTCCAGACATGCCTGAAAGCGGTTTGGCACAAATTGGCGGCCTCGCTAAAAACGGCATTGGTCTGTATAAAGACTATGATTGGATGAAGTCTAAGGGAATGTTCGCGGATGGCGGTGAAGTCCCAACCAAACTTGATATCCCTGAAGATGAAGATAAACATCAGCTTGCTGTAGCGGGCGCTCCTCCTTCAAGCGGAAGCGGTGGTGGCTTGGGCGATATTGCCAGTATTGCTAAGGCTGCGGCTACTGTTGCTGCAATGTTTGCAAAAGATGGCGGTCGGATTCACAAAGAAGAAGGTGGCCCAATCGACGAACAACCAGAAATCACACCTGATTACGTTCGCAATGTGGCTGCAAAAAGTGCCGCAGCAGCAGGTCTCAATCCAACTCGTCCTTTGCAAATTGGACAATTAGAAAGCGCATTTAATCATAATGCCGTTGGCGATGATGGTTCATCGTTTGGCCCATGGCAAATGCATTATGGCAATATGTCTGAGAAGTACCCACAAGGCGGATTGGGTGATGTTTTTACAAAAGAAACAGGTTACGACTTACGCGATCCTAACGTGCGTAAAGACCCTAAAGCCATTCAATCTAATGCCGATTGGGTTGCAAATTACATGGCCAAAAACGGCGACAGAGCGTGGTCTACCTCTCGTCAACTTGGCAATTATCCTACACCACCTGCTGATATCCCCGCCGCTAATGCCAAAGAGGCACAGGCAGCCACTGGCGGTTTAGGCTTTAATGTTGGCAAACCTGACAACACGGATGTTTTATTATCGGTTCTTTCAGGCCTTGGTTCTATGGCTGGGTCAAAAAGTCCGTTTTTAGGGTCCGCAATTCTTGAAGGCATCGGTGGCGGCGCTAAGACATACGCTGGCCTACGTTCGCAACAGGCAGAAATTGCTCTTCGCCAATCTGAAGCTATGAAGAATACGATGGGTTTAATGGCTCAACGGTTTTCTCCCCTTCCAGATGGATCGTTCTTTGATGCTTGGAACAACAAAAAGGTTTCAGCCAGTGAACGCGCACAGGCCGCCGTTGAAATGGGTCTTCCTGCTTCCTTTGTTAGCGGTGCTGCTGGTGCCCCGCAAGGCGAACAAAAGACAATTGGCGAAGCCGTAAATGGTCCTTCACAAGGAGAAACGCCTGCCGCCCCATCTGGTGTTGTTGCACCCCAATCTAGTGTTGCGTCTCCTAGCGGTGTTGTTCCTCCAAAAGTTGAAACAACGTCTGCTGGCAACGGCGTTCTTCCGAAGCCAGAAACAGTTACACAGGGTGCCGCCCCTACAACCCCTGCCGATGCGATTTATGCTGCTGCTGAAAAAAATCCGCAGGTGGTTAAGTATAATAGCATGGCCGACAATTATTTGGCTCAAGCTGAAAAACTTGAAGGAGAAGCCCACCAGTGGTCTCAGATGGGTCGTGACAACCAATCTAGCGCCCTCATTGCACAGGCTGGCGCACTCCGCTCTCAGTCACAGCAAAGCCGTGAGATAGCAATGAAAATGCGTGACCAATATGCCGCTTTACCATTGGCATCTGAAGTCAAAACAGCCCAGTTTAAAGGTGAACCTCAAACCGTTTATGACAGAGATGGGAATCAACACCAAGTAACGGGCGATGTTGCGTACAAAATTACCCAAGACGGCAAGGGAATGCTTGACGGTACACCCGTATATCCGTCCCCTCCAGCATCTGCTTATCTTGTTAAAAATATTGACAACTATGGTGAATTTTCTAAAAAAGCTATGGACTATGACGTGGCCTATAAAAACGACCGTGCAGCATTGGATAGCCTTGCCCACGTCCTTCAGAACTGGAAATCAGGCCGTGCTGCAAATGCAGTTGGTGAGTTTGAAGGTCTGTTTAAATATCTTGGGGTGCCTGTTCCTAAAGAATATCAAGGCGCTTCAACTGGTCTTGATACAGTTACTAAAATGGCTGCTCTAATTGGTATTAATGCTTCCAAGGGTATGGAAGCAGGTGCTCCCGCAACTAATCTACAGCAAACCATGCAGACGGCACCCGAAGCTTTCCGTGATCCAGACGCCCTTTACAAGAACCTTGCTGATCGAATGATCGCAATGGATATTTCGCACAAGATGTATAGGGACTGGGATCAACAGGGCCAGCCAAAAAATATCGTTCATTACGTCAATGATTGGAATGATGCCAATAAATATGCCGATTTCCGCAATGATATTTATGGCAAGTTAGGTCTGTTCAAAGGTTCAACAGAAACAGGGCGAAATATTGTAGGCGCTCAAAAACCACAAGAACAGCCGCCTGCAGCATATCCCGACGCCCGAAAAGGTACCGATGGTAAGTTCTATATCCCCGATCCTAATCGCCCCGGCAAATACATGATGGTGCAATAATGGCTGAACCAGTTCCCGTTGATTATAATCCTTTTGGTGCTGATCAAGGGTCCGCATCGGCCGCTCCGCAACAAGCGTCTGCGCCAGTACCAGTTGATTACGATCCGTTTTCAAACGAAGCAAAAGATCCTGCCAAGATGCAAAGTGGCGAGTATTGGAAAGGTGTTGCTTCCAACTTGCCATCAAGTGCTTATGAAAACATTGCAGGCACCGCACACGCCCTTGCGCCTTGGAATTGGAAAGAAACGGCTCAAGGCCTTGGCGATGTTGGATACGGTCTTTATTCAAAAGCAAAAGGCGCATTGGGCTATGAACATAATTCGGAAGACGAGATTGCCGCTGATGCTTTGGTGAAACCATTCACGTCAAAGGATGAATTTTATCGCACTCTTTACAATGATCCCTTCTCAATCGCCTCGGTTGCAGCTATCCCATTAACAGGTGGCGCAAGCGGTCTTGCAAAAGGCGCTGAAATGCTTGGTGAAGCAAGCACTGCCGGACGTCTCGCAAGACTTGGTTCTAAGGCTGCCGGAGCAGCAAGTTATGCTGCAGACCCTACAAAAGCGGCTATGGGCGTTGTGAGTGGCCTTGGGGGCGCTGGTAAGGGGTTTGTTAAACAAGCGGTTGGCGCAGCCACAGGCGTTGATCCTGCCGCATACGAAGCAGCTTTCAATGCAGGGGCTGCTAAAGGCCCGCAGGCGCAAGCAATTAAAGATTCATTTAACACTTTTGCTAAAGGGCAGGGAGATCCTGTTCAGTTTTCCCAGTCTCTTCAAAAAGCACTTAAAGATATTAAAGAATCTGACCAAAAAAATTGGGCGTCTAAAAAAGAAAACATGATGGCAGCAACTCAAGATGCGCCATTAAAGCCAATTTATGATGCAATTGATGACGCTCGTTCGCAGCTTAGTGAACGTAAATTTGTCACTGGCCCCGATGGAAATGGCAAATGGCAATATACAGGCGTTGGGCCTGATCAAGCCGCCCATGAAGCCCTTGATCAAATTGAGAACAATTTATATCAACGAAGCCTTATGCCTTCTGGATCAGAAGGGCGTACCATCCTTGGCCTAGACAAACTCAAACAAGAACTTTGGGAGCTAAGTGGCCAGCAAGGGCTTGCGGGTAATGCTCTTAAAAATGTTCATGCAGGCGTAAAACAAGCCATTCGCGCTGTTTCGCCAGAGTATGATGATTTGATGGAAAATTATCAGGCTCATTTGGCTAACATTAAAAACCTAAACACTTCTCTTGGGAGTAGATCTGCAGCAAATGCTCAAATGGCAAAGGTTGCCAAGGCGTTTACTACACCGCAAGGGCAATCTCTTATCAATCAGATCGCTGAAAAAGATCCTCGCATTCCGTACATGATTGCTGGGTCAATGCTTAATGGCGCTATGGCTGAAGGTCCAATTGCTCGCCTTATTGAAGGGGGTGGCGGTGCCTTCCATCTGTATAATGCGGGTACTCACTTGGCAGCAGGGAATCCTGCAGGTTTCATTAAACATATGGGTATTTTAGGCGCTCAGTCAGTTCTACAATCTCCAAAAATTATGGGCCTTGGAGCGTATGGTCTTGGTAAAGTAGCAGGCTCTCCCGTTGGTTCTGCAGCCCGTGGGATAGGTAATGCCACTTCTACAGCTGCCCGCGTTCTATCCCCTGTAGAACAAAACATTAACCGTTCTCAACCTGCTCCTCCAGAAGAAGAAATCCCTTTTACGCAAACTGCTAATTATGCTCGTGGCGGCTCCGTAAAACAATCTGCCAAAACAAAAGCAGAAACCTTGATAAACATGGTCGACAAGATTAAAAAAGAACAAGGCAACGAAACAAAGCCTTTACTCAACTTGGACGACACTACCGTCGCCAAAGCTCTTGCAATTGCTAATAGAGGTATATGATGGAAAATCTTGAACTTGAACTCAAACTAACTGTAGCGCACGTCAACACGGTTTTGAAACACCTTGGATCAGGCGTGTACGCCGAGGTAGCAGATCTCATTAACTTGCTGCATGGACAAGCAAAACCACAGATTGAATCTGCAGTCCCTGCTTCCCCTGCCGTGGAAGAAACCGCCGCAGAACCTACTGAATAAACTTTTGATATGACAATTCGCGGATGATGTATGCTTGCTGCTTTGACGAGTAGCGGGCTACATCAAACGAATCAAAATTATCGGCCAACCACATGATCATCATCGCAAAGATCATGCTGTCGCCATAATAAGCAATTACATCGACGTTCGGGTCAAAATCCGCCAAACGCTCCCTTATGCGCCCCTCAAAACGATGCACGTTCTCATCGCCAATAAGGTTGTCAAACATTGGCAAATCGCAAACATATATGATTGAATTACCAAGAGATACTAATTCTTCTGGGTCAAACCGAAGATTCGGGTTCGGTACGAATACCCGATTGTACTTTTTCATCTATAAATTCCTGTTCAACTAACCAAAATTTCCATAAAGGCATTTCACTTTTTACATCTTGAAGAAGCTCGACTGCTTCATCGTACTCCAAGTTCTCATCTATTAACATAGACCCACGGCTCAAGAAACCTCGTTGTTCACCCATGAGACGATAATACGTCATTTGCGAGCCAGTTCTGTATATTTGCGTTGAAGATCCGTTACCACAGCTAAGGCATTATCACGCTGAATTTCAAGCCTAACAACTAATTTTTCTAATTCCAATAATCGACGTCGTAGGTCAATTATGTGGTCCATTGTAGTTTTGTCCGCATGGCGGTCGGCTGGAGCGTAAGGCCCCAGCCATCCTTTTTCTGTCATTGATTTAACGCCTGTGTTAGATCCACCTTAACTTGAGGCATGCTAGGGCTTGCGTTTGAGCTTGCCAACTGGGCATACCCTCCAATGTCATCCCAATGGTCCCTGAAGCCTGCATCGCCTGTTAAAATGCGTCCTAGCTTTACCGCAATCATCTCAAGTGATTCGCGCTGCATGTCGTTAAGAGCATTCCAATTCTTGCCGCCCCGCATGAGGTCTTTTATCCCTTGGCTCATGGTTGCGTTGTCGCGGTAATTGCCATGGGTCTTTTCACGATTATTAACTAACATTATTTTACTTTCCTTATTTTCAATTTGTTGACGATCCACTGCAGCCAAAATATCCGATATTGACGGCGGGCTTCCCGTACTGCTTGTTCCTTCTGCCGAGCTTCCCGTTCCCCCTTCACTTGAAACCAATCCGCTTTCGGGTTCATTTCTCGACTGGCGTAAAGCTCCGACAATATGTCGTATCGTTCCTCCCAATCCCGTATCAAACGTCGAAGGCGTAATTCCTCCTCCCTCGTCCCGATCGTCGGTTGGGTCTCTATGTAAGTCCACCTTAAGTCCTCCTTTATTCTGTTTGAGTGGTCCCTTTTTAGCTTCGCGTTTTCAACGCGGAGATCTGCATTCTGACGCACAAGGCGTTCGTAATCTAACATATTAGGCATTATGCCAATCCCTTGGATTTATAAGATGAAATGTATTTCCAACCTGACCTACAGCGCCTTTTTCATAATAAGATGAAACAAATACAGCGTTGAAATCTTGAAGCTTCCAAACCTGCGCTCGAACGGTCCAACGCTTGCTAGAAACTTCTTCTGCCATTTCTTCATAAGCACCTGAAAATGGTTCGTAACCATATTTAATAAAAAGCTTAATCCAAAGAATTTTGGCCGATGAATTAAGCTTCTTATGATTTATCACTTGGATAATAGTCGGGAGCATTACTCCCCTCCTTTCTTGGGTACAACTTTAAGGACTTCAAAGCACTTGCCGTCTTTTGTGCATGCAGAGAACAGTTTGAACTGCTCTTCAGTGATGCCGTAGGTAGCAAACAGCTTATCAAAGTCCATGACTGAACGCTGAGACAACGATACCTTGACGTCGTACTGATCGCCCTCGACCAACTCAGTGCCAAGCTCAATGATTTGAGCCTTGAGAGCCTTTTTGGCGTCTTCGGCAGATTTGATTGTGAAGTCGAGGTCGGCGTACTGGTCGGCGAGGGAACGGTTTAACATTTGAAATCTCCATCTAAAATCTAATCAGCACCGCGCTGATGAACATGGTATAGCGGATAAAATTTTACCCGTCAAGCGGCTTTCTAACGATTGTTAAAATAATTCTTATAATATATCCGACGAGGCCTAAAGCCCAAAAAAATGCAATAAATTCAGCTATTTGCCTATTTTCCATAATCTTTCCACTTCCTTTTTAATGTGCGGTTGAAGCAATTCGGGTAAATTATTTAAAGCATTAACCCGTTCAACTTTAGTCGAATGCCGCATGATTCTTTTGGCTTCCTGATAAATGTAAAACATAGAACAAGATTGGATTGCAGGCGATTGATCTTCTAGCCGTTCTGCACCCTCCATGACGGCATCGATCGCCCCGCTAGGTCTCACCCCGTTCGGCCAAATAGTCTGCGAAAGCATCGATAGCTGCATCTGCCCCGAGCGCGACGCAGACGAACGCGCCTTTTTCTTTCGCGACATTAAGGTACTCCTGCTGCCCATCCTGCCATTTAGACTTTGTATGATCTCGCCGTTTAATCTCACAAACAAACGTAGGAGACCCCGGGATGATCACATCAGCGGCCCCAGACGCCATTCCCTCAGCGCGTTCAAACGCCGCCTTAGACCACGTTCTTTGACCTTCATTGCGTGGGTGAAGAGCGATCAGCCCATACGAATCATTATACCAAGTTCGCAACCGCGAAAAGAATGTCACCTGCTCAAGCGTCTCGCTCGGGCATTCGCCTCGATAGCTCATATCGCCATAAACTGGAATGTTACTGGGGAATTTCATCTGCCCTCCGATTGTAAGCATAAACCTTATAAAATTTTGTGTTAGGATCTTTTTGGTAAGTAATTGTCTCGGGTTCCTTTCCACCCAAGCCTAAAAAAGCCGCGCGATCTTGAAATCCAGACGACCATGTCGGTGCCTTAAATACCCAGAACGCAAACGTCCTATACGGTGTCGTTACATTGATGCGCCAGCACTCTCGGCCAGACTGACTAATCGTGCTCGCGACCGTCCAATCTAAAACCTGATCCGTCTGCCGTCTCGTGGGGTCACCCTTCTTCTCTTTAAACGCAGCGCGAAGCTTCTCGTTCGGGTCAACGATCTCGCCCTTGCACTCGATACAATATCGCGCCGTTATGTCATTATCAGCTTCACAATGCGGACATTGCTTTGCTGTCCAGCGATACGCACATTGGACGAGCTGCCCCGCCACAAGCACTTTTGCTTGGCAACGTCTACCGTGATGAGCTGGAACGTCGCCGTATTCTGACCCAATATGCTTCCCGTCCAAATCGCAAAAATAGCCATCGTGAGAGACGCTATACCCCGCGTCATTAGGTCTTGCCTTAAACTCGTTTTCGGCCTCGCATAGTGGGCAATGACATTTGATATATACCGCCTCTTCACTTGCCTTAATCGTCCTAATGGTGGGGTCAAAGACGTCACCGTCTGGGCAGTGCCTCTCTATGTTTTCGGCATAATCAAGGATCAGGCAATCGTCCTTGCCATCGCAGACCCGCAAACCGCGACCGATGATTTGTTGCAGCAGGCCAACTGATTCCGTCGCCCGCAACATGGCAATAAGATCCACATGAGGAGCGTCGAAGCCTGTAGTCAAAACTGACACATTCACGATGTACTTGATCTCGCGCGCTTTAAACCGCGCTATAATGTCCGCGCGCTCTTGCCTTGGTGTATCTCCCGTCACGATCGCAGAAAGCTCTGGCGGGAGGCTTGCAAGGCACTCCTGAGCGTGTTGCACAGTCGCGGCAAAAATCATCACACCTTGGCGGTCACGGGCCTGTGCGATCACGTCTGCGATGATATCTGACGTTGTCCTGCCCAACCCAACATATGCCCGATCAACATCGGCCGCGTCGAACTGGCCACGGCTGTTAAGCTTCATGTCTAGGGTATGGTAGCTCTCGGCATGGATCTGTCCCACAACAGGCCTTGTTAGATATCCCATCGTGATTAATTGCTGCGCCGTGATACGATCGACGCAGGCGGCAAAGTAGGGCTCATCCGCCTCATGCTCTGGCACGGGCTTGCCATCAGGCCATTGGTCGAAGATATACCCTGACCCCATCCTATAAGGCGTTGCCGTCATGCCGACCACGCGAAGGTTTGGGTTCTCCTCCCGCATTGCCCAAATGATCTTTTTAATCGTCGGTGTAATTCCGTGGCATTCGTCGATAATTACCATGGCAAATTGATTGCCAAACTTTTTGATCCTGTTGTGAACGGTCACGGGTGTCGCAAACACCACAGGGTGCTGCAGCGACTTCGACCCAGCGCTCGCCGAAAAGATCGAAAACTTGTTTCCCGTAAGACCGTACTTCTCGCTATTTTGGATTACAAGCTCGGCGCTCGGCGCGAGACAAAGCACACGCTTGCCTTTCGACATGTCATGGATCGTCTGCGCCAAAGCTGCGATAATGTGGCTCTTACCCGCACCCGTTGCTGCCTCGATGCAGCATGGCTCAGTCGTTTTACGGATCCACGTTATGATAGCGTCATGGGCTTTCTGTTGATATGGTCTTAACATCATTGCCCCACAAATATCGTTTCTGTTGGGCATTCATTAAACAAATACCAACAACAGTTGTCTTTACCTGCCGTATTGCCAAACCACTTTACGCGGCCGATCGACACAATCTTTTGGCATCTTGGAAGATACTGCATAGCCTGCCGTGTGTGCATCCAATCTGCGTCAAATAGCAACCATGTTGGCCCCCAGAAAAACGACCGTTCAATAATCTGATGCAACACTTCACGCCCCCATGGCGGGTTTGTGATCACAACGTCTGCGCGCTTCATGTCATCCTTATTAAGGAATACAGCATCAGCCTGATTCACGATCTTGTGCCTTGGCTCAACATCATAGGCCGCAACGCATTTGTGACCATGTTTCTGCAAAATCCTAATTAACGCACCATCACCCGCACACGGCTCCGCATAATACGTATCTGCTTGCAAATGTTTAAGAAGCGGCAGAACCGCCTCTTCCGGCGTTGAATAAAGATCAAGCTTGTGACGTTTGAATTTTGATCTCTTGCCCATCTAAATACTTTTCTGGTTTTTCGCGCTCTATTAAATATTCATTGTAAAACCGCTTCAATGCCATCAAAGCCGTGTCTACATATGGCTTATCAAATTGTACCGTTTCTAGTTCGTCGCCATTTGGAGACCATTGATAAAAGTGGCACCATTCGCGGTTTGTTACGAGCAACTGAATCTGCATTTGACTGTAATAATGAACTTGCATTTTAGCCGTCTTAAAAACGGGCGGTATTTTGTTCCGCAAACCAAACGGACACTTCACTTCAATTAAACCTGTCGCACCAATTAAACCATCTGGGCTCGCGCCCAACCAATCGTCCATTGTGTAGAATGAACAAGGCGTAACTATATTGCCTGTTTTCATTTCATATTGAGAAACAGCCCCCGCCTCATTAAGAGTACCCCAGTCGGTTGCGATGTTCCCATTGAACTCGCTTGGTGCTCCATGCCAGTCTCGAACCATGCGTCGCATCACGTCTTCGCGCTTGGTAAAAGGCGATATTCCAAGAATAGCCCCTACAGCCGATCCAGTCACACGCCCTTGACGAGCCTTGAACCATTCTTCACTACGCTGTTCCATCATTTTCTTGCTCATTATATTTCCAGACAATCGCTTTCTTGCCGGAATCATTTAATCTTCTGCCGCCCGTATCGACCAATGTGCCATAAGAAGCCAACTCGCTTACTCTTGGTCGAATAGCCAAAACAGTTTCGTTTAAAATAACTGCACATTCATCTGCTGTTAAACCTTTTTTATAAATTTTTAAAAGATTTAAAACATTTTTACGAAGAGTTCCTACTCTTCCTTTAGAGCTCATATCTTTAGCAGCGTCATAACTTGTGTCGCGCTTTTTAAATCCAACGTCGTTAACATATGGCATTTGTTCCTCCTATAAAAACGGGGACGGCCTTGCGACCGCCCCCTGCGCCCTTCCTTAGAAAGGCACCTCATCGTCTAGCTCGACGGCAGCAGCCTTGGGAGCAGCCGCTGCAGTTAACGTGGCAGCCCCACCACTACGAGGTGCGACAGATGAGATCCAGTTCATGCCCGTACCGTCATCACGCTTCATAAGCATGACTTTGATGTGCATAGGCTTGTTCGTAAGCGTTGACTGAAGCAGTTCATCGCTTGGAGCCTTGCCCGATGCCTTCAAACGGCCACCAGCATTGGTATCGACGGCGAACAGCATTTTCTTCGCCTTATCACGCTTTTGTACAGGGTTTTTAGCCTGCGGGTCGTCATCAAATACCCACAGCTTTTGAAACACCTTGCGGTTCTTATAATCTGCAGGCGATACAATATTCCACCGCAAAGAAATATACTGCAAACCCTGTTGGTTCCGCTCAATACGAGCCTCATCAATAACCGCTACAACATCCGTTTTATCTGGAATAGGCTCAATTGAACCGCCACCAGTTTCAAACTTACCGCCTGTTTTGACAATATCATCGCCGTCCGAGAGTTCCCAAAAATCAGCCATTTGCTTTTTCCTTCTTAACTGGTGCCGTTGCACGTAATGCGGGGATGTATTCTGCGAGTGGGTTTTCGCCGATCTTTACCGTAATAGGCTCTTGAATGCCGTAGCGGTTCTTACTGACGTTTGCCGCAGTCGCGTAAGTGATCAAAATGCGTGTCCCGTCAGAGATCGCCTTTTTCTTCTCACCATCACCCGTTGTAAAGGTTTCAAGCTTTAGGAACCCAACCACATCGACGTCGTCGACATAGGCAGGCATGCTCTTTTCATGAAGCCGCAGCGTGTAACGCATATAGGCATCATCATCTGGTGGCTCAATCCGAGCCGTGTCGGCGTGGGCAATAAACACCGTGTTCATCCCGCGCTTATCAGCCAGAATACCCGCAGCCTTACGCAACCGCTGGTGCATGCCAGACACCGCGTCACGGCCTGCGCCGTAGCCGCCTAGAGCCTGCTGGATGCCTCTTGGCTTCTTTGGGTCAGTATCTACCACCCACTGCATGAACATGCGCTCTAGCGCCGTCACACTGTCAATGATTAGCGTCTGATAATCATGCTGCTCATTGATTAGACCCTTGAGCTGTTCCCAAAGATCTTCTGGGCCAGTCAAAGTAGGAAACGCATCGGGTCGCATGTTGGATGGAATAGCCTGTAAGCCATCCTCCGCGCGAATCACGATGGGGTTTGGAAACGTAACGGCCAGTGTGGTCTTACCCATACCGCTGTCACCACAGATCGTTATAAGTACCGGACGATCGGACGGTTTTGATACGCTATCTAAAATGCCCATTGGCACACTCCTCTTCTTTCAACGGGGTTGACACTACAGGGGTGATTGTGTGATTGTCAACAGTGTAATGTGGACAGGGGCCAAAAAAATGGACTACAACGATTTCCCGCTTGAGCGCATACGTCGTGCTTTGGCGGATAGAAACCTAGCAAAAGTGGCAGCCCAAACGGGTTTACACGAGAATACTATTAGGGCGATCGCGGCTGGTAAAAATACCAATCCGACGCTCTATACCCTTGATAAGCTCATAGATTATTTGTTCCGTCAGAAAGATTAATTATGTTGCACCGCGCTTTTTGGGAGGCGGGTTATCGCGTTTTTGGGCTCCACCCTGTGCGCCGAGACGGCACATGTGGATGTGGTCACACGAATTGCAAGACCTCGGGAAAGCACCCGTTAACAGCTAATTGGACATACACACCCGAATGGTCTGAAGATCAGCTTGACGTTATGGAAGAGCTTGGCAATTTCGCCACGGGCTATGGCGTTCTTGTAAAAGATCTGCTCGTCACTGACGTCGATGCCCGCAATGGGGGCGTCGAATCATACGCTCGCCTTGTTGAAGATCACCCAGACATCATGGCCGCGGGCCTGATCGTCGAGACCGGATCTGGCGGCGGATCAAAGCATCTTTATTTTACGGTCCCCGAAGGGCTCGCTCTCGTCACGCATCTGCCGCAGTACCCCGGCATCGACTTTAAATCTTCGGGTTTCGTTGTTGGTCCTGATTCGCTTCACGCATCGGGCAACCGATACAAGCTGCTGTACGGCTCGCCATCTGACATTGGACCAGCTCCGACATCTCTCGTCGACGCCCTTCGCAAGCCAGAACGCCACCGCGCAGACCTTGGCGGATCCACGGTCGACGTATCGCACGAAGACATTGCCGACATGCTATCCTACATCAATCCTGACGTTGAACACGAGATTTGGGTGCGTAGCGGCATGGCAACTCATCATGCGACAGGCGGCACAGGCTTCGACGTCTGGGATAACTGGTCAGCTAAAGGCAGCAAATACCCCGGCGCAGACAATCTCGCGAAGCGGTGGCACTCGTTCGGTAAGAGCGCCAATCCCGTCACGCTTGGTACGTTGGTCTATTACGCCCAACAGGCAGGTTGGGAGCAGCCCGTTACATTTACGCCTAACGAATCGCTTGAGGAGTTTATTGTCCCTGAACCGTCAGATGATAATGCTATTGATATTTCAGGGCTCGATCTCACACGGCCGCCGGGCTTCGTTGGCGAGGTCGCCCAATGGATTGAAGATCAAATCCGTTACAAGCGTGAAACCATTTCAGTGGGTACAGCTCTCGTTGTTGTCGGTAATCTTATTGGCCTAAAGTATCGCGATCCTTTAGCTCACACAACGTCGAACCTGATCGGTTTTTGTGTCGCAGGATCGGCCACGGGTAAAGACAGTGCCTTGGAAGCATCAATTGAGATCATGTCCATTGTGGGCCTGCAGCGCGCAGCCTATGGCGCGATCAAGTCAGAGCAAGAAGTCGTTCGTAACCTCGTCGAAAATCAGCCTACCTTTTATATCATCGACGAAATTGGGTTTCTTCTTTCCAAGATCAATAACGCCAAAACTAAAGGTACGGCCGCCTATCTCGAAGGCATCCTCGGCATTATCATGTCGATCTATTCCAAGGCCAATGGTGTGTTGCTCGTGTCTGGTGACGTTCGCAAAGAGATCCGCAAGCAGCTTGTGGCCGAGATAAACCAGATCGATCGGCAGCTTGAAGAAGGTGACAATGCATTTTTGTCCGCTCGTCGCGCGTCTCTTGAGGTGGGCTTAGAGCACATCCAAACGGGCATCAAGGCTCCATTCCTATCAATTCTGGGGTTTACCACGCCCGTTAACTTTGACGGGTCTGTCAATTTTGAGAACGCCACTAATGGTTTTATCGGCCGATCAATGTTGTTCATTGAGCAGGACACGACGCCGCCAGAAAAAGAAGATTTTGAAAAACGCAAAATGGAAGAAGCCATGAGGAACTCAATCATCGAGCTTTCTACTGGTGGGTCGTTCAGCCTTATGGAAGGTCGCATCGAGAACTACGGCGAGAAGATCGCCATACCAACTACCGATGACGCGCGCATGCTGCTTAGGAGGGCCAACAAGTGCTTCCAGCACCTCGCCGAGGACCACGCCGAGCGCACGGGGCTAGAGGCGCTTTATCTCCGCGCTAAGGAGCTTGTAGGCAAGATCTCGTTTATCATTGCCACACCGTCTGGGTTACGCACGGTCGAGCACGTTCGGTGGGCATATGCGTTGGTCAAGAACGATGTCGATACCAAGGCCAACCTCGTCATCGGCAACGATCGCGCAAAGGATTCTCCAGAGAAGGCTCTGTTCTCGAAGATCGACAATCTTCTTAAAGACAAAGAGGGTAAGACGTTTGGCGTCATGCTCAACCGCCTTCGTGGAGTTAAAAAAGACGAGCTAGAACACGCACTGGAAAAGCTCGTGAGCAAGGGTGCAATAATTGTCGAGGAAAGTGTTCACCCTCGTCGGAAAGACAAAATTCAAAGATATAGGAAAGTAAAATGACCATTGATCTCAAAGAACACATGACTAAAAAAATGCAACAAAAGCACATCAAAGCTTATGATGCTATGGCAAAGGCAATGGATGGTTTAACGATCGGTACGATCATGCACATTACTTCGTCGTTTGTGGCGCAGGTGCTATCCACCATGACACCAGAAGCCCGCATGGATGCCGCTATGCGTTTCTACACCATTATTGCATCAGATCAGAATGAGGATACGCCACAATGACCGATAACCCGCATTATGTAACGCATGAAGAGGCAAAAGAAATTGGCTGTGTGATGTCAATGGCAAGGGATAATCCAAGCATTGTTTATCAAACTTGCCTTGGCCCGAATTGCATGGCTTGGCGGTGGACTTCAGCCAGTGGGAAAATTTGGTTTTGGGCGGCTACAGAACGTGATCCAGAACCACGGGAGAATTGGATACCTATCGAACGCTTTGAAGTTAACGGCAGACAAGCAGGTAAATTCAAGGAAGCCCCGACACACGGCTATTGCGGGATGGTGCGGACATGAAATTGAAAGAAAGACTTACAAGGGTATGCGGAGAAGAAAATTGCAGGGAAGAGTGCAGATGTCAGCATTGTTTTGAT
>JGI24890J29729_1000749_pt1 | contig 17929 bp, 24 predicted proteins | sample FreactcultureFD7_FD_29729 | JGI IMG/M metagenome (IMG submission 29729)
CTTTCTTTACCCATAAAGGCAGCCACCATGTAGTGGTTATACAGCCGCCCGATGCTAACGGTGAGCATGAAGTAGGAATGGGTACTTCAAAAGATCACTCATTACACATTATGCACTATAGCGATGCTCGACAGCCACATGGAAGTCCCATTGGTGCTTTTGGTAAGACTATGCATATCATCCACCATATAGCAGATAAACATAATATCAAGAAACTAAAATTTCATGGTGCCGATCCTAGACTTGGTTCCATGTATGAACGTCTTATGGGTAACAAGCACTTTATTAAATCAATGGCAGATAAAGGCTGGAGGCATAGTGTAACCACTGTATCCAGAAAGAGGAATCATTCCGATATCGTGGATCATGCGAAGGTATTTCATTTCGAACGGGACTAATTTTTATGATGGTTCTAGCAGCATACATAGTGTATAGCTTTATGGAGACACTATATGACTGAGATTGTTACTGGGTTTGACGACCTAAAAACGATGTATTATTTTCCATCCGCAGTATACCAAAGCATGAGGCCAGATTTTATTCCTTTGGCTAATGAATTGTGTGATGAGTATCTTAAGAAAACTGGACATAAAAGTAAATGCGGTGATATCTATCCCGCAGATATGTCCCTTGGTTTTCAGGATGATCCACGGGCGGCACCGATTGCTGATTATATCAAAAAAACAGCAGGCGGAATCTTGGAATCCCAAGGCTTCAACATGTCTTTCTTTAATATGAGGCTACATGAACTATGGTGTCAAGAGCACCACAAGTATTCGAACCAAGAGGAACATATCCACGGGTTCGGAACCCAGATTACAGGGTTCTATTTTGTTAATTGTCCTAAGGGAGGATCACAACCTATGATCCATGACCCTAGGCCTGCTAAGAAATTTGCCAATCTTCCTGAAAAAAATATGTCCCAAGCGACGTATGCCAGCACAATGATTGGTTTCCGACCTGAGCCAGGCATGTTTGTCTTCACAAATTCTTGGCTTCCCCATTCATTTACTAGAAATGCCGCCGATGAGCCATCCAGGTTCATCCATTTTAATCTAAGTCTTATGCCTGCAAAACAAGTCCAAGAAGCACCTGCCACGGAGATCGTGTAATGTTACACAAATATCTTATCAGGTTCAATAAAACTCGTGGAATGCCAGGTCGTGGTACTATTGACCATACTTGGAGGGTCTTCGAAGATGACAAGGAATTTATTGTTAAGCATGTGAATATTTTAGTCCCTAGTTGGGACGAAGTATCAACAGTGGCTAACGGCCACGATGATTGGAATATTGCTTGTATTGGACATATGGTCCTAGACCGCGAGACCTCGACGGCAGTCATCCATCCTATGAGCCAATAAAAAACTTAGTACTTCCTACCGAAACTGTATCTAGGCAAGATGCTTGGTCTCCAACTCGGCATACTTTATTTCCGGCTACAGAAAACGTAGAAGATCCTTGGACCATTGTTATTGTCCCAGTGTGGCTTCCATGTGGAGTAACTGTCGATCCAACATGGGCAATACTTTTACCTTCAATAAAAAACGTAGGTGAACCAGTAACTTGGATGATACCGGTGCTTCCGTTTACATAATCGATGCTTTCCCGAGCCGCCGCCGGCATTTTTATTTAATATATTGCAACCCCTGAGCGAATGTCCTGTTGTTATATAACGTCAGGATTTGTCGCCGGGGGTTGTTTATGTTGAATGACAAGTGCAACCAATAGGGCTTGGTACCAAAGCTATTGTGTTCAAGTAATAGCTGGTCGAAATCTGGGATATTGTCTCTGATCCATTGGGCGTATGTTAGATATAGCTCTGGATTCTGCTGGGCAGAAGCAAACTGGATGTCGGCCGCTTGGCCTTTACAATGCTGGGATAGATTAGAGCCTGTTGTATTATCAGAACGGAAAGCACTCGTCACACTCATATCTGGATACTTGGTATAGATTTTCTCTAGGACATTAAGTGATAACAATTGAAGATTCGATGCCAATTCTGCTTCTGTTAATCCATATTGGGCTTTTAGTGGATGTGCTCCTGCTGGTGTGCCTATTGTTAATCGACCCAACGTAAAGTGTGGAGATAGTTGAAGATTCACAGGAAACGAAGTCAAATTTGCAACCGATGCAATTTTATATTGGATGGAACCGGATGATGCCGGAGTTGTGGTATCCGGAACTCCAACTCCGGTGGCGGTGGCATTTAAATCGCTTTGTGTGATAAGACCTGCCTTGATTGCCGCCTGTGCCGCTTGTGCAAAGTGTTGAGGATCATCATCGGATTCTAGAAACATATGTTCCACGATTGTCGAATAAGTCAAGCCTGTACCATAACTCACGTTAGCTGCCGGTATTGATCCTGGTACGGTAGGAGCAACAGATGCACCTTCTTGGAAGTGAACCGTAGCACCGTCACCATTAAACTGTCCTGCGGCAGCCAGGTTCATTGTACCTCCGGCACCCGCCTTGAAGTCTGTTCCTGCCTTTAAGTTAATATCGACGACCGACTGTATTGATGTGGAAGATTGAGATATCATATCTAGATGTGAACCTACAGAAATTTCTGTGTTTGCAGAAGAAGTCAAGAAATTATTCTTGGATGACAAATGTGTATTGTTGCCTGAAGTGGCTTTAATGTCAACGTTAGCCAAGAATTCAACATTTCCTTTTGTGGCTTCCATGACAATATTGTTTGCTTTCATTCTAATGTCACCCGCAGAAATGAAACTCATTCCTTTTTCGGCTTGTATGACAACAGAACCTCCAACTCTCAGAGTAACATTTCCTTTGACACTGACTGTTGCTGTACCTTCAACATATACATTTTCGTCATGTAAAGTAATATGGTGGTTCCGACCAACAATTTTCATGACCCGGTCACCTGTCTGATGGATCTCTTCATAGGTCCCAGACTTATGTTGTTGTAGTAGTCTTTCATGGCCTGGTGTATCATCAACTTCTATGATATGACCTGATTCTGTTCTATTTGTTTTCACATAAGGATATTGGCCACGAAAAGGAAAATTTGGTTCAATCGCATGTTGTTGAATATAACGATCTGTTGCATATGTAACTGTTTTAGTGAAATTGTTGGCTGGATTTGTAATTACTGCTGCCAATTCATTATAAACAATACTGACTTCGCCGCATGATGATGTTGTGTTTGATATATTAAAAATTGTATCAATTGAAGGTAAAGTAAAATTACTCGTATTAATTGATGAAATATAATTTGTAAAATCAAAATTAGATGGTATGCCGGCCGGAAATAAACTAATCAAATCGAATGGATTGCTTGATCCGATGCCTGTTGCCGCGGCTGTTGCTCCAGATGTACCAACAATAATCGCAGGAACCGCTATGGTTCCTACTTGCATTTGTATAGTTAAAATATTATTATTATAATCGGCTGATATAACTTGGCCAAGGGCAGTTCCTGATGTGACTTCCTCACCGACAGTAAATTTGCCGGTGAGTGGAGTCATAGTTATAACAAGAGTCGATGTAGTACCTAATACAGATTGAGTAACATCGGCAATTGTACCTGCAATTGCGCCTGTAATATTACCAATAAGATTGGTAGGATCAATAGTAGACATTAATTACCTTTTACATTTCCAGAATCATTATTTGTTGTAATTTGTGCATTTGGATCTGGAAGAGCAGCACTTCTTTGTGGTATATTTACTTTATTTAAAGCAGCTAATGTTTGTGCTGCATATTGAATTCTTTCTCCGACATGATCTTTACCTTTGGCTGGACGTTCGAATTCTGCCATCACATAACGTGTGGCTCCTTCTAGTGTAGAAGTATCATATGTTCCTGCCCAGACTCCTTTACTAATAGTAACAGGTCCATTAGTCTTGAGTCCTGGAATTAATCTTTGTCCATATACTCCATCTAATTCTTGCATTAGATATCCAAGATTTGCTTCATCAGATTGCGGTGCTTTGCCGGTATTTTTACAGTAATCTAGAAAAAGATCAAGCCTTCCTCCTGGAGCTCCATTAGTCCATTGGGCCCAACCATATCCTACTTTAAGTGTTCCTTTTGGTGGCGGCTGATCCTGTGGTACTCCATGTAATGTTCCGTATTCACGAATAGCTTTGAATCCATTTGATTCAAGCCACATGTTGCCTACAATGGCACATGCATGATAATCTTTCATACCATATCGATCTTGGATGATTTTAGCGAATGTTGCGGCTCTATTTGGCACTGATTTGCTTCCTTGTGGTAAGTTGATGGGAACGCCCAATGGTCCTAATGCAGATGCGACTATTTGGGAATCTAATAATCCGTTTTGAGGTACACCATAATTTAGTTGTCCTGTTCCACCCGCTATTGTACCGATGATGAATGGAATTTGGCAATCTTTTCCATCGAGCCAGAATCCCATTACATGAGTTCCAGGAACAGGTCCTACCGGAGAGTGACCAATTCCGAATGCAGCGGCAGAATAGATTGGTTGTAAACACATGGCCCATGGAAGGTCTTCTGTGGGTACAAGGGTTTTATCCGTCGGATGAGTTCCAAATACTCTGACTTTTATGCGTCCCAAACAAAGAGGATCGTCTCTGTCTTCCACAATTCCGAAAAACCAATAAAATCCATTTCTTCCCATGAAATGATTATCGTTTGTATGTTCCATTATTTGATCACTTTAATATTGGTATTTTTTAATATTGTATTTGAAACCAATGATAAATCCGAAGCAATAGAGGCTGCTTTTGCTGATTGTTGTTGTAATGTGGGACCTGTAACTTCTTTGATATTCGTATTTGATTTCTGTTCAGTTTCTTTGACTTCTGATTCATATCCACTTTTATATAGATCCATGGTGGCTACATATGCGTTTTTTGTGAATTTATGTTGAATAGTTGCAACCAAAAATTTACCAGATAAGAAAAGGTCTCCTTCATCTTGGGTCGCAGTTAATCCTGTAATTTCAGGATAATGCAAATTAATTACATCACCAGCCATAATTTGTGGATCTCCATATACTTCTATGGTTGTCATATTCTGTGCCAATCGTGTAAGATATCCGGCTTTTGATCCATATACTTGTTCAAACCATGTATCAGGAAGAGTTGAATCTTTCGCCGTAAAAAATTTCTTGACATATACATCCGTATTGGCAGCAGAAGATACATTCGTTCCGCTTGTATTTACAGTAGGACTAGTTACTTTATCTATAAATGCGGTCGAATTCTCAGGATAAATTGCTAGAGCCGTTGTATCTTTTTGTGTATCTTTGAATCTAAATCTGGATTCTGTAAAAATATGATTTACGAAATCGTATACAATAGTGGAACTTTCGAAATATCCTTTTTTCAATTTCTCAATCGTATCAAATTTATTTTTAAGTTTAAATGAAATCACAGTTTTGAATGTATCTCCTTGATTATCGGTGATGTTTGGATTTTTAATATAGTACGTATATAAATCATTATTGGCATTATATTTGTCATATCCATCAACAATAACTTGTTCCAAATTTTTAAAATGAAATGTACCGTCGGTTGTTTCGAAACAAATATAAGCAGAAACAATAGTGCCTGTGGCAGGAACTGATCTCTTTGCAATTAAATCTAGTGACTCAAATGGCGTGAGCCTAGGAATAATAATATTTTGTTGACCTTTGGTTGATTGTATGTCCAATTTCTTTGCTGTTTTCAAATAAGAAGTAAAAACGTCATTGGCAACATCACTGAGGGTAGATTTATAAGACTTTTGAATAAGTGTTGTTGCATCTTTGAAGTGTTCTACACTAACAAAATGAAGTTGATATTTTCTATTTTTAAAATTTGGTTCATTTTCGATGCCTTCGATTTTATAGACTTGAAATCCAAGTGTAACATCTGGTTTGCCTGCAACTTCATAGTTAACAACCAAGAATTCTTCTCCGACGATGGGAAAATATAAGTTTTTCGATCCTTTTACTCCATTCATCAATCCAATGGAATCTGTAACAGAGATAATTCCATATAAAGTAGGCGAAAAAATATCTTCATACATTGTCATAGACAACATTTGAAGTGTTATGTCAATACTTTTTGTTCTATCGGTATTCAACAAAAACACAGAGAAATTTTTCAGCGAACCTAATTCTTTATAGGCTTCATTATTTTGAACTGCCATTTATTGTACCAACAGTGATTTGAGTTGCTTGCTAATGTCTGATGTATAAGTTTTGTCTAGTAATCTAATGAATTTTTTCTTTTCATTTTTGTCAAATTCAGTTGTATACAAATCAACCGAATTATATTTTGTTGGATCATATGTACTATTGGCAGAAATCATAATATTATTATCTTGTACAACAGGCAACCAATTATATGGATCTGATACTCCCGAGGAAATATAAGAATTAGAAGTCAGTACAACATTTGTAATTTGGTTAATATAATATGTAATTGGAATTTGTTTGTAACCTACGATTGTTTTCTTGGCCACATTAATTCCATCATTTGCACCAGTAAAGCTTTCATATTTCTTGGCAATATAACGGTCGAATTGGACAGATGACAGGGGCCAATCATAGTATGGGTCGATGATATTGTTTACCAGGTAGATAATCCAAACATAGTCCGTGCTATCATAGTAATCAAAAGCCAGGTTCTCGGCCCGCTCGCCGTCTTTGATAATGTAAGGGTAATAGATTGTTGACTGTTGCTTTGATCCTTCGAGCAATCGGATACGTAGCAACAGGTTTTGTACGTTGACATTATCATAATCGATAATAGGGAAATTCTCAAAGTACTTCATTACTTAATGTCCTCTCTTGTGAGAACGATTCTTTCTTGGAAACTAAGGGTCATGATTACCGAGACTGGATCGCCGGTCTCTGCATAGAATGCAGGATGTCCTTCATTATCATACTTGAAATCAACGGCAACCAAGAAGAGGCCTTGAGTAGAAAACAAGATTAGGTTTGGATTCTGTTGGCCATGAAATGAAATTTTAAAGATATCAGGGTATGTAAATGCAAAATCCGAAGACTTCGCCGGCAGAGCATGAGTACGGAAAAACTTCATGATCTGCCCAATATTACGGCTTTCTTGTTGGTTCTTTGCAACCAACTTCCATGTAAACTGATGTGACTTAAGGTCGACCCCGTTGAAAGTCAAGGATAGGTTTGGGTTCTGACTTTTGCCCAGCACTTGACTTCCAACGGCAGTAATTTGATTAGCAAGACCACCAAGATTTGGAGCACCCTTGCCAGTAAATGCTTTAGAAATGAAGTTACCTCCGGCTTGCAGACCAGTACTGGTCAATTCTTGAGCACCAATCAACGCCAGGTCTTCGCCGCTAGCGGCCAAACTTCCGTTACCGAAACTGGTTTGTAATTGAGATGCAATTTGATTAAAGTCTTTTCCTACCAATTCTTTAGCAAAGCCACCGATTACACCTAATGCATCGGTTTTATAGTTAATCTTATATGAATCAGAGAGACCACCAATGGGCATAGGAAGAAATACAGATCCAACTCCATTTCCTCCACCCGGCACAAGATTAGGTGCATTTCCTGCGGCATCTCTTGTATATTTGAATGCTGAAATTGACATGAAGTCTTGGTAGGTTGACTGTAAGTCTCCAGGAAATACAAGACCGGCCTTGGTATTCAATGAACTATTATTCATTACTGTGGCAGGGTCTGTTCTGGTGGTCATTTTTCTACCTAAATATTGAACCGAGTTTCCTCTTATTTAGTGTATAAAATGGCAAAATATATCCAAGGTAAATTCACACCTAAGAATCCCAGGAAGTATAAAGGCGATCCGACAAACATAATTTTTCGTTCAAGCTGGGAGCTTACACTAATGAATAGGCTCGATACTGATCCTAATGTTCTGGAATGGTCATCCGAAGAGACGATTATTCCATATAGGTCTCCTCTTGATAATAAAATTCATAGGTATTTTCCAGACTTTAAGGTAAAGGTTATTGACAGAGATGGCAAACACAAAACCTATCTTATGGAAGTGAAGCCCCTAAAACAAACTCAGGAACCAAAGAAAACTCCGAACAATAAAGCAACCAAACGTTATATCCATGAGGTCACGACCTATCTGACAAACAAAGCAAAATGGTCAGCCGCCGAAAGTTATTGTGCAAAGAATGGTTATGAATTTCTGATCATTACCGAACAAGTCCTAAATATCAAAGGATAAGAGGGAACACATGGCTTCTACTACAGACAAATACGTATTCAGCACAATTCTACAAAAAGGATTGGCCCAAGGCCAATATCCTAATCGTACCCAGGCTGCCCGTAATTGGTATAGAAATCAAGCGGGACAAATAACGAACGCGACAACATCAAGTATTTTTGAAGAAAAAAATTCAAGTCTACAATCATCTGTAATACCAGGACAAATGTATATGTTTGTCTATGATGCAAAAACTAAAGATAAGCTTCCATATTGGGACAGATTCCCTTTGATCTTTCCATTTGACTATGCCGATGGTGGATTCTACGGTATCAATCTGCATTATCTCCACCCAAAACTACGTGCGGTGGTCATGGACTCACTATATACTATTGTCTCTGACAGTAGATTTGACGATAATACCAAAATCAAGCTAAGTTACCAGACATTGAAGCAATTCAGTAACCATAATTTAATCAAGCCCTGTATCAAAAGGTATCTCGGGTCCCATGTCAGATCAAGATTTATTTTCATAAATCCAGTTCAATGGGATATTGCACTTTTTCTACCAACGGAACAATTTACGGGTGCAAGCAAACAACAAGTATGGATAGACAGCCAAAGGATGACCAATGAGCTTTAAAGTTTCAGATTTTTCGACAAAAGTCACAACTTATACGAAACCATCTCATTTTGAAGTATCATTTACTTTGCCTGCATGGGCCCAGTCTAAGGGATATAATGATTCAGATTTTGTCCGTCTTCGTTGTCATAGAGCATCCTTACCTGGTTTGGATATCCAAAATTTTGCCAATAGAAGGGGCGGAGGAGGAGTAGAAGAATACTTTCCATATGGAGTAAAATATCCTCCTATTCGTATGTCATTTTACAATGACGATCAAGGAAAAATTTATAAATTATTTCGAAATTGGTCAAATCAAATCGTTTCGATTGGAGACGATAATAGTAATGACAATTCGTATAGAGTTAACTACAGAGATAATTATGTTTCCAGATGTACAATTGATCATTTCAATCCACAAGGAGGAATTGCAATGAGATATAATATACATGAAATATATCCATATCAAGTTTCGGATACTGCAATTAGTTGGGATGCAACCGATCAAATTACCAGTGTTGATGTTTCATTTTTATATAAAAATTGGACTTTCTCGGCAGACAATGCAGTAACAAATTCTAAATCTCCTGTTAATTATGTAAATCAAATTATCACCAATTTGCCTGGTATTCCAGGATCTATTTTTTAAGGATTTTATATTATGGCTTTACCTAAAATTCAATATCCATTATTTACTGAGATTGTTCCTTCTACTGGAGAAAAAATACAGTTTAGACCTTTTCTCGTCAAAGAAGAAAAGATTTTGCTCATTGCACAACAATCAGATGATAGGGAAGATCAGATCGATGCTATTACCCAGATTTTGAATAACTGTATTGTTTCGGATATCAAATTACATGAACTTCCTATATTCGATATCGAATATTTGTTTCTCAAGATTAGATCGAAATCTATCAACAATATTGTTGATTTGAAATACCGAGATGTAGAAGACAAAGAAATTTACGACTTTTCATTGGATTTAGATAGTATCCAAATCAATTTACCCAAAGATAAAAAGAATATAATCAAGATCAATGATGACGTTGGATTGATCATGAGATATCCTAGTTTTAAATTAATGAAAAAATTTGCAACATTTGACGCAAATAATCCAGAAGATACTACGGAAATAATTGCTCAATGCATTGAGAAAGTGTATGATGCAGATACTGTATATCTTGCATCCGAAAGTAGCACAGAAGAGTTAAAAGAATTTATCTCGAATCTTCGGATCAATCAGATGGCCAAGGTCTATGAATTTTTCGAAGCTATGCCTAAGCTAACCCATACTTTTGAGTATACAAACAAGTTAGGCAACAATAGGAAGATTGTATTGGAGGGTATCTCTGATTTTTTTCAGTAGGGCTGGCACACAACAGCCTTTCTAATTATTATATCCTAAATTTTAATTTGATCCAACACCATAAATACTCTCTGACGGAGCTAGAAAACCTTATACCATTTGAGCGTGATATCTATGTTTCACTACTAAACCAATTCTTAGAAGAAGAAAACGAACGCTTAAGGGATATGTCAGGATGAACGCAAATCTAAGATACATTGACGAAATTTTCAAAGATATTGATGGCCATCCCTCGTCAAAGAGATGGATTACTTTCATTTGTCTTGTCTCATTGCTTGTGGCATTCTTTGCTGACCTATTCTATGGTTACAAAATGGATGGTGTAATCTATGACGGTATTAAAGATATCACAATTGCAGGTCTTGGATTTACTGGTCTTGAACAGTTTGCCAAAAAGAGCGCAAACGGCCCAATGAATGTCACCAATGTAGGTCCCACCATACTTAACGAGTCAGATAGACACTAATGGCCGAGAAAACTCCAGTTATTAAGATTGGTGATACCACCTACGTCAAAAAAGACGAAAAGTGGGTCGACAAGAAAGATAAGACAAATACTCCTGTTCCTCAGAATATGCAGAAGGTACTAGACCAAGGCCTTGCCCAGTCCCAGACTCTTCCTGTAGAGGACAAAGGTTTGGATTCACTAGAAAAGACAGTAAAGACCGGTGATGCTAAAGAGCAGGAGTCTTTACTTGCTCTTATTGAAAGAGTAAAAGAGCTTAATAAGACTATGAATGGAGTAGAGGCCGGTGTTGCTGGTCTCGGAGACAAGCTTAAGGGTGGTGGGCCTAATGAGCCTTCTATGTCTCCACAAGACCAAATCAAGAATATGAAATTATCTATTGGTGAGTTGCTTAATGCAGCAATCAAAGGTGCTATTGGTGAAGGCAGCCGGTCTGGTGGTAAGTTTATGGAAACATATAACCAGCTACGGGCAGTACCCCAAATTGAAAAAGACCCGGAGTCGGGCAAGTATATTAATAAATTGACAGGAAAAGAACATGGGGAAGCGGATTACAAGGAAGAACAAGAGAAATACAATAACCGACCCGGCAGGTTGATGTCCGCGGCAGCAGCCGGTGTGGCAGGAGTCGGTAAATACTTCCAGGGTGTTGGAGAGAGACTTGATCCTACAGGGATCGTCCGGCGCTTCAACGATATTAAACAAAACAATACCGACCAAATCAAGGCGAACGAATACGAACAAAAACGAGTCGCCGGTTTGCCAAGCGGTGGATCCAATGCCACGGGCCCGGACGCGAAGCCGGTACTAAACACAGGTGACCATATGTCGGCCCAGGCAGGTGTACGTATCACTGACATTAGCCAAAACGTAATCACTCGCCTGGCTGATGCGATATCAAAAGCAATCAAGGGTGACGCTCCACCGCCAGCCACACCCGAGGAGATCGCTACAGACAGCCTTCCAGCGGCTGCCAATGACAATATGCACCCTGATGCGACTAAGGTACCGGATGAAGATCCTAATGGTACCGGTGCTGGTTTGCTACTCGGCATGGAAGGCCTATTCGCGACCCTCAAAGGTAAGATCGGTGACATTTTTGAAGGCATTGCCAAGTTTGGAAAGAAAATGGCCGATGCTGCCGGAGAATTCATTGGTAATGTTGCAGATAAAGCCAAGAAAATTGTCGGTGACCTGTTAGAAGGAGCCGGTAAATTATTAGATGGTGCAAAGAGAGCTATTGGTGGTATTGCTGATGAGGGCGGCAAATTAATCAAAGGTGGAATGAAGGCAGCCGAAGGGGTAGCCGAAGATGCCGGTGGCCTAGTAAAAGGTGCAGTTAAATCCGTAGGAGGACTAGCCGAAGGTGCAGGCAAGGCATTTGGTGTCGGAGGTAAAGTTGCCGGTAAAGTCGGAGGTAAAGTTGCCGCTAAAGGTGCAGGTAGATTATTCGGCTCCCTGGTACCAGGAATTGGTGTAGGGATAGATGCCTATTCTTCAGCAGAAGCCTATAAAAACGGTAATAATTTGGCCGGTGGATTATATGCTGCCGGCGGAGCATTGAATGCTATAGGAGCGACCGCGGACCTTTCAGGCATTGGAGTTCCAGTTGGCATTGTGGCCGACGTGGCTGGGTTCGGATTGACTGGTGCAGGAATGGCCGCAGAATTCTTTGGTGATCCATTTGCAAAAAAGAAACCGGCTAATGTTCCAGTTAAACCATCTGTTGTACCTAAAACTGCGGCAGTAGCAGGCATGACAAACAAAAACGCGGCCATGAAAGATCAGGCCGCGTCTTCGAAATCTTCATCTCCGGTTATTGCATCCGACAATAGTAATAAAACTACTGTTATCAATAACAACTCGAATATGAGTATAATGTTGCCAACCGCAGCAGACCGTGGTTCACTGAAATTGGCAACATATACTTAATTTATGGTAGTTGTCCGCCCTTGGTTGGACGGTCAACAGGAGAAACTACATTATCTGAATCTGTGGTATTGGCAGAAATACCAACATCAAGACCAGAATTCGATTCGACTGTATGCTTCCTAGAACAAGCAACGGAAGTCAGAACAGACATAAATGCCAGTCCGACAAAAATTTTACGTAGTGTATTTGAATTCATATTAATTATCCTTTGTCAAATTTTTAAAGTATTCCATGAAATCTTCTTCTGACTCCTCGGCGACGGGCTCTTTCGCCTTACGCTTTGGAGTTGACTCAAAAGGGATATCGTATTCTTCTTCAACCTCTACTTTCTTAGAGCGGATTGCCTTGCGGACAGGAACGTCGTCTTCTTCATCCAACACCAAGACTTCATTAAGCCTACGCTTTAGATCGGCATAAGGCTTGAATTCACTTGGTTGTAGGAATGCAACTAGTGAATGTTCAGACTTCCAAATCTTTTCCAATTCTTCATCGTCATCCAAAAGAGGACCAGCGTCGGCAAAATCTGACTTGTCATAGTTACGATAATTATCAACTTGACGGATCTTTAGACGGAAGTTAGCACCTTCCCAGAGATCATATGGATTTACTGGGGTTTCATCTTCAAAAGATGGATTCATCAGGTCATTTAGCTTGTCGAAAATCTTCTTACCATACTTGAAAAGGAAGACCTTGCCTTCATTCTCGGGATGTGCGGAGTCCTTGACTACGTAAATGTTAGAGACATAATATAGCCGACGCTTCTGGGCCCGGACTTGCTTGCGTTCTGGAGAATTGTCATCAGTAGAAACATTCCAGAGCTTGCTATTATATTCACTAACAGGGTCATTCTGACCGAGGGTTGTTAGTGACTTTTCAATATACCACTTGCCGGTTGGACCCTTGAAAGCATGGTCGAATAGACGAACGAATGGAACGTCTTCTGAACCTGGCGCTGGAAGGAATCGGATAGTGGCCGAACCGTTGCCGAGCTTATCGACTGAAGGTTGCCAGAATCTAGTATCATCACCGCCATTGGCTGGTGCATTCATCTTTGTTAGTTCAGCCGTTAGCTTCTCTAGTGAGGACTGACGGTTCTTCTTTAGTGAGTTAAAGTCCATGTGTTTAGTTCCTTGTATGTTTATATGTTGCTGTATGCGTTTTATCCACTGTATTCATAATGTATAATATTTAGGCAAGCCCCAGGAGTTGAACCTGGTATCTCCGATTTATCTGTCCGGCGCATCTTATCCGAGATGCTAGGCTGCCTAAACTCAGTATATCATAAGCCTCAGAGGTTGGCAAATGATAGTTTATCGTAACCCCGAAGAAACCTCTTTTCGCTATTCTTAATAGGGTAAGAGGCAATAGCAGTTACTTCATCGTCCATGTCGGGCTCCAAAAAGAATACGTACTGAAAATCATTCTCTCTAAGAAGGTCACTAGCAGTTTCAAGGGCAGATAGATTATCCACACCAATAAGAGCAATGTGGAGATTAGTAATACTAAGACCAGCAGCAGAAAGTCGGTGACCCAGTTCAATCGAGGCATGGTTCGACTGGACGATGATTTGCTCTGGGCTAATGTCCTTCCGTACGAATATGAAGGCATATTCCTTATCTGGAAAGGTACCCGTCTTGAAGACAGAATCCTTGATCTTGTTGACTAATTCCCAGAATAGTAAATGCTCTTCATGGGATTCGAATTGATTATATGGGAATCCATAATTGCTCAAATCCTGACCTTTTGGTCGAACAAAACCTAAACTAGAGACAAGGGCATTATAAATGCCTTGGTAGTCATATTCACATGATCTTTTGTTTAGGCTAAATGCCCTCATTAGCTGGGCAGTGACGATTTCATACTTGTCTTTGTTAGTTTTGGCCACCATGGCACGTAATACACAAAGGCTAATATGATGCCATGCCGTGTTTTTCTTTTCATTGGCAATGGCTTTGAATGCAGTTCTAAAGTCTTTCATTTGATTTCTCCGTATGTTTAAAAAGTAATGTTCAGCTTTTGTTCATGCTATATTGATTACGGAGGAACCGGTGGACGACAAATCTATGCTTGCATCGTAATATCTTCCTCAAATTGGGACATGTCTTGTTGTAGAATAGCATTGTAAGCCATCATCAAATATTGCTTGGTCTCTTCATTGACAACGGCCATCTGGTCGGAGTCTAGTTCATTTGTCTCTAAAATATTTTCGATTTCTTCCATGTTATCCTCTATTATATAGTAAAATTGGCCCGCCCGAAAGGACTCGAACCCATAACCGGACAATTTAGAAGTGTCTGCTCTAACATTGAGCTACGGGCGGGCTGTCTTTTAGTAGTTAGCGATATAGCCCCATCCCCATGCAGGGGACCAGCAAGTGGCGCCAACTGGCTGCCAAGGAACTACCTGCCAACCATATGGAGTCTGGCAAATATTGCCATACCAAAGTCCATTAGGTGCGAGGTAAGTAGCCGCATCGGCAGAGGTTGCATTCATTGCGATAGTAGCAGTAAGTAGGCCAGCCACCAAAGCCATAGTCTTGAAAATTTTCATAGTCACTCTCCTTATGTAATGTTGACTGTCCTATTTATATTAGAAGGTTACCTTAGCACCAGCTTCAACTGTATCTGAGCGGGTGTTACCCTCTGTACGAGCATAACCAACCCGTAGGGCTAGGTTATTATTGAGAGCATAGGAGGCACCAACGGAGGTGGTCCGGGTCTCAAATTGATTGGTATTGGTGAAGGTATTCTCATACTTCTCCGATGCGTCCAGGATCACGTCCTTCGTCACTGGTAGATTGATGCCAGCGGTCAGATTGTAATACTGGTGGTCGGTTGCGGTTGGGTTCAGGACTAGCTTATTTCCATTACGGATGTAATGGAAGCTATAATCATGTGCGGCATCGCCTACGGCGGCGCGGACATACGTTGGACCAATTACAGGAACAGATAGACCAACCTCAATGTGCTGGGTCGAACCAGAACGGACAGGTGTGTTTACTGGAACATTATCCTGCATGAAAAGATCAACCGAGAAAGGCGAGGCAGGTAGTTGGCTGGCTACATCGGCGGCCACAAATTGTGAGTCTCCACCGACCTTATTGAAAGTATATCCGCCAGTTACGGTAGCAGTAGGTGCAGCCATTGCAGAGGTTGCTAGGGCAGCCGAGGCCATTAGCGTTAGAAATAGAATCTTCATAGTTTATTCTCCTTGATAGTTAAGATTACGAAGGAACAACGACTGTTGTCGGATGTATCTCTCCGTCATGGTTGACGCCTTTCGGATGGCATTAGTATGTAATTCATCCACTTCGAATCCGAAGGCTTGCAGTACTGCGATCCAATATTCAATTGGCTGACAGTTAACATGGTGATGGCCAGGTTGGCCAGGTAGAGCATGTGTCATAATGACATATTTACATGACTGAAAAGTAGTCACAAAATTCTGGATATATCGGGCTTCAATATGTTCCACGAATTCAACAGACCATGCAAGATCATAATTCTTTTCTGGTTTATATGGAGCCTTTTGGTAATCATGGATTACGATATCATCAACATTACGTTCAACGATAAAGTCACCATCGACACCAAGGACTTCCAGTCCTTTTGATCGGGCCAATTCAACCATGCCGGCTGGGCCACAACCAATATCAATCATTGATTTCACACCAAAAGTATTGATGATATAATCAAGGGCGCCTTCATCCAGGTGCGTTTCGTTTTCATGTCCACCTAAATGTTGTGGAAGTCCATTTTTATCGATAATATTCAACTTGACCATTATTATTCCTTATTTTCATTGATTGTCTTGATAGCCAGTTCTTTGAATTTTGCTTTATCATAATTCAAGAAAGGTCGATATTTCTTGCACCTCAGATGCAATGTCGACCATACTGGATCATCTTTTAGTATCTTACACCATGCGGGGAAAAAGGCAACCAGATCATTCAAAATAATTAGCGTTTCAATCGAAATAGATTTAGACAAAAATAATTTTAAAAGATAAGGATGACTAGAATTCTCAGTTGGTACAAAGTTTGTATCAAAATCAGGGTTTAGTTTATTCAAATCGGTTTTAAATGTTCTTGTTAAAGATTGTTGTCGACCCAACCATACATTATATATATGGTCGCTTCGGCCATTAGATACAAGGTCTCCCACCCAAATATTAGGGCCATTCTCCACAAAATTCGCGAGTAGATAGTTCCTGACATCCGCTTTCTTAGAAAGCTTTTGAAACTGGTACTTGTCCTTTCTTGCGTCAAACGCAGAAGTGGATACAGGTACTTTGCCATTGTACTTGATAAAATCATATGACTCGGATGTAAAATGTCTTTTGAGGGCAAGATACATCACATAAGATTCGTATGGTGTCATTCAATTGGAAGTCTTTGTATTTTAGGAAGAAAGTGTAGGCCTTCAGCTTCTAATGAAATTTTTGATTTTAAATTTTCATTTTTTCTGACCAAAGAAACTACACTTTCGATTTCCAGTTTGTTATTTTCACAATACAAGACAACGGCATCAATATACGTAATATCATGTTGCCAGACCAAGTCTTCAATGTCTTCATAAAATGTATCAGCAGACTTGATTTTAATTTCCATCATTAACCTCTATAAAAAATATGTTGTCCGATCGTTACGGTTTTCGCTAATCTCCAGTGTGGATGACACCACGTGGCATGATAGAATTTGGCTCCACCCGTATTATCTTGGATATTACCGATATACACCTGCTCGGCAATTTTCCTATTTGTTTCCATATAATGGAATTTATGTCTCTTGTTTGATTCTCTCATCCAAGAGAATTGATAAACTCCACTTATTTTTTGTTTGACAACAGAACATGCATTATTTGCAAATCTAGGATCGTGAGTCCTATTCATAACCACATTGGCTACGGCAATTTTGCCTTCTGTCGGTTGATTATCTGCCTCATACGTAATATTTGTGGCAATACAATTTATTTGTTTCTTGTCTTCTATAGTTAACTTTACTGGAACTTTCACGATTACTTTTTGCTGAATCACTTTAGTTTGTGGTACTACCATAATCAGTGGTTTAGGTTTTAGTAGAAGGGCTCCGCCGGTAATGGCTGTTACACCAATAGTAAGTCCGAATAGGAACCCGGTAACTAAGCGATTGCGCTTAGGTAAATCGGTCATTTTTTCCCCTTTGTTTTGATACTCCTTAATAAAGGGTAAGACATAATGTCTATGTCACGGAGTATAGCAGTCGTTAAAAAATGAAATCCAAGCCAAATCACTAACCTGGATTTCATTATATTACTTAGTCGGTAGGTGTCAAGGCCTAATGTTTATGTTTTGCCATTAATTTGGCGATTTTTTCTTCGGCCATTTTCAGTTTTGCCTTTGCTGTGAG
>JGI24890J29729_1000750_pt1 | contig 17907 bp, 9 predicted proteins | sample FreactcultureFD7_FD_29729 | JGI IMG/M metagenome (IMG submission 29729)
TACGGGGGAAAGCGTGGTCGGCTCGGCGACCTTAAATAGCCTGTATAGAGTTAAATACTCCTTCACATTACGTGAGTACCCCACCCAATAACCTAAGCGGAGCAATCCGCTTTTTTAGACTCTGCGCATATGATAAAAGAATTTTATGAGAAAGCATTGCCATCGCAGGGCGTTTATTGTGCAACAGGAATTGACCCAGCTAGTAAGAAGGCGGTTAATAAGTTTGCAGAAACGCTTGATGAATTGTTTGAGCACCTTGAGAAGCACAAGAAAAAAGGGTTCAATACTTTTGTTGCGATGGGTACGTTTGAAGGATTTAGTAGGAAGGCTGATGATTGCCTCTATTTAAAATCTTTCTTTATTGATTTAGATGTAGGCCCTGAAAAAGACTACGCTACTAAGGATGAAGCGCAAGCCGCCTTATCTAAACTAATAGAAGTAGCAGGATTACCTGACCCAGTTTGTATTGATTCTGGTGGGGGGATACACGCCTATTGGATAATGGATGAGGACATTCCTAAATATGAATGGTTAATATATGCGGAGAAATTTAAAGCTCTTTGCATGAGCCACATAACTATTGACCCTGTTGTTACCGCAGATGCGGCTAGGGTGTTGCGTTGTCCAGATACATACAACTATAAGTTTACTCCTCCTTTATTAGCGACTATCTTAACTGAAGAGATACACGTTTATAGTTTTCAAGAATTTAAAGAATTTATGGGGGTAGAGGTACAAAAACCCATTACTAATTTGATGGACTTATTGCCCAAAGGATTAGACGACGACACCAAGAAGATGCTTAAGTTAGATAACTTTGAAGTTAAGTTTGCAAAGATAGCTGACAGGAGTATGGAAGGTGGGGGCTGTGACCAAATAAAATACGCTATTGAACATGCAGATAAGTTAACTGAACCTGTATGGCGTACTACCCTATCAGTAATTAAATTCTGCTCTGATGGAGACGTCTGGGCCCATGAACTATTTAAAGATGATAAACGATATTCTAAAAAAGATACAGAAGAAAAACTCCGCACCATCCCAGGAACCCTCTCCTGTAAGGAAATTGACAGGATCAATCCAGACGTGTGCCCTAACTGCCCCCACTTTGGAAAGCACAAAAATCCCTTATTCCTTGGAAAAGAATTTAAACTTGCCATCCCCAATACAGATACCGAAGAAGAACAAGAAGATGAGGAGGACGCAGTTTGGGATAAAGCGAGTACCCAAAAAATTCCAGACCTTCCCGAATACTTAGCTCCATTTGTACGTGGGATAACTGGGGGGCTTTATTACCAACCAGCCGCAGTTTTTAACAAGACTACTAAGAAGTTTGAAGACCAAGAGGCCATACTTGTATTAAGCAACGACTTGTATCCATTCAAAAGGTTAGTTAGTCCGCATGATGGTGAGTGTTTAATGATGCGTTTACATTTGCCTCATGACGCAAACAGGGAATTTTTAGTACCAATGAAGCATGTTTATGCTTTAGATAAATTTAGGGAAATTATGTCAAGTAACGGCGTATTTCCGCCAGCTAAAGGAGATGTGATCTTGCAACAGTACGTGATTAAGTGGGGACAATATTTACAAAATACAGACAGGGCAGAGGAAATGCGTATGCAAATGGGTTGGACAGAAAATGATTCTTTTGTAATTGGTACTAAAGAGTACTATAAAGAGGGAATATTTGAAGCTCCTTCTTCTCCTTTTGTACGTGGTTTAGCTAAACTTTTAGTTAAGAAAGGTACTTACGAGCGGTGGAAAGAGTCAGTTGATATGTTAAATAGGCCTGGTTATGAAATGCACGCCTATGGGCTTTTGTGTGGCTTTGGTGCGCCACTAGTTAAATTTACCAATGTAAATGGTTTTACAATTAGTTTTACTGGTGAATCAGGTAGTGGTAAAACAGGCGCTATGTTTGCTGGGTTAAGCGTTATGGGTCACCCTAAAGAGCAATCTATTTTTGAGTCTACAGACAATGTATTAACCCACCGTATGGTAATGTTAAAAAATATTATGTATGGTATTGATGAGTCCTCTAACCAAAAGCCTGAAAAAATAGCTGATTTAATTCATAAAATTTCACAGGGTTCTGCCAAATTACGCTTACAAGGTTCTGTTAATGCTGAACGGGATCATCTTATGGGGGCCCAGACCATATTGTTTACAACAACTAATAATCCATTAGTTGAAAAGCTTAATACGTTTAAAGAGTTTGCAGATGGTGAAAACGCACGATTGATTGAATATTTAATTGGTGCACTTCCTGTAGCAGAAAAAGACGCTGAGTTTATTTTTGATGCCCTACGCTATAACTATGGTCATGCAGGCCCCCGTTTTATTGAAGAAGTTATTAGGCTTGGCGACACTGAAATACGGGCTATTATTGATAGGTGGAAAACCAAGTTTGATTTAGATTTTGGACGTAAAGAAGAGTATCGCTATTACAAAGCTTCTATTACTGCCCCGTTTGCAGCAGGTGAAATAGCGGTTAAAGCGGGTATTATTGATCTTGATTTAGAAAAGGTTTATACGAAAGTAATGGATAAGATGTTAGGAATAGTTAACAATGTTGTACAAATTAACAAGCAGGATTATGAGAGTGTAGCTACAGATTTTATTAATAAATATCACCGTGGGTTTTTAGTTATGTTAGCAGATAATAAAATTAGGTCAGAGCCTTATATTGGTTTAGTAGGTAGGGCTGATATTGAAACTGGCAAAATATATATCTCAAAGACAGAGCTTAAAAAGTATTTAGCTGAACGCCGTATTAGCATTGCGCAATTTGAACTTGGACTTAAAAAGAAGGGTATTTTAGAGGGTGAAAAGCGTATGCGGCTTGATGCAGGTTGGAAGGGCGGCATCGGTATGAATGTTAATGTATACCAGCTTAATATTGAACTGCCAGAGTTGTGGACTAAGGATCCGCTTGAACCAACAGGAACCTGAATGGTTGTTTCCTTTTGAAGGGATGGGTATAGGGGATAGCTTTTTTATCCCCACCCTAAAACCTGCTTCAATGCTTTATGTAATTGATACCGCCTCAAAACGTGCTGGCGTTAGGGTAAAGATTTATGTCACCACTAAAGAGGGGCATTTGGGCGTACGCACATGGCGTACTGCTTAAGGTGTATAGCCCAAAGATTCAAAGTTAGCTAATAGATTTCGCTTTACCATGTTAGACATTTGAGTAATATTATCTAGCATTTCTTTACGTTCTTTTGGCGTATAAGTTCTATCACCACGTATCCGATTAGCTTCTGACCGCAGAGTTTTTAAATCTTGGTTAACCGCTTTATTATAAAAATCTACTGCCGCTACAGCATTGGGGTTTTCACCTACATATTTAATGTATTTTTCTGGGTCAGTTTCTAAAGTTTTAATACGTTTATCTACTTCTTTAATTTGTTTTTCTACTAAAGAAAATGCACGGGCATCAAAGTTAGATTTAGCGCCAAAGAAACTATCAAACAAAATGGTATCGGTTTTAGGATTAAACGCTTTATCTCCAGTTGCTACCAGACCCAAGTTATATGCACCGCCTGTTATTTTAGCTAGACCATCTGCACCGTTATTAGCAAAGAAATACATAGTGTTTGGGCTTATATCAATGCCACCATCTGTACTATCAAACAGCATACGAGCCGCAGACTTGTACATCTCAGGTATACTATCGCCGCCAGTATAAGCGTCACCTAAACGGGTTTGACGATTGTTATAAATCTCCCGCCCTAAACCATCTAAGTTCATAGTGTATTCAAGGAAAGGTCTAAATGCTGACGGAGTAGCTGTGTCTAAAAGCCAAGCTGGAGTGTTATCAAAGATATTAATACGTGATATAGGCAGGGGTAAGAAAGAGTCTAAGCCAGCTTGGATAATGTTAGTACCAGCCGTTTTAAACGAAGAATTGCCCGCACCTAAAGCCGCAAGTTGTGCCCCAGCCGAAGCAAACGAACCTAGTCCGTAGCCCCAACGCATCTGGAATATGACATCTTCTCTACCGCCTACTAATACTTTGGGAATATGGAACCGCATGTACTTCTGCCATCTGTCCATATCATCTGTAGCCACACGGTTACGGTTATCGTCATCATCATCTGCCATCATAATAGCCATAGTATAGGAAGCAACCCCTAATCCTAATAGACCAAGAACCATTATTGCGCCTGTTTTAGCCTGTTGCGCTAACGCCCTACCCTCTGGGGTATCATCAAACTTTTCTCCGCCTATAGCCCTAAATAATGGGGTTAAAGCCTCAATAGCTCTTACTGCGCCTGTAGCAGCAGGTCTAGCAAACATATAGAACGCACCAAATATCTTGCCGTATTCTCCAACTTGTTCAAAGTTAGCTAGGTTTTTAGCGTAGTAAGTGGCACGGTTTTTAGCGTCTTCTATAGCTTCAGCAGGGTTCATACCTTTATCTGTGTTCTGCTTTTGGTATATTTCTTTAGCCGTTTTATACGAGGCTGCACGGCTTGCAAACTCAAACATGTTACCCCACGTATCAATAACGGCATCTACGTTTTCTTTTGTTGTGGTTTTACCACCCCGTTTAATGGTGTCCATTGTTTGAGAAGTTTGCGAGCGGGTATCAAAAGCTTGCATAAAAGATACTTTACCGCCACGTTCTAGGTACTCTACCAAATCCGCATAGAAGGGGTCATAGTCTTTTGACTTAGGGTCAATATATTTTTGTAGTTCTTTTGTACCACTTTTGTTATATAAAACAGCGACCTTACCAGCTTTAACCAACCCACCTGTACCAACAATAGCAGAAATATTCTTAAGCAACTGCGCCGATGTAGCGGGTCCAAACTCTGCGCCCATTGTAAAGATGTTCATCATTAAGTCGCCAGTAAAGTTAACTGGGGCGAAGGAAGGGTTATAGCGGGTATGGAATTGACCAATAGTTCCTGTTACAGAATTCAACATATTAACAAATGGATGGTCTTCTTTGTAGGAATTACGTATAGCTTCCCGCTGTTCTTTATTTGTTAATTCAATTACAGTAATGCTACCGTCTGGTTCGTAGTGAAAAATCTTATTTTGCCCACGTTCTTTTTTAATGTTTTCTGCACGGTTATTATCAAACGGAATAGTTGTAGTTTTACCTGAAATTATTTGTACCCCATTAACTTTTTGGTTAACACTATTTTTAATAGACAAAGTGACGTCTTTATAACCTGCACGTCTTGCCGCATTAACCGTATCAATCATTACTTGAATAACAATATTATCTGAATCAGACTCTCGTCCGCTCATACCGTCTACGCTTTCTTGCAAGCCAACAAGCATTTTTTTACTTGGGTCATACCTAGAATCTTCTACTTCTGTATCAGGTTTACCTTTAAATGGTACATAGTTTGTAAAGCCATAAAATGTTGCCCAGTTGTCTACAGGCGCAGTCCAAAAATTACCACGTTTATTAAGCTCTACATTATTTTTATTTAAAGTCTGTATGTTTTCAGCTATATTTTTAAAAGTGTCTATATAGGGTTTTACGCTAGCTTGATTTAAAAGTGTTTGTTTAAAAGATTCAATTTTTTCAGGAGAAAGCCCACCAACAACATTATATTTAGCATCATTAATATCAGTAATACCTGTACCTAAATTAGCTTTATTACTAACAATAGCATCTAGTTCTTTACGTAGTTCTTTAACAACAGCCTGCCTTTTAGCTACATCAGGTTCTTTATAAGCGTTTAAAAAATCTAATATTTGACGGCGACGGTCTGCGGGGCTTATTTGTTTTCCAAGATACTTTAAAGTTAAGTCATGTGAAAGTGGCACTGTTGTAAGCCATTTAACTGCTCGGCGTTCTGGCTCATGCAATACTTCAAGATAAGTACTTAAATTAACAAGCGCTTCATGTTCAGTAATACCCGCATCTTTTGCATACTTACCAATTAACTCAATAGTTTCATCCCGTGTTTGTTTGTTATACCACCGGTCTAAGTTATCCGCTATTGCAGCGGCGGTGTCAAATTGAGCGCCTACGTTATTAATCATATCCCCAACAGTTTTTAATAACCCTTGTCTTTCTAAGGAAATATAAATACGCCGTAAAACTTCTCGTTTGTTTTGGAATTTTTTTGTTAGCCAGTTGCCGCCTTCTTTAGTTGTAAGGATTTGTTTTATCTTATGTGTTGAAGGAACTTCTAAGTTTTTGTCTAAATTTTTAACTTGATTAGCTACATGCTGTTCAAAGTCTACATCTTTATGTACTTTAGGCGGCACTGCTGATTTTTTAAGCCCTTCAACATCAAGATTAGATTTAGCAATAGGCGGGTTTGTTTCTTCTAATTTACGACCTTCAGTTAAAATACTTTCTGTAGAAATTAAAGCATAAGACAAAGCCGTAAAGTTATCTGTAGGACTAATTCCTAACATACGTAAAATAGCACGAGCAAATTCAGTAAATATATTGTCACGTTTATATGGAATAGCATTTAATTGTTCTTGGAAAGCAGGATTAGACATTATTTCGGCAACAAATTCCGTAAGGTTTTTCATGCCATATTTGCCTACCAACTCTGGGTAGTTATTTTTTAAATGCTCATATAATTCGTCAAGATTTTTTACACCTTGATTAAAAGTTAAATTTTCTTTATGAGCTTTAATAATAGCTAGTGTGAATGCGTGTAACGCCTCATGCAATACGGTGTGTGATGTCATACTATCTTCACCAATATAAGCCGTATCAATATACGCATTATATCTACCATTAACACCATCAATTTGACTTTGTGGTATTACTTCTACTTTGGGAAGAGTTTTAGCTTTTAATAAACGTTTGGCTATTAATTTATCTAAAGCAGTAAATTGGTCTGAAGGGCCATTAGCTATTTCTTGTAGAGCGCCTTTTAAATCCCCATGCATTAAGTTAGCCATGAGTTTAATAGTAGTACCACCACGTAAATCTTCTAAAGATTCTAAATTTGCTGTTACTAAAGATTTGGTAGATCTAAACTCAGCAAGCCGTTCTTCCGCTAAAGACAACCTACGTGGAATTTCTGGAATAGGTTGTTTAGCTTCAGCTTTTTCTTTTTTAAGTTGAGCTTTATATTCTTTTGGTGAATATGTAATACCAGTAGGTTGTTCACCTTTTTGTTTAGGTTTAGCTACTTCAGGTTTTTTTAATTTTTTATATTTATCTATAAAGAAATTTATTTGAGCTTTATCTTCATCAGATTTTTTATCATATATACGTTTTGCTTCTTCTTTACCATTAGCTACATCTAATGAAAGATTGCCAAGTTCTATAAGCCGTTCTTTGGCTTTAATTTTTTCTATTACAGTAAGTTCTTTTGCTTTTTCTTCAGCAACTTTTATTTTATCTTCTTCTCGTTTTATTATAGCTTTGCGGTATAAGTCTTCTTCATTTTGTCCTACACCAGGTTCTATAAACCTTCTTTCAACGTCTGTAGCTAAGGCGGGTTCGCCTTGCCATTCTTGCGGTTTAGTTATTTCTGTTGTAACTTCTTTAGCTAAGGGGGGTGTTTCTTCTTTAGCCGTTTCTTCTAGTGCAGTGGGGGGTGATACTTCTTCTTTAGCCGTTTCTTCTAATGCAAGGGGTTGTGTTCCCTCTCCACCGACAACTGCGTTAACATCACTCTCAGCGTCAGCCAATCCAACTCCGACAGACTCTCCAGTTCCTTCGGTGGGTAAAAGTCCATCTCGCTCGCTAGGAACTTCAATGCTCTCTCCACTTGGTGTTGCGTTAATGTCTGCATTTGTGGCTCCTTGTTTAGCTATTAATGCACTTATTAATTCTTCAGAGGTTAATCCAGGGCTCCACGGAACTAAGTTTTCTATGGCTATTTGTTTTATTTTAGCATTAGTAAGGGGTACTGGCAAACCACCTCCAGTTGCTGTTATATCAACTATCTTTTGCGCTTCTGGTGTAAGACCTGTAAATTCTGGCGGTTTAACTGTAGTAGTTGGCGAAGCTTTGGGGGGTGTAGCTATGTCAAACGTATCAGCGCCAGCGGTAGCTAAAGCAGCGGCTTCGTCTGCTTTTATTTGTTCTGCGGTAGGTTTAGTAGTTGCTTGTACTTTACTAGCGGCAAGTTCTTCAGGTGTAGCTTGTGTAGAACGAATTACATTACCCGCCTCATCAAGCATAGAAGGAGGGGCAGTTTCTGGCGTAGTTGGGGGCACAACAGTTGGTTCAGCTACAGCTTCTGGTGTAGTTTCTGGCGGTTGTTTAGCTGTCGGGGGAGTAGCCCTATTAAACGCCACATTAGTAGCCCCTGTAAGAACACCGCCACCCAGACCACCTTTAAGACCTGCATCTATAAACCGTACAAAATTAGCTTCGGTAAAGAAATTTTTATTCTGGTCTACAAACTTTTCAGCAGCGGCGGTAGACATTTCTTGGGCGGCCTCAGTACCACCCTCAGTTATTAAACCTTCTGCAAATCCTTTACCTAAACGTTTAACCCAACCGCCAATTAATTCGTCAGGTGTAAATCCTTTTTTACGGGCAATGCGCATTAAGTTTAAAGGTGTAAGAGCATCTAATATAGAATTAAATCCACCAGATACTAATGTAACGCCAATGTCTTCTTTGCCCGTAGATTGAGCAATACTTTGATATACATCAGGAATGTTCTGAGCCGCAGACCCAACTAAAGCGCCGGCAGCTTCGTACTTAAGAGCGGTTTTACGGGCAGCTTCTACCCCTGCTTTCATAGCATCTTGTTGGGCTATAGCTATTAGTTCATCTTGGGACATCTTACCAGCGCTATATGTAAGACGTTTTTTAGCTGCATCCATAGCCGCCGCTTTTGCAGCTTGTTCCGCTGCTACAACTGCCCCACGCCCAGCAACTCCTGCTACGCCACCAGTAAATATAGAAGGTAATATAGAAGGTATTGTTTCACCAACTGCTTCAACTATATAGGTTAGTAAATCTCCGCCACCTTTAATGTCAGTATAGCTAGGCACTGCGCTTGGATAATTTCGTTCTATATCTTGTTGAGTTTGAGCAGCTTCCGCCATTTGGCGGTCAGCATATTCTTTAGCCCCTTTAATGCCAAGCTTTTCGCCCACACGCCCAACCATAGCTGGAGCTACATCACCAAGTAAAGAACTTATACCTAATGCGCCACGTTTAACAGCGGGAATAAATGCTGAGATACCAGTTTCTGGGGCCGCTTGAAATGGTTGCGGTGGCGCAGGTTCTTCTGACTTTTGACCGCCAATATAACTTAGAATTTTTTCTTTAGCTATTGCCGGATCTGTATCAGATATTTCGTATTGTTGCCCCTGATATTCATAAATAGGCATCTTTTGTCCTAGTCAAGTTTAATAACACCAGAGGGAAGTGCTCCTAATGCTCCAGGTCTAGAAGGTAAAGGCATATCTCGTTTTATCTTAGATTCAATGTCTATTTTTCTTTTTACCAACATATCGTATTCAGCTTGAATTTTTGGATCTACAGGTTTACCCGAAGATAATGCTTCTGATATTTTTCTTTCTAAGTTAGGTAATTGTAATTTTATTTGTTGGTCTTTTTCTAGTAATCTATTAACTTCCGCAGTTCTTCTGCCCTCAACTGTAGATACATCTTTATTATATTTTTCTTGTAAACTACCAATACCAAGTTCTTTCCGTAAAGCTCGGTCTTCAGCGGCTCTGTCCATAGCTTGTTTAGCAGTAAATAAACCCATCTGCTCTCTGCCAAGTCCACGTTCAGTTAAGCCTTGTTGTTTTCTAGCGTTAGCTAAAGAAGCAATACCTGATGTAAAACCTGTGCCAAGATTGGTAGCAAAATACGGAGAAGTACCACCAGCCATACCTAAGAACCCTTGCAAAACCGCCAAGTAATTATCTAGTTCTTTTTCACTCTTGTGGCTAGCTTCTCTTGCAGCATAAGACTTTTGCATCTGTTTAAATAAATCTTCTTCAGCGGTAGCTTGGGCTGGAGTAGGCGCCGCAATTGCGGGCGCAGTGGAAACGGGAGGCTGCCCACCAAGAGGAAACCCTTCTTGTGAAGCCTGCATTGGGTCGTATTTATCTTTTTCTACTGGAGCAATAGGTTTAAGATATTTTCTTTCCCATTCTTTTTCCCATTCTGGTTTTTCTGCCTCTCTAATAGTACCAGGCCCAGTAACTAAAACACCTTCAGGACTATATACATCTTCATCACCACCAAAATAACTATTAGACTGTCCGCCTTCAGCAAACGCAACTGCCCCACCCCCAGCTAGCTGAACGATTCCGCCTTGTTTAAAATTAACTGTGGCTTTATGAGCCCCTTCTTGTCGTGTAATTGCTTGCGCTAATATGGCTTTTGCTTCTGGTGTATTTGGTATTTTATCGTTTGGCCCAATACCTAATGCTTTAGCTACATTATTTGAATACGCATTAACATCATTTTTATCAGACGCTGGGGCATATACGGAAATAAATTTTACTGGAGTATCTAAACCACGATTTAATTTAATACTAATATCTTGGTTTAACGCATTAGTCCCGGCTTCTGGGCTATCAAACATAGCAAAACCACCTTTACTAACTCCAACTTGTCCCGGATATGTAAAACCACTAGGACGTAGATTACCTACATTATATTTTCTAGCTTGGTCTCCTCCTTGTATACCAGCAATACCTTTTGCGTCTGGGCGAATACCACTACCACTTGGAGCTTCCGGATTAATACCATAGCCAGATGCGCCTTGTCCTTCTTGGGATTGTTGCATTAAAGCATTGGTAAGGGCGCTGGATTCAGCTTGTCTGGCTATCATCTTAGCCATTTGGTTTTTAGAATCTATATCAGCATAGTATTCTTCGTTATCGTCATCTTCGTATGGGTCATACTCATCATCACCTAAACCACCACTAGCAAAAGCAACAATACCGCCACCAGCCATAGCTCTAGTAGGAAGATTACTTTGTGCGCCCGTTATGCCGGCTGGTTGGACAGGTTGTGGCATTGGTTGTTGTGGAGGAGGCTGTTGTGGCATTGGTTGTTGAGCCATTTGAGGTGGCATCTGTTGGGGCGCAGGCTGTGGGTTTTGCAGTTGAGCTGCTTGTGCATATACCTGGTCTTCTACAGTTTGTGTAGGTTGTTGTTGCGCCATACCCTGAGCTTGTTGTTGCTTTTTAATTAAGTCAGCAATCATTGGTACACCGATATAACCGGGAATAGTACCGTCATTAACAGCTTGTTTTAAGGCGTCAACAGATTTTAAACTATCGGCTCTAGCTAAAGTAGGAAGTAATCCAGTAATTTGACTCATATTAACCTCTTAAAGCATTGTATAAGCTAAGGGCAACTAACCCACCTTGAGCGTAATTTTTGGTTTTAAAGTTTTTTGGTAATCCACCAGCAGCTCCGCCAATTTCATTTGGGTCTACATATTGAGTTACACCCATATCAATTGGGCTATCTATAGTAGTAGCTCCATATTGGGGATTTCCGCCAGCAAACGGGTTTTTATCAAAAGCACCAAATTTATTTAATAGCCCCGCAGTAGTAGCAGCAGCGCCAGCAGCTCCAACGCCTTGAGAAAGCGCATTAGGCCCAGCTTGATAACCAATCTGTTGTCCTGTTTGATTTCCTGTAGTACTCTGTTGGCTAATTGGTAGACCACTTAACATTCCTTGACCAAACTGTAACTGCTGATATGGTAAGTTGTATTGTTGCGTACCTAATTGGTTCTGTAATCCAACGATACCCATTTGAGCATTGTTTTGAGCCGTACCAGTATTAGTTAATGAATTAGCCGCATTAATAGCCCCATTATATCCAGCTTGCGCACCAGCAACGCCTTGCAATCCAACTTGAGCGCCTTGCATTCCTTGAGCCGTGCCAGCTAATTGAGTATTAACACCTTGTAAACCAGTATTAGCGCCCTGTATACCAGCCTGTTGACCAGTAATGCCGGTTTGTAAACCTTGAATACCTAAGTTAGCACCAAACTGTTGCGCCTGTTGTGCTTGATTAAATGCGGTATTGTATCCTTGACCAATAGCTTGCTGACGAGCTAAGTCAAAGTTTTGTGCGTTTAAACCTTGGGCTAAGGTTGCACGATTCCCACCAAATGCGCCTTGACCAGCAGCTCTAGCATTAATATCTTGGGCTTGTAAAGCTTGTTGCTGGTTTAATAATTTTAACTGTGGATCAAGCGATTGCTGAATATAGGGGTTCATGTAGGCTTGCATAGCCTCTGGGCTAGTAGCCATATTCTGGTAATTTTGTTGAGCCTGTATAGCCCGCAAACCTATATCAGAACCAATACCACCATATTGAGCGCCTAAAGCGCCGTACTGTGCGCCGCCTTGAATACCTAATTGAGCGCCCTGATCACCATAAGCCGAACCCTTTGCGCCATAACCATATGCAACACCAGCAGAATCCAATAATCCTTGACCACCAGCCGTAGCAAAATTAGTGGCAGTTCCAAATTGACTCGGCATCTGCATGTTTGCGGCGCCGGTATAAGACTGTTGTTGAAGAGCAGTTGGCTGTACGCCTTGATTAATTAAGTCTTGTGACTTTGTTAAATAATTATTAACATACGGCTGCGCCCAAGGAGCTACGGTAGAAGTAGAAGTTCCTGTAGTTGACCCAGTAGTATTCTGTTGGCTTTGTGGCTTATTAGTATTAATGCCTTGAGCGTCGAATAATCCCATAATTTAATTCCTTGGTAAAAACTTATTTGCGTTAATTTGTTTACCCTGTTTAGGGTTGCCTGTTCTAGCTCTACGAATCTTGTCCATCATCTTGTACAAATGCTTTGCTCCAGCGTCTGTAGAGCCGTTACCTAAATGCGATACTACATCTGCGGGTATGACAAATTCACCGTCCGCAAGTCTGGCAGGTTGTTTACCACCTATTGTAGCTGGAATATGGTCACTCATGCCATCTCCGGGGCCTTTTAAAAGCTGACCACCATCTGAATATGAACCTAGGCTAGCAATGCCACCATCCGTATGCATAACGCCACCCTGAGCAGCCATCATAGTACCTACCCCAGAAGCTATTCCTCTTGCGGCGCCAATATCAGCACCAATGTTTTTACCACCACTTGAGGCGGCTCCGTATAGGTTATTAGCTAATTTATACCCTTTATATACATCTTGTAAGCTAGGTAAACTATTGGCAAGATTAGTAGTAGCATCAGCAGCCCCAGTAAGCCCAGTTACTCCGGTTTCTCCAGCAACGCCAGTAGCACCAGCAAGTTCAGCACCAGCCGTACCGGCCTCAGTAGCAGCAGAAAGAGCAGGAGAAAGTGCGCCAAAAGCGCCAGCACCTAAAGCAGCCAAGCCTACATTTTGTAAGATAGGTTGAAGGTCTTTTTGAAAATTAAATCCAGAGCCACCAGTTTCAGCCAAACTAGCTATTCGCTGTACATTCCGATTGCGGGCTTGTCCAAAGTTTTGACTAAGGATAGAATTAATTTCTTCTGGAGCAAGACCAGCCGCTTGTGCATCTGGAATCATACTTGCAATTTCTTGTTCCGTTGGGGCGTTTCTTTCACCACGATTTTGACCTACTTGCCAGCCCATTGAGTGTGCTTTAAAACCAAGTTGATTTCTATAATAAGCCGCTGGATCTACGGCCTTAAGGTTTTGAAGCTGGTTGTATTCAGTGTCGTAATTCTCGTTACCTTGATAAGCATTAATAATTTGTTTGCCTAATTTATCAGCAACTTGGCTGTAAAATTGTTTTGGATCTTTGCTTTTTAGTTCATAAAAAGCCTGCGCTTCTGCTGGGTCATTTGCAACCGCGCTTTTTGGGTTAAAGAACGTAGACTGTATATATGGGTCATTGCGGGCTTCTGCGGTAGTCACAATTTTTCCGCTTGAATCAACTAGGTTTCCATTGTCGTCGTTAGAATAAGCGGGTTGTTGAACGTCACCACCTTCGTCATACCGCAATGCAGCAATTCCACCGCTGGCTAGTTTCATTTCACCAGTATATGGATCTGTTTTTGCTTCATAACTAGCGTTAAGGGCGCTTGAGCTTATTGGTGTTTGAGAAGGCGTAGCGTACTGAGACGGCACTTGTTGGCTGCCCGGATACATTTGATTCTGTTCTATAGGCGTATTTAAGCCTGCTATTCCGCTAGAATACATAGTAGTCCTTCTTAATATTTGCTGATTTTACCATTTAAATCTTGACTTTCAAAACATTAGCGTTAGCCGTATCAACATAAACCGAACCCACCGTAATATTGGCTAAATCAGACTGGGTTGGAAGACTAACCACTCTAACTCCTGTAGCATTGGCTTGGCTAAAATTAAGGGCAGAAATAACCGCCGTTCCGTTGCGTTGTGTAGACATTACCGAAGGTCCCGGATTATCTAGCTGGTTAAAGTAAAGCCGCAAGACGTTATTAAATTGGTCTTGGAATTGTTGGTTATACTCAACCGGAGCGATTGGCAAGTTAGGTGCTTTAGTAGTGCCTGTACTCATGAGCGTCTTCCGTCTGGTCTAATATCAATCCGTGGTGCGCCCAACTGCCAAGAAACCCCAAGTCCATCAGAGCTAACCTTCATTGCCATCTGTCTTCCACGAACCCGTGTATAGATTTGCCCTGTAAATTCTTGCACCGTATACTGAGGGTATACAACATAGTTCTGGGCGCTAGTTGTAGCGGCGTTTGATGAGGCAACGTATGGTGTACCCGCATTTTGGCGGGGCTGTAGTTCCATAGTAATAGAAGGATTATTTACGTTTGAGCCGTTAAAGTTAATATCAGGCAACATTCTCCAGACGTAACCAAAGTTATGCCCGTCCCCAATATCAAAGTCAGAAGACTGTACATAAGAAACAATCGGTACGTTAGAGTTACCCTCGCCATTATCATTACCAACTTCGTGATAAATAACCCGACCTAATGGGTTTCCTACCCAGTCATAGCCAGAAATATTAGTAGCCATTGGGTTTTGACGTAAGCCAGAATCTAGCCAAGAAGTACGGCATAAAGACCCGTAATACCATACTCGGTCAAGGTAGTTGTATATGACATACCTATCAACCACATCACTTTGGCTAGAACAGTAGTACCACCATACCTCGTTAAAGCCTTCATTACCACCGCAAGTAACTTGCCATGCTTGGTCTTTATTAATATCAGCAAAAATATACTGCCTTAATGAACACGGCAAAGTCTCTACCCGACCAGAGTACATATAGAATTTATCCGACCCCATCCAGTAACTGATGTTGTTAACCGTAATAATAGAGTTTGGACCCATAATAGAAATGCTGTCCATAATTACTTGGAAACCCCAAACATAGGGTGGCCCTAAATACTGCATTGAATAAACGGTAGAGTCAGTTAGAACTATCACTTCTTGGCGGGTATTAATGGTTGAAACAATGTACGAACCATGCGAAAGTCTAAATTCACCAGCCTGATTGGTTATAGCTGGAACCCATTCGTACGGGTTTTCTTGGTCTGACCAACGCACCAACATAGGATCAAACGCTGTAGAAGCATTAGACGGGCTATATGAATTAGCACCAAACGCAATAACAAAGCGCTGGATGTCAGAGGCTACAACTTCATTGGTCAATTTAGGAACAAACTGCCCGCTATAAGAAGCCGTATTAGCTAGGTCTGAAAGTAATTTTCCACGATTAGATAAGCCACCAACAGCACCAGCGTCCCAATAATAAATATGCCCACCCCGAGGAGCGAATACTAAATCTTGACCATAGTTATCAGCAGACCAAAGACCTAACTGCTCACCAATACCTGTTGTAGCCGCAGAACCCCAAGTGCCTCTATTCCATGCACCAGCACCCCAGCCAAGGCCAACTACATAAACTGCTAGTCCCGGCTCTACTTCATACTGGACTGATATGGCATTACCGCCGCCGTTAAGAACAGAAGCATTGGCAAATGACATTGTAGTTAAATTATTAGTAGCGTCAGTACCTAAGAAGAAGTACCCACCAGTAGAGGCGTATTTAAAGATTTGGTGTTCTTGATTAATAACCGTATTAGCAAACCCGTCAACCGAGGTAGCATTAGAAAGAATAACGAATTGGTTGTTTACACCAGCATTAGCCGCAGAAGTATCGTTAAAGTAAAGGTATGCACTAGATACGTTCGCACCTGCTGTATGGCTAGCTGCCGTAGTGTTATTAAAGCCCCGTACACAACCTGTAGCTACGTTAGAGTTTAAAGTGGTGTAGTAAATCTGTTCGGTATCTATCTTAACCAAGCCCTTGTTTTGCGGGAAATAGGTGCCGTTAGTTATGGTTAGTGTGTTTGCAGTAGACGTGATATTAGCTACTAGAGTAGTAAACCCAGTAGAGATTGTGTTGTTAAAGGTAAAAGTATTGATAATTGGCGTAATGTCGTTATATGTTCCGCCGTACTCAATGTAGTATTTAAGGTTAGTACCAACACCCAAGTAGTTAGCATTAACTAAGGTAGTCCAGTTCCATAACGACCTAGCCATACCGACAAAGTAATTAACACTTAAGCGCAGCCAACCGCCTACCTTTTCTGGATAGCCAGAACGGAAACGAATCTTATCGCCGTCAAAAAATCCCCCTTCGTTGGAATAATTAGTTCCTTCTCTATTGAGGCCCGGTCTTAGCTGAATTTTTTGTAATGGCATTTATACCTCAAACTTATTAGATTTAATGCGATTGTCAGACCCTTGCATTAACTGTAAATTGCTTGGTACATGCAACCCTGAAACAAATTTTCCTTGCAATGGAATAATATGATCTACTTCCCACGGCTTGCCATTATGTTTAGTAAGCATTGCCGCAATTTTATAAAATCCCCATATTACCTTATGGTCACGATCTGTAAGCCATTTAGGTGTTCTATTTATTTTTGCTAGTTTACTTCTTTTTACATTTATTAAAGATCTTGTTTTGTTATTTTGTTGCCATTGTTTGGCTCGAATGTTTGCTTTGTTGGCCTGATCAATATCAATTCCATTTTTTTCTCTACGAATTTTTTGAAGTTCATTTTGACGCTTTCGATACTCTGGGTTTTTTAATTTTTCTTTTTTCCACGCAAGCTTATATACATTCAATTTTTCTTTATTTTTTTGAATATATTTTTTTAAATACTGTTGCATATAAGTTTTTTTATCAAACATTAGAGTTACCCTAGTACCTGTAGTGCTTTGGTTATTTTAGCAATTCTTTCGTCTAAACCCGTAAGACCGCCGTTAATTCTTCTGGTCATTACGCCGTATTCCTGTGAATCTGCAAGAGTGTTTAAGCCCTTTTTGTTCCAGAACCAGCCCGCACTTAAAGCGGCATATTTGGGAGTGAGTAATAAATCAGGGTTATCAATAAGATCGACACCAACACCACTTCCGCAATTCGCATAATTCTCTCTACCTGTTAATTGTATTAAACCTCTACCGTGAAACTTCCATCCATCGCCGTCTTGAAGATTGCCCATCCGTCCAGCGTATACAAAGTCAGCAAGCTTCTCTGGGTTATGTGCGTAGGCTTCTGCCATATTGATATTGGGAAAACGGCTAGGCCAGACTTGCGTTAATCTTTGGGCGGAGTAATTAAGGTTTTCTTGTAAACGAGTAAAGTTAGCGCTCTCAACAGCACACTGACCAATAAACGCTGCTTGACGCTTTGGTGTGTTGATGTCATATTTAACAAAGACCTGATTCAACGGGATTTCCCATTTGTCGTCTATGCCAAGTTCTTTTAATTGCAGGCTGTTCATTTGGCGTTAAAGATTCCAATTTGTTCGCTCAACCAACCCTGAAGGCTAACGAGCTGTTGCGTAGTCATTGCGCATTTTTCAATAAATTTAGGGTCAGTGGGGGTGCCATCAGTTGGGCTGGTGGTGTTGGAAATTGTGCCTGTTTGACCGGTACTGGAGAGGCGCATCCCACCATAAGTACGCTTAATAAGGGCAATGCGATTTTCATAATCATTTTTAACCT
>JGI24890J29729_1000751_pt1 | contig 17891 bp, 21 predicted proteins | sample FreactcultureFD7_FD_29729 | JGI IMG/M metagenome (IMG submission 29729)
CGTCGGTTCCCGCCTTTGCTTCAAGTCAAGAGAGTTATGTGAATATGCTGCAAAGCAGTTCGAACAAGTGTACAAACAATTATTTACCCTTTAATTTTTTAAATGAACTATAAAGATATTAAGTCATTCTCCGATGCTTGCAAAGCACTCGGAATCTCAGAAGAGAAACTTCCAGAAGTATCAATGCTTCCTGAGAAACATCAAAAGTCAATCACTGCTTTTTACAAGTTAGTGACCATCATCGAAGCCATCAATAATGGATGGACTCCTGATTGGAGTGATTGGGATCAGTGGAAGTATTATGCTTGGTTCGGTGTTGAAGCAAGTAAAAGCGAACCTTCCGGCTCTGGGTTTTCGGGCTCGGATTGCGATAGCTCGGGTACTGGCACGCACGTCGGTTCCCGCCTTTGCGTTGACTCTAGGGAGAAAGCGCTTTACTTAGGCGAACAGTTCGCAGATCTGTACAAAGATTATCTGCTGTTATAAAAATTTAGGTTGTGCATGTAGCATCAGTTCCGGCTCTGGGTTTTCGAACTCGAATTACAATAACTCGAATACTAACACGAACGTCGGTTCCCACTTTTGTTTAACACTTTACTACTGCAAACCTTGCCATCAGTTGCAAAAAATTACCTCTAAAAAAATAGGCGTTGGTAACCGAAAGGTGAACACGACTAGGGTGCAAAGGCTATGAAACGAATTAACAACCTCTACTCACAAATCTACTGCATGGAGAATCTCCGTCTCGCTGATCACAAAGCTCGCAAGGGCAAAAAATCGCAAGTAGGCGTAAAGGAGTTTGACAAAGCTCCAGAAGAAAAGCTTCTCCAGTTGCAGCAGATGCTCATCAACAAAACATACCAGACTTCCGCTTATACCATGTTCAAAATCTATGAACCAAAAGAGCGTGAAGTATATCGACTTCCTTACTTCCCTGATCGCATCGCTCATCATGCTATCATGAATATTCTGGAGCCTATTTTCTTATCGATGTTTACTGTAAATACTTACAGCTGCATCAAAGGAAAAGGTATTCATGCAGCGCTCAGAGATCTTCGTGCTTCTCTTCGTGATGAAGCTAGTACCAAATATTGCTTGAAGCTTGATATTAAGAAGTTCTATCTATCTGTTGATCATGCGATACTAAAGGGATTATTGCGCAGAAAAATAAAGGACCAGGATCTTCTATGGCTGCTTGATGAAATCATCGATAGCGCTGCAGGTATTCCGATCGGAAACTACCTGAGCCAATACTTCGCAAATTTCTACCTGACTTATTTTGATCATTGGTTGAAGGAAGAAAAAGCAGTGAAGCACTATTTCAGATATGCTGATGACATCGTGATCCTATCCGATAGCAAAGAGCAGCTTCACCAATTACTTTCTGAGATTACCGCCTATTTACAATCACAGTTGAACCTTGAAGTAAAAGGTAATTATCAGGTATTTCCAGTTGCAGCAAGAGGAATTGATTTTATCGGTTACGTTTCATTCCATACCCATACAAGACTACGCAAAAGTATCAAGCAATCATTCGCCCGGAAGATGGCCAAAGAGCCGCGCATGGAGTCAATAGTCTCATACTACGGATGGGCGAAGCATTGCAATTCATCACACTTACTTAAAAAATTATTATGGCAAAAACTAAACTAACGAAGCAAGAGCTTCCAAAGGGGTTGCTTCTTCAAATTGATTTGAAAGACATCATCCCATCAAAAACAAATCCCAGAAAAGAATTCAAAGAAGATGCTTTGAATGATCTGGCAGCAAGTATCAAATCAGTAGGACTTATGCAGCCATTGGTTGTGCATAAGGCAGCTAGTGAAATTAAATACGGATTGATATCTGGTGAGCGAAGATTCAGAGCTGCAGCTTTAGCAGGTCTTGAGTATGTTCCTTGTATGGCTTACGATAAACTCTCAGATGAGATCGTTCTTGAAATGCAGATCACTGAGAACTTACAACGCCAGGATATTAATCCAATGGAGGAGAGCGATGCGTTCCAGCAGTTGATCACAATGGGTATGGCTACTGCAGAAGTGATTGCAGATAAACTGGGTAAAAGTACCAAGTACGTTTATGATCGGATCATTCTTCAAAAAGTTGTTCCAGAAGTGCAGCAGTCAATCAGAGAAGGAAAACTTACTGTAACTCATGGAAAGCAATTTGCAAGACTTCCATTCTTTGAGCAGGCGAAAATCGTTGAACAAATTGATATGGATGATATAACTGTCGCTGATCTACGCGATGAGATTTCTTCTATGTTCAAGTTGAAATTAGAAAATGCAGCTTTTGATATTACTTCTAAAACCTTAGTGAAGAAAGCAGGTGCTTGTACTTCATGCAATAAAAGAAGCGGATGCAATCTGGTCCTATTCGATGATGTAAAAGAAGATGATATCTGCTTTGATGCTGAGTGCTGGAAGAGTAAAGTGGATGCTCATATTCCTGCAGTAATTGAAAAGCTGAAAGCTGAAGGAAAGGATGTGGTAATGATCAGTTCTAATTGGGATACTAAATTGGAAGGCGTGATATCAAATCGTGATTGGGCTGAGTTTGATGAAGATGAAAGCAATGACGAAGAGAGTAATTTGTATGGAATCATTGTTGAGACTGGTCAATACACAACTGGATATAAAATTGGTCAGGTTGTAAAATTGGAGGATGATCGAAATGTAACAGCTCCAGTAATGGCTAGGAATAATTCTAATCAAGAAGAAGATGAGGAGGAAGATGATTTCTATGAAACTCCAACATCAAAGCAATATCGCTCAAAACGTGATATCACTGGGGTATTTGCTAAAAAAGTAATTACTGCATTATTAGCAGAACCTGATTTTGAAACTCAATATCAGAACGTAAACAATTTTATTAGATCACAAATCTGCTTAACTATTGATAGGCTTGGTGAAAGCTGCCAGCAGTTTGTTTGCCAACTGTTTGGATTAGAAATGCCTGCTGAAGACTTCGAAGGATCTATTGAAGAATTCTTTAGCCAACAGATTAAAAGTAAAATCGGTACCGGTGGTTATTGGTTTTCTGTCGGAGGGCAAGGCGAATTAGCAACTATGTTTTATATCGTAGAGCTTATTGATTATCATGTTGATGGGTACTTCGATATCACCGATTGGCATGATGTAAATGAATTCTTTCAGAAAGCACAGGGTATTGATTTTGGAGCGATCATGAATGAAATGAATACTCAGGCTGGAGAAACAATTATATCCCTTCCAGAAGCACCTAAACCCTAAACCCTAAACCCTAAACCCTAAACAATAAAATCAAAACAACCATGAAACTTAACACTTTCAATGCAATCACCCTCCCAAGACAATGGGGAGGTGCGACAGGAGTACTTCCAAAAATATCTTTTGGAAAATCAGGAGTTATCTACTTCAATAAAGCAGCTTGCTCTAAGCTTGGATTAACACCAGGAGAGAAGATTGCTTTAGCCCAAGATGAAGATGATCCTGCTAATTGGTATCTCTTTAAGCACAAAGACGGATTTGAATTAAGAAGCAAAGATTTTGAAAAGATTGGCTCTCTGACTTTCAATCACAAAACGCTTTATCTCTCTTTCACAGAGTCGTTTGAATTAGATCAAAGTACTAGCTACACCTTCCTGATCAGTGGCGAATCAACGCTTATCGAAAAAACAATTTGCTGGGGAATCCTAGTCACTTCTAACAATTAAAATCATGAGTGAAGAACAAGTTTTGCTAAAGATTAAAAGGCGTTATAGTAAAGATGAATCAGTATCATTTTTACTTGATAAACTTAAATCTGCACGATTCCAAATCGGTGAGTTGCAATCTGAAATTGCTGAATTAAAATATCAACATGAAGGCGCAATAAAAGAATTGAATCTTAAAATCAAACAATTAGGTGAGGTAAAGACATCTAATGGGAAAACTAAGAAACAGTGGTGTCAGGATGAAATGTTTGTTCACATGGATTTAGAAATGAAAATCATCAGAAAAAAGAATCAAGAACTGAAGAAAGAAAACATCCGATTAAGAGATCAGTATTTCTCGCTTCTAGCAAAAACAACTTCCAAACAAGATTCAATTTAATAAAGAAGAAAATCAGTTCCCAATGCAGTTACGCCCTTATCAAGAAGATATCTCAACTGATGCAGCTAAGATGCTCCAGTGGTTAAACATTACCTACTTATCCATGCAGGTCCGAACCGGCAAGACATTAACTTCTCTAGCAACAGCTCAGAAGCATGGAGCCAAAGCCGTACTCTTCGTGACTAAGAAGAAAGCCATTGGCAGCATCGAAGCTGACTATCAGTTGTACAATCCTTCTTTCGAGATCCACATCACCAATTTTGAGCAGTTGCATAATGTAACTTTTAACCCTGACTTGGTGATCGTGGATGAGGCGCACTCACTCGGACAATATCCCATCCCTTCTGAAAGGGTGAAGGACTTGAAGCGAATCTGTGAGGGGCTACCGATAATATTTTTATCAGGAACCCCAACACCAGAATCTTACTCTCAATTATTCCATCAGTTTTTTATCTCATCGTTCTCACCGTTCAAAGAGTATAAAACATTCTATGCATGGGCTCGCGAGTTTGTGATCCTGAAGAAAAAGTATTTATACAATCGTGAGATCAATGACTACTCCAATGCACTCAAACAAAAGATTGATGATCAGACCAAACATCTATTCATCAGTTACTCTCAGGAAGATGCCGGCTTCGAGCAAATGGTTGATGAGAAGTTCATCACCATCAAGATGAAGCCTGGTACTTATTGGCTTGCTGAGAAGATGAAAAAAGACCGTGTGCATATCGGAAGGCAAGGAGAAGAGATCCTTGCAGATACAGAGGTGAAGCTGATGAATAAACTCCATCAGATCTATTCCGGTTCTGTGATCGCAGAAGATAAAACCGCTTGTGTGTTCGATGATTCAAAAGCAAACTATATCCGTGATAATTATCAGGGAAAAAAGATTGCCATCTTCTACAAATTCTCTGCTGAGTACGCAATGCTACTTTTTGCTTTCCCTGGAAGATTGACAACTGATCCAGAAGAGTTCCGCGACTGTCATGATAAGATCTTCGTTTCACAGATTCAATCTGGTCGTGAAGGAATTAACCTATCAACTGCAGACTATATCATCATGTTCAATATCGACTACTCAGCAGTAAGTTATTGGCAAGCTCGTGCACGGATGCAGAGCAAAGAAAGAACTAAGCCAGCGATCATCCATTGGTTATTCTCTGAGGGTGGCATCGAGTATAAAGTTTACCAAGCTGTATCGAACAAGAAGGATTATACCCTCAGCTATTTTAAAAAGGATTTTAAATACAATAAAGATGAATATGAAACAAGAATGGAAAGACATTCCAGATTATGAAGGATTGTACAAAATTAATTTAGATGGAACTGTCATTTCTTATGAAAAGAAATGGGTTACAGGAAGAGGCAAGGGAAGGCTTCATCTGCAAAAAAGTATGGTTATTTCCCCTTTTATTTCTAAGCATGGCTATTTAAGAATTAGTCTTTCTAAAAATGGCATTGCTAAAAAATTTCAATTGCATCGACTTATTGCTATCTGTTTTGTCGAAGGCTTTTTTGAAGGAGCAATCATAAATCATATTGATGGTAATAAGTTAAACAATGCGGTATCTAATTTAGAATGGGTTACCACATCGGATAATGGTTTACACGCATTTAAAACAGGTCTGAGTAGAATTACCGATAAAAACAGAATTGATTTTACTGAAAGGAATAAAAGCGGAATGAATGTTAATGCAAAAAAGGTAGTAGATACTGAAACTGGCAAAATATATGATTGTATTAATGATGCTGCAAAAGAAAAAAATATTTCAGTAGGATCTCTTTATCAGTATTTGAGAGGAACTCAAAAAAATAAAACATCAATTAGATATGCTTGAATCAGCGCTTCAATCAAAGATTATAATCTGGTTAGAAAAAAACGGCTGGTTCGTCGTAAAAATTATCCAGTGTAATAAAAATGGCATCCCCGATCTGATGGCCCTACGCAACGGAACAGCCATCTTCATCGAAGTAAAAGCATTAGGAAAGAAAGCCAGACCGCTTCAAGAGTTCCGTATCAACCAACTAACGAAACAAGGATTCACCGCCAAAGTAATCGACAAAATAGAAGACGTTTATGAATTTACTAACCCCTGCTAAAAAATACATCAAGTCCGGAATCTCAATCGTTCCGACTGATGATAACAAACGATCCATCGTTCCATGGAAAAAATACCAATCTGAGCTTGCCAGCGAAGAAGAAATTAACCAACACTACAATGATCCCAAAGCAAAAGGTATCGCAGTTATTTGCGGCCAAGTATCAGGGAACTTAGAAGTGATCGATATCGATACCAAGTATGATATTACCGGAACGCTTTACCAAGAATATACTTCTGCCATTGCAGAGAATGACGCAGCTCTTTTAGATAAGTTGCTCATCATTCAAACGAAGTCAGGTGGATATCACTTTTACTTCCGTTGCGAGTCCATCGAAGGAAATCAAAAGTTAGCGCAACGCCATTGCACTGATGAAGAGAAAAAGTCAAACCCGAATGTGAAAGTTCAGGTCCTTATCGAAACGCGTGGTGAAGGTGGTTATGTTGTAGCGCCACCAACTGAGGGATATAAAACCATGCAAGGAAAGAACATCCCGGTGATCAGTCTTGATGAGCGCGAAATGTTGCTGGAACTTGCTCGCTCTTTCAATCAAGTTTTTGCAGAACCACAACGCCAATCGCAACCGATCGGTGATCAGAACAAATACTCCACTTCACCATTTGAGGATTTCAATGCGCGGGGAGATGCTGAGATGATCCTGCTCAACAATGGTTGGACCTTCATCTACGAACGCGGCGGCAAAAGATATTACAGAAGACCTGGAAAGACAGAAGGAATCTCTGGAGATTATTGGGTGGATAAGAAATGGTTCTCTGTCTTCACTACCTCATCAGAGTTTGAAGCCGGTAAAGCTTATAACCCCGCATCAGTGTTCTGCTTACTCGAAGCGAATAATGATTGGAAGAAGTGTTACCAAGAACTCATCGATAGAAATTATGGGTTGAAAAAAGTGGAGTACGGCGCGATCGAGCGCGAAGTGTTCAAGCGTAAAGCTGATGGCCAGACAAAAGAAGAGATCAAAACATTCTTAGTTCGGAAAATGGATGTTGATGTTAAAAATGTCGATGAGGTCGTTGATACAATTGAGAGTCAGTGGGGACCTGAGATTGGTACTTTTTGGGATATTGACGCAAAGCAAAATATCCATATCAGTAGATATAAGTTGAAAAAATTCCTTTGCTCTATTGGTGGGTTTGGACTTTACTTTTATGATGCCAATAGTACCATCTTTAAGCTGATTAGAGATAATAATGGAATCATTGAGGAAGCTTCGACTGAGCAAATAAAGAAATTTATTGAAGACCATATTTATAAACTACCAGATGTTTTTGATGGGGGAGTTACCCAGCAGGAGCTTTTAGAGGTAATTTATAAAGGGAGTGAGACTTATTTCAGTAAAGGATTTTTTGAGTTCCTAGATAGAAGAGAATTGGATTTTATCCGTGACACTATTGACACCGCTTACATACCATTCAGGAATGGGGTAGTAGTAGTAAATAAAACAGAGATAGTCTTATCCACCTACTCGGCACTAAAAAAATGTATCTGGAAGAGCCAGATTGTAGATGCAGATTTTCAAGTATTGAAAACTTTTGAGACAAGCACTTCGGAATTCTCTTCCTTCATCCATAATGTTTGCAATAAGGATGATGAAAGGACCGCCCAGGCTTTTAGTTTGATTGGATACCTTCTTCACAATTTTAAGGACACTTCTAGGCCCTATGCAGTAATTATAGCAGAAGAGAACGAAGACGAAAAGAAAGGCGGAGGAACTGGCAAAGGAATCTTCGTCAGAGGGATTAAGGAGATAACTAATACTCAAACCATGGATGGGAAGAACTTTAAGTTTGATAAGTCATTTGCTTTCCAAAGAGTTGACTTAGATACAAAGGTGATTGCCATTGAGGATGTAAGGAAGAATGTAGATTTTGAAGGTTTTTACTCAATTATTACTGAGGGGATTACCGTTGAGAAAAAGAATAAAGATGAACTGTATATTCCTTACAAAGACTCTCCGAAGATTTTAATCACCACTAATTATACAATTCCTAGCACCGGGAACCATGCCAAAAGAAGACAAAGGGTAATTGAATTTAGTAATCACTACCATCCAGCTCATACACCGATCGATGAATTCGGCCATCGACTTTTTGATGACTGGGACAGAGATGAATATAATCGATATTATAATTTGATGGTTTGGTGTATTCAGAGTTATATGATCTGGGGAGTAAAAGATATTGCTACATCCAGCACCGTGTTGAGAAAGCATATAAAATTGAATTTTGGGGAAGAGTTCATGGAATGGTTTGATGACTACTCAGCCAATGGTTGTGCAGAGTGGAAGTTATTCAAGGATCAGTATAATGGTTTTTTAGGCCAGAATGATATGGAGAAAAAGGACTATTCTCAGAAGAGATTCAAAAAAGGATTGGAAGAGGCTTGTGAGAAAATGGGATTCACTCTTGAAACAAAGAGGGGTTCTCAGTCCAGACAAATAGAAATTAGAGCGCTATGTACATGATTTTATGGTTTTTCGGCCATTTATTACTCTTGGGGGTATTATATATTATACTATAAAATACCCTCCCCCCCATTAATAGAAAAAAATCATGTACATCATGTCAAGACTTGGTACCATTGGTTAAAGTTGAGAAAATAAATCATGTACAATCATGTACATCGTGTACATAAATACTAATTATTATGAAAAAAGGATTATTAGACAGTTTGCAAGAGAAATATGGTAAGTCTGAAACTGGGGAGGATGTTAAAAAAGAGCCATTACCTGATCCTACTCCAGTTTTTATTCCTCGTGTTGATTATGACACTTATATGAAGTCAGACCATTGGAGGAAGTTTAGGAATAGGCTGCTTCATAAAAGAGGATATAAGTGTGAAAGATGCGGATCAAAGAAGAACCTTCACTTACACCATATTACCTACGAACGGTTCGGGATGGAAAGAGAAGAGGATTTAGAAATACTTTGTAAAACCTGCCACGACATGGCACATAAAAAATAATCATGAACTTTTACGCAATACCAGGGATAGTTGATCGGACAAATATATTTCCAAATACAATGTCAGAGTCTCAACAGATGAGATATGCATTGGAGATCATAAAAACTACTTGCAATTATTACAGTATGGATTATGAGACTATTTGCAGAAAAGATCGCCATCGTGATATCGTTACTGTTTGTCAAATATCGTGCTGGCTTATTCGTAAAAAGATGCCGACCATGCCGCTTGTGAATATTGCTTCTCTGTTTGGAAATAGATATTGTGGAAAGCTAGGACATGATCATTCAGNCATTCTTCATAATAAAAATAAACTCCAAGATTTACTAGACACTGATGATCAGGTTAAAGATGATGTGGATGCGTTGTTAAAATTAATTTGATTAATAAATTATACACTCGTTGTAAATTTATATAACCGATAAATCAATGACAAAGAATTCTCTTCTTACTGAAATATATACATCAAAAGAGATAGGAGAAGTCATCGGAAAAATAAACCCAGAGGAGATGCGTGATGATTTAAAGCAACACGTTTTCTTGCTTCTTTTGGAAAAGCCAGAAGCATTCATTTTGGAGCTTCATCAAATCGGGAAACTAAAGAACTACATCGTAAAAGTAATTTGCCAATTGGTAAACTTTAAGCAGGATAAATTTCATAGAATCAATAGAAGGTTTAGTGAAGTATTAACAGATTTCTCAACGGAAGAAAAAATGATTGAATCAGTATATCAGGTTGTAAGATATGAGGACAATGAAGAAATCAAGTTAGAGAACAAATGCCAGGAAGAACTAGAACGGATCAAGGGTATCGATTCTCCAAGTCAGACAGGGAAGAAGTGTAATACAGTCNATTGGTATCACGGAGTATTGCTGGAGCAATATGTGGAGAAAGGTAACTATCGGGCAGTAAGTAAAGAAACAGGAATCCCATGTAAATCAGTTTACAATGCTGTTCAGATGGCTAAGGAAGAAATTAAAAAGAGAATATGTCAATCTTAGAAGTAGTGCTTTACTCATTTTGTATGGCTATGGTATTGGTCCGGTTCCTTGAGATTAAGCTTTGGCATCCATGCTTAAATGTAAAGCCTTTCAAATGTTTGATTTGTATGAGTGGATGGATCTCAATGTTTCTTTTCGGATTCCACTGGATGACAATTCCTGTGATGAGTTTAACAATGGTTTCATCGGCAATACTTGACAGACTAATTTCTAAGATATGATTAAACTGAGAGCAATATGGAAGCTACTAACTGCAAAGTATTTCTTTGTAGCAGTCAGTAAGTATGGTGGAGATATCCAAACATTCGGAGAGTACACAGCTCCAATGGCTTATCATATAGCTGATGACATGATGGATAACGGATCTGAGTTAGTGAAGGAGGAGGCAGCAGTTAGAGAAGTAAATGAAATATTAAATTCTATATAATGAAACAAGAACACATTGATTTTTTATACAGACACAAAGTCATGTATCACAACTTCACCCATAGTGGAGTTATTCCTCATCTACCAGCAGAGGATGCAAAAACCTTCCTTGAAATAGCCAAGACATTCAGAGCTGATTACAATACCAGCCTTTGGTGTGGAGACTGTGTCATGGAGATGATTGACTTTGTGTATAAGCAAGCAGCAAACAAAACAAACCAAACAACTGAACCAGATGTCAAACAAAAAAGAAGTCGCAAGGCACTTAGCTAACCTAGCTGATACTCTTCCCATCGTGTTTGAATTAGAATACGAAGAAGCCATCTATACTGGAGAAGAAATGAATCTATCCGGTTACGGAATGGAGAAGCGATACGAGAAAGGAAAGTATTATAAGGTGCAGGATCTTCCAGTGTTCAGAGCAGTAGAACACAGACAACAGTTAAAAGATGCATGGAAGAAAGGAGGAATTGATTCTGTAATGGAATACTGTGAGCGAATTAAAAGTATTAACCAAGAAATTGAAGCATAATGGCAAAGACAAAATACATTGAATCTCCTGAACAATTATGGCAGTATTGGTTAGATTATAAGAAAAGCCTTCCATCAATTTCTGTTCCAGTTACTCATCCAAAATTAGGAGTAGTTAATTTAGATATTGCACAACCAATTCATGAGCAGGGATTCAATAGATGGATGTTTGAGAATACTGATTTTGCAGGATCAGGTGTTCATCAATACTTTCATAACCGAGGCGGAGAATATGATTCATATGTCGCTACCATATCACGCATAAAGGATGATAAATTCGAGCACAATTATAAATATGCCTCTGCTGGTCTCCATAAGGAAAAGCTAACTATGTCATTACTTGGTATGGCTGAGAAGACAGAAAGTAAGGTATCTAATTCAATTCAAGTATTAAGTTTAGATCCAATTGATTCAGCAAACTACATCGCTCAGGAAAGTAGCATCATTAAGAAAAAGGATTAGAGTTATTCGAGGAGGTCAAGGAGCCGGAAAGACTATATCGATTCTCATCCTTTTAATTAACCATGCTGCAGGAAAGCCTGATAAGGAAATATTGATTATATCTGCAGAGCTTACTAAAATGCGCTTAACAGTTATTAAGGACTTTGTTAANCTAATGAAGCAAATAGGAATATTCGATGAGTCAAGATTTATTGCTGAAACACTATATCGTTTCCCAAATGGGTCATTCATAAAATTCATTGGATTAGACAAGTCTGATGTTGGTAAGGGGTTAAGATCTGATGTTGCTTATTTCAATGAGGTAAACAAATGTGATTTTGAGTCTTATCGTCAAGTAGCAAGTAGATCAAAGATTGTATTTGCTGACTATAATCCTGATACTGAATTTTATATTGATACAGATGTTATCACTAGGGATGATTGCGATTTCCTTCAACTTACATTTGAGGATAATGAGTTACTCTCTATTGATGAAAGACAAGAGATTCTTCTATATAAAGAAAAAGGGTATAACCAAGATGGAAGTATAAAAAATAGCTATTGGGCAAATCTGTGGCAAGTTTACGGACTTGGGAATATAGGTAACCTAGAGGGAGTAGTTTTCTCAAATTGGTCAATTGTTGATTCGATACCAATTGAAGCTCAGTTTGTAAGCTATGGCTTAGACTGGGGATTTACTAATGATCCAACAGCACTGATTGAAGTATACCGATACAATAAAGCTATCTATGTGAATGAGCTAGTCTACCAAACAAGACTCACCAATGGGGAGATTATCAATAAGCTGAAACTCTTAGAAGTAAAAAGCAACCAATGTATTGTGGCAGACTCAGCAGAACCGAAATCTATTCAAGATGTAAACAATGCCGGCTTTTGGATTGAGGCAGCTAGGAAAGGACCAGACAGTATCAAGAACTCCATCGACAGACTACAGGAATATCAGATATTCGTTACTAGCCAATCCATGAACCTGATCAAAGAACTCAGGCAGTACCGATGGGCAAAGGATAAGGAAGGTAAATCACTCAATGCTCCAGAGGACATCATGAACCATGCTATCGATGCGCTCAGGTACGTGGCCTTAAATAAACTCAGCCAATTTGAGAATACTGGGCATTATTCAATAATTTAGCACAATGGCAGAAATCAAAATATCCGCATCCATCTTTTGGGGCAAAGATGATTCAAACGGAGACGTATGCCAATCCTGCAATAAGCTGATCATCGGCAAAGTTCACTTCCCCATCATACAATATGGTCCGGCAGAAGAACTAAACTTTAAAGACGGAGAACCCAAACTCTGTGATGAGTGCTACCTGAAAGTTCCCTTCCATAAAAAGTAGGCACAAACTATCCTTTTGCCACATTTAAGGGTATGAAGTGGCGGCATATCACACTGGAGCAATTCCAATTAATCAACGACATCAATGAGAGTAAAGACTTTGATGAGATGGATAAACAGCTCCATACCACTGGAGTTTTATTCAATCTGACCGAGAATCAGATGGTTGATTTAGGTGCTGACAAATGTCGCAAACTCCTAAAAAAGACGGAGCGGTTATTCTCAAAGCCATTCGCTAAATATCCTTTCAAACGCATTGGACCATATCTGATCGAGTACAACATAGAGAAGTTACGCTTTGGGCAATTCATTGAGATAACCTATTTCGTACATGGGGAGCTTTTAGATAACGCTCATAAGATTCTAGCCTCAGCCGTTCACCTTCCATTCTTAAAGAACAATTCAAACAAGCACAGAAAGGTATCTGAATTTATCATCAGGCAATCAGTAGTTAGGACAATGGGAGCCTTATCTGCATTCCTTGAAGCGTATGCAGCATTCAATAAAGAATACGCAGGACTCTTTGAACTGTCAGAAGATGGAGAAGAAATTGAAGTAAAGAAGGATTCCTTCAACGATAGTTACGGATGGATCTATTCTGCTACTCAGGTAGCTGATCATGAGCGGATCACATTAGAGGAGGCGTTCAATCTTCCAATAAGACAGGCTTTAAATGATCTCAGTTATTTAAAAGCAAAGCGACAATATGACGAACAACAATTAAAGAAACATGGCTCAGTCAATTAGTGCAAGGCAGAAACAATTACTCAATAGTGGATACTTAGATCTGCTAGGGGAAAACTATGGAGATTATCAGGTCTTAAAGCTTGATGCTGTGGCAGATTCGTTGTATTACTTAGCGGCCAAATATGTAGAGATCGCAACACAGAACTTGGAGAAAGCTGATCGTGTGGCTAGTGGTGCTCTTTCATCATCCATCGTAGCCATGCCTTTGGAGATCATTGGAACAGTTTACTCAGTTTCGATAAAGCTGGATGACTATTACAAGTTCGTTGATCAGGGTGTTAAAGGATGGGCAGATGAGAAGGGAGGAAGTAGTCCATTCCAATTCAAGAATTACGGCAGATCGGGGAAGAAGAAAAGCAAGATGGTTGACGCCATCCGCAAATGGTTGATCAAGCAAGGGATGCAAGGAACATCAGCAAGCAAACACAAATCAATTTACAAACGAGAAAAGAAGAATGCCAGTATCACAGATACCAGCACTCAGGCAGCAATTATTATTTCAAAATCCATCAAGAAGAAAGGGTTAAAACCATCATACTTCTGGAGAGATACAGAACGCTCAGTTATGCAAATAGCAGAGGCAGAATTCGCAGCAGCAATTAAAATCGATATCATTCAATCAATGTACAATGGCAATAGTAATTAACAACACTCCTGTAGATTATAGCAGTGTAAACGGAGACATACTTTTTACGGCCTACGAATCAGTAAAGGCTAATGATCCGGTAACTTATGCCGGCTATAAGTATGTTTGTGATATTTATGTATCAGGTAACTTAATCGCCAGGTTAAAGTCAAATCCTGATCCTGTGTACAAGCGTGGTATTTTTAATATTGCTCGCTCTATTCGTAACTACTTAGCGCAACAGTTCAATCCAGCATCAGCTTTCAATGTGCAGAATTTCGGTAATGGTGAATTTTGGGTATCTGTTCAATGTAGATTCGGGGAAGAATATGGAGGAACATTGTACACCAACTTAACTATAGATTCTGCAAGGGTGTTTTTTAACCACTATAATGGCCGTTTAACTTCGAGTGATACAATCCTTCCAAACTACGAGAATAAGCCAGCTAGCAACAGTCCAGCTATCAAGTATGTAGGTTTTGGGGCAAAGTGCTTTATGCCTTACTTCTCAATTGTTACAGGGAACATTACAGTATCGGCAAACTTTTATAATTCAGTTGGTGCAAGTCTAGGAACTTTCAGCGCAACAGTTGGAGTAGTAACTAATCAATTATCCAACTTCGACATTGGCCCACTTGGTATGAATGCGCTTTTAAGTGGATCGTTCACTGTTACGAATGCAGTTGATCATTACACAGTCAGCATCAACGGAACTACTTACACCATCTGTCTGTATTGTGAGAAAAAGTACACGCCTTATTCTATTCACTTCATGAACAAACTAGGAGGATTTGAAAGCTTTGATTTTAGAAAAGTAAGCAGAAAGACTTTAGAGCTGGAGAAGAAAGTTTACCAGCAGCAAGCTTACCGTATGGATTCAAGCGGAGCAGTTTCACTCAGAACTTCAAACGGTGTAATGAATGATACGGACACAACCTATGGAGTAAGCTACAAAGAAAAGATGAAGCTTTATGCCGATATCACATCCGATGTAGAGTACCAATGGTTAGTAGAGTTAATCACTTCACCGATTGTTTACTTCGATGATGCTGGAGTATTAGTTCCGGTTACCATCACTGATACATCCTATGAATTCAAGAAAGTAATCAATGATAAGATCACTTCGCTTTCCATCAATATTGAGTTAGGCAAATCTCTAAATACGCAATTCAGATGATAGACTTATTCATTGAAAATTATAGGGCAGACATTAGGGAGGATCTATCAGCACTGATCACATTCGCTATTGATGATATCAAGGATTTCTCCAGTAGGAATACAAGTTTCTCGAAGACTATCATCATGCCAGGATCTGCTAGAAACAATGCGCTATTCGGTAATATCTTTGATATGGCCAATAGTAATTTTTATGATACTACACAGCCAAACATCAACTATAATTTTAACGCAGCCAAATCAGCAGCAGCCATCATCTTTCAGGATAATATCCAAGTCTTTAAAGGAGTAGTCAGGTTACTAGAGATTGTCATTGATAAGGGAGTAGTAGAGTATGAGGTGGCAGTATTCGGTGAGCTAGGAGGATTGATCTACTCGATGGGTAATAAGAAGCTGGAGGACTTAGATTTCTCTGAATACAATCAGTTATTCAATGCATCCAATATTGTTTCATCTTGGGATAATGTACCTGGATCAGGCGTATATTTCCCATTGATTGATTACGGAACTTACTCAACCGATAAAAAGAATTGGCAGATTAATACATTCAGGCCTTCACTTTATGTCAAGGAATACTTGGATAAAATGTTTGCTGCTTCCGGTTATTCATTCAGCAGCTCTCTTTTCTCATCTGCAAGGTTTAAGAATCTCGTAGTACCCCATTCGCAAAAAGTATTACAGGCTTTAAGCTCTGTTGCTTGTTCTGCTAAACTACTTGCTCCAGTGGATGTCTTGGATCATGATGCCTACATAGCAAATAATGATCTTGTTTGGGATAGTATTTCAGCAGGGATTTTTAATATACTTGCTGGTTTCGGATTTCAATATTTAGGAGCAACGCCATTATCTGTAAATCTTAATTGGGAGATTCATGGATGGAGAAAAAGCACTGTATCTAATTTCAAGGTGTCAGTTCAGTTAAATGGGGTGGATGTTCCGGGAACAATTGTCACTTATTCCGCTAGTCACGGATCATCGATACCGTACTTCTGGAGTGGAACAAAGACACTTGTGCTAAATACCAATGATACAATCTCCTTCCATTACTACACACATGATACAGATGCAGTCTATACCATAAGTGCAGGGGAAACAAGTAGCATGAGTATCTCAACTACTACTCCTCAATTGGTTCCAATATCCATTGGAGATACCATCAAAATGAACGATGCAATTCCAAAGAACATTTTGCAGATTGATTTCTTTGCTAGTTTGATTAAGCTATTCAATTTGTATGTGTATGAGGATAAGTACTACCCCAATCATTTGTATATCGAGCCTTATATCAACTATTATGATGGGAATCCATTGAACGGAAAAGATTGGACTCAGAAGATTGACAGAGGTCAGCCGATGCGGATCAAGCCGATGAGTGAGATGAACTCAAGGATCTACAAATTCAATTTTAAGGATGATTCTGATTACTACAATGATCTGTATAAAAAGAGGTACAATATTTCATACGGATCTTATTTGTATGATTCAGAGTTTGAGTTTAATAATGATGAGGCAACCGCTGATTTAATTTTCTCAGGCACACCACTTGTTGGTTATGGTGGAGAGGCAAAGGTTTACTCCACTATTTTTAAACGAACTGGAACTGCAACACTTGTCGAGGAGACAATTGATTCTAATATCAGAATTCTTCAAACCAAAAAAGTATCAGGAGTACCAAGCTGGAACATCTTAAATGGTTCGACAGTTCTTGGATCATATACTTCTTACGGATATGCCGGCCACTTGGATGATCCTGATGCACCAGCTAATGATATTCAGTTTGGTGTGCCTAATGAATTATTCTTTACACTTGCTGCTGGAGCATTAAATGTAAATCAGTTCAATGTTTACTGGAGCCCATATATGGCAGAGATAACAGATAAGGATTCAAAGCTCCTTACTGCTTATATCAGATTGAGTACAAAGGATATTAACTTACTTGATTTCTCAAAATTGATATTCATAGATGGATCTTGTTTCAGGATTAATAAAATCATAGACTACAATGCAACTGTAGAAGATTTGTGTCAGGTTGAACTATTAAAAGTTATCGATACAGCTTCTACAACTATCGTTCCAATTGAGGATATCGGAGATAATGTACTAACCTATATAGGGGATGGTACTGAAGGATATACAGTTATTATTCCGGGATTACTTGGAAAGAATATTGTGTTAATGATTCAAGGAACCAATATCTGTGCACTTGCAGCAATACCGAACCCAGGAGAATACAATATCACAGGAACATCTATCACATTCGGAGCACCAATTCAAGAAGGACAACTCATTCAAATACTATTCAATTAATAATTATGGCAGACGTAAACATTGGAGCGAAACTCACAGTAGATACTGGAGCATCCCTTAAAAGCATAAACGATATAAACAAAGAAATCAAGTCTGCAAGTGAAGCCCTTAAAGA
>JGI24890J29729_1000752_pt1 | contig 17879 bp, 27 predicted proteins | sample FreactcultureFD7_FD_29729 | JGI IMG/M metagenome (IMG submission 29729)
GCTGAATGATGTGGTGCAGAAGCAGGCGGCTATCCTTGGCCTTAGGATTGAGTGGGGGGGGGATTTCGTCCATCTGAAAGACTTCGACCATTTCCAGCTTGCCAGGTAGGTTATGGTTAGTTAACCCCAGAGTACAGTTGTGTAGTTTTACCACGGCCCTAAAACTTTCCCAGGGGGAAAACTCTATATAAAGACCTCTCTACTACTATATCTATTTATCTATATACACAATATACACAATATACACACTATATAACTAGCTAACTAGACTGACCTTTGAAAAACTGCCGTGGTATTACGTGTAAGTCTGTGTACTCCTCTTCAGTGAGGCGGGAACACGTCTTTAGCGGCGAGCCGCTTATAGGCCTTCCACGTGGTAAGCCCATGACGGACCGTTTGGTACTTGATGCCATGTGTACGGAGCATCCAGTTTAAAAACTCTCTGACTCTTCTTTCATCATTCCGGAATATCTCCATGAGCTTTTTGTTGAGACCTTTGGTCACCCAATTCTTCTTGAACTCATCCTCATCTGGTGTGGCGTTGAAGTAGGTATCAAAAGTCTCCTGGTACTCACTCTCGAGTGTCTCCACCCAATTGGCGATTTCTTCGGCATCAGATAGAACCGGCCCCCCATTAGGGTAATAGCCGCGGTAGTAGTCCATACAGGTACCCAGGAAGGCCCCACCCTCAGCCCATAGCCGATCTTCAAAGTCGGCCTCCCATACCGATTCTCCATTGAGCTCACAGTAGATGACCCGCCTCTGGTCGGCCTTCTCACTGGATATGGTAGGCCGTTCATTGGATAGGAAGAGAAACTTGCAGTTGGGTTTGATAGTGAAACCCATTGCATACTTTGCCTCTACATCGATGGGATCCCCGCCAGTTAGGGATTTAAAGAGCCCAGAGGATACAAACTTATGGTTATTGCAGTCTGGAAAGACGACTAGGCGTTTTCCCATGAGCCCATGTGTCCAGTATTTATCTGACATCCCTGGAGGTTGCTTAGAGCAGTAGGCGGGGCCAAACACTCTGGCAAGAAACCTATTGATACAGCCTTTGCCATGGCCGCCAGTCGAAAAAAGCCAAACATATTGGTGTATATCCGCTTCTCCAAAGAATAGGCTGCCGATCCAAGCCACAAACGCCTGAGCGTTACTCATCTTGGCTAGCAGCGTGTTCCAGGTCTTTGTGTGGGTGCCGTCACTATCAATGAATGGAGGCCAGGGCAGGCGTCTGAACGTCATGCCAGCCTCACCTGGCCAGCGGAAAGGGGCCGGCATGCAGACTGGTTTGGAGATGCTTCGCCAATACTTGGCGGCATCCGCAGCCTGGCGGTAAGTGATCTGGAAGGCCTTAAACTCGGCTAGGTCATAGCGGGTATACGTAAGTATGTCATTGATGAGAGCCTCATCACTTACCAACCTAACGACTCCAGGCCCATCGCCTTCCACCAGGACGACTCGAGCCCCAGACCCATCTGGATCACAGCTATAGTATCGCCGCGGGAATGGGGGCAGCTTTGAGAGAGCCTCCCCATCGATGGCATCGGTTAGAGCCTGGAAGACTTCAATGAGCCTGGTGTTATCCTTTTCGTCTTTCTCCTCCGATTTCTTCTTGCGCCTTGCCGTCAGATCCACTACCTTCTTGTCTTCCCCTGATTTCGTCTCGTCCACTCCGCTCCTCCTCTATCGCCTTAACTACGCCGGTGAGAGTCGTCTCAAGCTTTCTGAGCTCGCTACGGTCGCTGATATTGGAATAGGTTGGCCCCGCCAGGATCAGGCCCCGCACTTCCTCGAGCGAGAATCCTGCCCGCATGAGGTCTTTGGCGATTCGGTAGGCGGTACCGTTGCGGTCGCCCACTGGCCATTCACGCTTTAGGTCTTGGCGCAGCTTCTCTGAGACGGCGCCAGCACGCTGGATGCTTTTGACCGCACGTATGCCCCAACCATCTGGTAGGGGATGGACGGCTTGCTTGTAGCCATCATTACTTACCGAAACAATCTCGGCACAAGGGAAGTAGTAGCGAGCTCCATCCAGACATTTTTTGTCCATGGGATAGGCTTCATATAGCCGCTGCATGTTGTAACGGAATTCCAGCAGATCGCTGATGCGCCTTTCAAATGGAATCAGCACGCGAAAACGGTCAAGCGTTACTCCGTCTTTATCCTTCCGGTGATTCCTGGTAGTGCCGATTATGTGCTTGCAATCACAGAAGTCGTTTAGAGCCTGGTCAATCGAGTATTCTGGATGTTCGAAATCGAACGCCGCGATATCGGCATATAGGAAGGACTTTTCCCGGCGCCGACCGCGGTCAAAGGCTGTTGCGCTCCAGATGTACTGGCTGATACCCTTGGCTATTCGCTCAAAATCATCAGTGTCCGCTATCCGGAATCCACGACTGTAATTCTCGGGGGATTCGTATCTTACCGGCATCTCTGTGAAAGAGAACACGCTGGTCATTTCCCTATTGCAAACTAATTTGTCATTCGCTATTTTGATTGCCTTGGACAATCAAGGTATCGTCAAACCATTTTGCGAGTCAATAGGGGAAGCCATGCCGGCGGCTAAAATTCCAGGCACCCAAGTGATCTGGGTACGGGTAAAAAAACCCACTTACCAAAAGCTAAAGAAGGCGGCGAAGCTTAAGGGCAAACTGCTCTCTCGCGAAGCCGCTGACATTATCGAGTTGGTTTTGGGGGTGGGGAGTTGATTATTTGCGGCATAGACGTGGGGAAAAAAGGCGGCGTTGCACTCCATTCAGGCGCAACAATGTCCGCAGTACCGATGCCCAAGACGATACAAGACTTCCATTGCATGATGAAAAACTTCTGCTTTGAAGCCAGACCGGAGAACATCCATGTTTTCATCGAGAAGGGTCACTCTATGCCTCGACAAGCTGGCGTATTCAATTACGGGCATCATTGTGGCGCCCTGGAGGGCATTCTTATTGCTTTGTGCATTCCACATTCACTTATCTCTCCTGCTCATTGGCAGCGTGAGATGTTTGTTGGGACGAATGCTAAAGATCCCCCCAAGAAACGCAGTCTGGCAGCCTGTAGACGACTTTTCCCGTCAGTGTCGCTCGTGGCCCCGGGATGCCGAGTAGAGTCTGACGGCATGGCCGATGCTTTGCTGATCTGCGAGTACGGTCGCCGGAAGTTAGGAGCAGCATGAGCCCCCACAAAGAACAAGACAAAGTCTGCCTCGCATGTGGTGAGCTCAAATCGCTCCAAGCGTTCAGACGCGATCCTCGAGTCAAGGTGGGCGGCTACTCGGCTAACTGCAAAGCCTGCGACTCTCAAGAGGGCCGCGTAGCCTACAAAACATCAGGCCCCTATAACTCCATCTGCCCTAGCTGCAATAACCGCCAGCTAGATCTGCGGTATCCAGCTGGTCCTTGGATTGAGATTCGCGCCTGCGATAAGTGCATGGCTGGGCGCAAGATTATCAATGGGGAAGTGGCGGGGGCTGAGAAGGATCTATACCTAACGAAAAGGCGGATTGAGAAGATTAGGCGGGAAAGACGCGGGCTCAATTCGTATCTGAGATTTAAGGCGTGATGAATGGCTTGGACTTATTTAGTGGGATCGGAGGAATCGCTCTTGGCCTTGAGCCTTGGGTCAAGCCCGTCGCCTATTGTGAAATCGACCGATACTGCCGATCTGTTCTTTTGTCGCGAATCCTCGAGGGATTTCTCGCGTATGCACCGATCTGGGATGATGTTCAAACATTTCGAGGAGCGCCTTTTGCCGGGAAGATTGACATTATTTTTGGTGGATTCCCATGTCAGGACCTTAGCGTTGCGGGAAAGGGAGTTGGATTGGCTGGAGAGCGAAGCGGACTATTTTTCGAGGTGTTGCGACTCGTTAGCGAGATTAGACCCAGTTTCGTCTTCCTGGAAAATGTGCCTGCCATTCGGAGCCGTGGGGCCGACATTGTCATCGGTCGTCTGGCCAGCCTCGGGTATGACTGTCGATGGCTTACTCTATCCGCTTATGCAGTTGGAGCCCCTCACAGACGAGAGCGATGGTGGTTACTTGCCTACGCCAACAGCGCAAAGCTACGGCAGCAACCAGACAGACAGCCCAAATGCGAAGGTGCGTTTAAGCTTGGAGACAATGGCGCGACAAGGAAAGTGGCCGACACCAACTACCAGAGACAGAATCAGATCACCGAAATTTCGAGAAGGCAGGACACTGGCGCCAAACGAGATAACTGGTGGTCAGTTGAACCCGACGTGGGTCGAGTGGCTCATGGGATACCCCAGCGGGTGGACCGAATTAAAGGATTGGGCAACGCAGTGGTACCGCAGTGTGCGCGTGAAGCGTTCAAAAGATTGATGGGACTATGAACGCCGACCTCCTCCTCCTCCTAACCGGCGAGCTACTCGATTGGGAGAGGCACTTTCTGAAGTTTTGCCGGAAGAATATGTTCACGCTCAGAGATTTTGAGATCAAAAGATACCTGCGTATCAGGAATAAATACCTTTCCCCCAGTAAGGATGCACCATGAGTGAAGGCTTCAAAACAACAACCGGCAAGCGTCCAGGCGCCTGGAAGATCCTTCTTTATGGCTGCCCCGGATCTGGCAAGTCAACGCTGGCGACCTTTGCGCCTAAGCCATTCTTCCTGGACCTCGAGGCCGGCTTAGACCGAATCGATTGCTGGAAGTCTGAAGATAGGCTCACTACCTATGAGCAGGTTATGGACGGGCTGCGCTTCGCGACTGGGAGTCAGGATTGCCAGACGGTGGTCATTGATACGCTTGACGAGCTCGACGCGATTCTCTCTAAGCGCGTCTGTGACCGCGAGAAGAAACAGACCCTAGGCGAGATTCCTTACGGCAAGGGCGGCGATCTGCTGGTCAACGAGTGGCAGAACGTCATAACGATATTCGAGAAAATCAAAGAGAGAGGTAAAAATGTTTTGCTTATTGGTCACGAACAAGTTGTTCGTTTTGAAGATCCAAGTGCCGAAAGCTATGACCGATTCCAGTTACGTATTCACAAAAAAGCCGCACCTGTCGTTATGGCAAAGATGGACGCCGTCCTTTTCGCTCGTTACGAGACGTTCACAAAGGAAAAAGAAAGTGGCAGAGGCTATCGGGCGCTGGGTGGTGAGCGAATCATTCACTGCCTCGAGGCCCCAAGCTACTGGGCAAAAAACAGATTCGGCCTCCCAGCCACAATACCAATGACCTCAGAGCTATTCTCTAAAATCGTATAACAGGAGATTTGAACATGGGCGATTTCTTCAATCCAATGGAAGTCCAGGACGTTGATTCCTATGAAAACCTACCAGCCGGTACCTACCGCGTAGTAGTCCTAGATTCTGAGTACAAGACCACAAAGAAAGGCGACGGCAAGTATATGGCTGTAGCCTTCCAAGTCGCTGGCGGGCGCCATGATGGGCGTAAGCTCTTTACCAATTTCAACATCCAGAATCCAAACGAGACGGCGGAGCGCATTGGCAAATCGGAAATGAAGAAATTCCTCGCCAGTATCGGCCACACCGCACCGCTCAAGGATGAAAACGAATTCCACCGCGTCATTGGCGGCAAGACCCTAGCCGTGGATGTTGAGATTGAGCATGGCAAGGATGGGCGGGACCGCAATAGGATCAAACGCTTTATGCCTGGTGCGGAGCTTCCGAAGTCGCCGTCTGGCCATCAGGCGTCTAGCGGGCCAATGTCTGAATCCGAATTACCTTTCTAGGAGGATATTACATGGGCTCCTTCCAGGATCTAGTCACTCGGATGGCTTCTCTTGACGAAATAATGATTGAGGATGTGGATCCCGCTGAGCTAGTTGGTGATATCCGCGGCGAGGTAGATAATCTAAAGAATTATCTGGACCGCTTGGTTTCCTTTCAGAAATTCTTGGGAAGCCAGATGGCTCCTATGCGAAAAGCTAAGAAAGCAGCGAAGAAAAGGCATGAATCCTTAAGGGAGTATATTGCCAAGACAATGATAGATAGCCATTTTGAGAAGCTTCCAGGGGATGTTTACCGTGTTCAGCTTCAGAACAATGCCGTTGATGTGGAATACACTGGCGAACCTATGTCTGTGGACTTTGACAGGTTCCCAGGTTTGGTTGAAGCCAAAACGCATTACAGTTGGAACAAGGAAGCCGTGAAAGGCATGCTACTCGAGGGCGGCAAGCTGCCATTCGCCAAGCTGACGCATGGGCGGCATGCGAGGTTTTATCTGAATCAGAGGAAGTTGACGTGACTAATGAAGAGATCAAGGAGTACATGCACGGCTGGGTGAAGGCATTCGAGACAGCGCCATCTAAGGAAAACCAAATTATGGCGGCAGTCATAGCCATCCCCGTCCTTTTAGCGGAGATCGCCATGCGTTTGCCGGAGGTGAAGCCTTGACAAAGCTTACCGACGCCGAGATTGAATCCGGCATCCAAGCGGCTGAGGCGGCATTACCACCTCCGCCAGACGCGGGAACGCGCGCCTGGTGGGACGCCGAAACCGCTAAACGGTACGCACATTTTGGCGCTCTAGCTGCCTGTTTACTCCCCCGCGCCTTGACTGAATTGAAAATGCTGCGGGCCGAGCGGGAGGCATTGCTAGCGGTAGCTCGTGCGAACCAGGATGCTTGGCGACGTGACTGGTACAACAACAGCGAAGTCGAGAAAGCCTTATTCAATCCCCTCGTCCAATCCATTCTGAATGCCGAGGCGGGACGGGGGGAGAAATGACAAATATTCTTTCTGACTTCAGAATAGATCGCCTGATCTTGCTCTCTAAGCAGGAATATCCTCCTACCGACATCATTCACGATATCTTGGCTAATCTAAAGCAAGCACGCATTCAGTTAAAAAGTAACCAAGAAACAACAGATATCGTTGGCCGGCATTATAGAAATGACATTGAAAAACTATTTACTGAGCAGCAAATGAGCATCCAACAGGCCCATGAGTATGAATTGAAGTTGAAACAAATACAGGCTGAATACGATAAAGCTGTTTTTGAGCGTGATGAACTTCGCAAGCTCTATGTCACTCGCCTAGCGCATATGGAAATAGTTGGGGAACTTAAAGATGTCCTCTCCCAACGTGACGAGGCGCGGAAAGAATTGCACCACATCAAAGTAGACGATGCAATTGTCATTGATCGCTTGATCAAAGAACGTGACGAGGCGCGGGCTGAACTAGCCGCGACAGCCAAGCGACTGGGGATTGCGGTGTCTGCTCTTATGGAAGGCGCCCAAGAGCGAGGCATTACCGCGTGGGATTGCCGCGATGTTTTAGCCAAGATCAACGAAACCACGTAGCGCGGAGGCGCGATAAAGGAGTGAATGTGAAAAAGAAGAAAGCAGTCTCTAAGTCAAAAGAGCGTCCAGTCATCGTCACCACAGCCCACCGTGGAGTGTTCTTCGGCTATGCGACGAAAACGGATGGTGACACCATCAAGCTGAAACGCTCGCGCCTCTGCGTCTACTGGTCGGCTGATGTAAAGGGCTTCATGGGCTTGGCGGCCAACGGCCCTTCTGAATCATGCCGCATTGGCCCTCCGGCTGACATTGAGCTTCGCAACATTACTGCCGTGCTGGAATTGACGCCTGCGGCAGTAGCCAAATGGGAATCGGGTTTTTGGAAATAGGTCATGGGCCACTTTATACCGATCACAAAAAAACTATTTCGCCGCATGGAGATCGATCCCAATGGCTGCTGGCTATGGCAAGGCGATAAGAACGAGTGGGGTTACGGCCGTCGATGTTTCTAAAATCCGTTCACGCAAAATTGCGTGGGGCTCCATTTCCGCATGGGCGAAGGAATTTGGAGTTAGTAGGAAAGCTATTCGCCTGGTTTTGGATGGGAAAACGTGGAAATGACCACTAGCGGCTACGGCTACGGCTCCGGCTACGGCTACGGCGACGGCTCCGGCGACGGCTCCGGCGACGGCTACGGCGACGGCTACGTCTACGGCTACGGCTACGGCTACGGCTACGGCTACGGCGACGGCTCCGGCGACGGCTCCGGCGACGGCTACGGCTACGGCGACGGCTACGGCGACGGCGACGGCGACGGCTCCGGCGAGGATATTGTCAAATGACCCTCCTCACCCTTCTCAAACGCCTCGAAGAGATTGAGGCGGCGGCGACGAAAGGCCCCTGGAAGTATGACCTCGGTAACTGGGAAGTTGAAGGACCACGACCTGAACGATGGCCCATCTGCTCAATGACGCCAATTGAACGCTATGGCTTCGATGACGCCGTCAATCCTGTTTCGTCCCTAGCGGACGGCGCATTCATCGCCGTCTCCCGCCTCCTGCTCAAGCCCCTATTGGACGTGGTGAGGGCGGCTAGTGGCCTTCGGAACAAACGCGAATTCGATTGCCAGATTGTTGAGGCAAACGACTGGGAGAAACTACGGGACGCCCTCGCCCGCCTCCAAGAATCGGGGAAAGACCTTTAAGCCGCAGCCCCCAAAAACGCCTCAACCGCTTCCAAAGCCACTTTCATGACCTTATTAGTAGATGCATTATCCGCTTCTTTCAGCTTCGCGATGATCCACCTTTTGATCGCTGGATCCGTCGCCTCTGACAGGAGCTCTTTCACTAGGAAGCCGATGAGGATATCTTGCATTGTGTTCCTCCAAAGCTCTGATTTTTGCGAATGCGGCGTTTAGATCGCACCGCATCTTACGGACCCTAGAAAAGATCCCCCTGATACTAATCACCAGCCAGGTAGCGCAGGCTACTATGGCAGAGACGACAAGCTCTGTGATTAGCTCATGTAAATCAATCATGTGTTCCACGTGGAACGTTAGCCGGCAGCAGCGTCAGCCGCGGCCTGGTCGTCGATCTGCTTTTGCAGCGCCAAGACCTGCATGTCATTCTGGGATTGAAGTAGCGCCGACTGAGCGGCAGCAACAGCCGCTTGGCCAGTCACTTGCGCGTCCTGGACAGCCTTACGGGCGGCATTTTGCGCCAGCGTCAAGGTCATTTGCTTAGCAAGAATCTCGGATTTTTTGGCGGCAATGTCCGCTGCTGAAACAGTCATGATGTACCCCTTTAAGAAGCGGCCAATAGGCCATAGGCTTTAAGTGCTTTAACGATATCGCCAACGGTATAGGCTTTGGTGCCGGAGTTACCAGTGAAGGTAGAGTCAGACTTCGCGGTCGTGCCGCTACCGGCGGTAAACCCGGTAGTGGTTCCTGTGGTCGATTGCTGCGTCGACCAGTCAAGGACCGTAGTCCCGCCACTAGTCTTAGCCTGGCGCGCTTGCCAATCTAGGGACAGGAAATTGCTAAAGCCAGTTGTGCTGTAAAGCTTGCACAGATCCCAGTCTAGCGTTACCTGCACGCTTGCCGGCTGGGTCAACTGCTTGGCGTTCCAATCGACCGTTGCGACTCCGTTATATAGAAGGACGCCGCGATCCCAGTTGATTGTGGCGTCATCAGTGCCGGCATTGTTGCGGTAGGCCTTGCGGTTAAACCAGTCTATTGAAGGATGAGTGCCTCCATCAGCCAGCAGGTAGTAGTTATACCAATCTAGTGATGCTTGCCCACCGGCTACCGTCGTGTTTGAAAGTTTCTGATTATTCCAGTCAGTGACGATAAATCCACTGGTATTATAAAGCAGCCGGCCGCCGCTGTTACTCCAATTCATTGCGATATTGTTCGACTCATCCCGCAAGTAACGCGAGTTACTATCCACTGACGTCGCACCAGTTGAATCGACAATCGAATAACCAGAGTACATCTCTAAGTTGCGGGGCCCAGCTGGCGTAATGGCATTGGCGCCGCCATCGTAGGTCCAAAGGCCGCCGCCCGCCGCCGTGGTCTGAAGGGTTCCATCAGGAAACCATATGCCATTGGTCCCTGGCGTGCCGAACATATGCATGTCACCGGCAACGCCGAAATCTCCATCAAAATACGGCCAGCCGCGATAGCCAGTGCTCCACTCAAAGACCGCTCCGCCAGACTCGTTAACTAGAACACGGCTATTGGTGTCCATAGAAATGTTGCCGGTAAAGTTATCCTGAATCGATAAAAAGAAAACGATATCTGAGTTTGGATACCCTATCTGGATGGCTTCGGCGCCAGTGAAAGCATGATAAATTACGCCATTCTCGGTATCTAAAAATTTAACGCCATTCGTGCCAGAGCCAACGCCATTAGGAAACGCAATGCCATATATTGACGAGCTACCAGACCAGTTAGCCGCCGTACTATTGTCACCGCTAATAAGCTGCCTAATTGAAGGGTACATACTGACGACTGGGGAACCATCGCCGATACCTTGAGGGAATACGCAGCCGGCTACAGGCGTGCTGTAGTCCATCATTTGAGTAACGCTATCATTCCCGTATAGGAATCTGTCGGTCAATTGAATGCTGTTTTGCCCAGCATTATCGAACAACATAAACCCATTGGCTAAAGTGCCGCCCGCATCAACAAAAAGATTGGCGTAAGCGGTTGAGCCAGTAACCGCGCCTCCAATGGCCATACCACCACCAGCCGCTACCCAATGCGTATCGAAGTTGGTATTGGAATTCTTGGCTAGGACCTGGCCGGTCGTCCCGCCCGTAGCAACGCCAGGGCCGGCTGGGCCGGTTGGGCCCGTAGGGCCGGCTGGGCCCGTAATTTGTGGCCAAGTGAAAGTGGTCATTTGCGGCCTCTCTAATTAATATCTTTGCCCGTAGTCCAAGCCGTCAGCACACCAGAGCCGCTGGCATTGACGTACTGAAGCATGAAGTAGTTGAAAGGCTCTTCATTAATATTAATCAGATATCCCCCCGCAGCGCCAGCTGGCTGTGTAAGGGCGGGATTGAAAGTCAACGGATAGAAGTTTAGACCACTGACGCTGGCCAAGACGCTAAGTGTGCCGGTAGGCGTTCCTGTCCACGTAATCTCGAGCCCAATGTTATCCATCAAGACGATGGGATAGATATTGGTGTAAATCGTATTGGTAGCGCTCATCGTACCAGTGAGCACACCACTTGGCTTTTGCGTCGGATTGAATGGTATCGGCGTTACTGTCAGCCAATTCATTTGAGTCGTGAAATGCTCTTTGCCGGACATTTTTACCTCAGGGGTGGGCGGCTTTATAGGCTTCGAATTTGGCGTTTAGATCTTGTATGGCTTTCACAAGCCTAGCGCTTGTTTTGTCCCAACCTGAAATCTCTAGATAACCATCTTGTCCTGCGCCAATAACGTCTGGATAGACGTTTTGCATATCTTGCGCGATGAATCCTATTTGATGGCCGCTCCCGTCTTTGAAATCGAATTCAACGGGACGTAAGGCCAGGATGTTTTCCAATTGGCTCTTAAGATCAGAGATATTTTCTTTTAACCTAGAATCAGATGTGGAGGTAAAAGTGGCAGCATTGGCACCATTGGCCGTAATGGATCCGCTATTGGTGCTACCTGCATTGATTCTAAACAGAACAAATTTCTGGGATGTACTGGATGTAGTTGATCCCTTGATCATATCAATCAAATATGCTGCGTCACTACTTGAAGTGGAATCATTGTTGACCACTTGCAGAGCAGCATGACCTGACGTGTTATTCGTCTGAATAACCGCTTCATTATCAGCGTTGGCACCTAAAGTTACTGCAGTAGCAAGATTGAGTTTTGAATAGGCGATAGCTGCAGAATTACTAACATCAGCATTGACGATAGTAGAAGCTGACCATGTCCCGGACGCCACTTTGGCGACACCTGTAAAGGCCGATGAATCTTTCCCGGTGCCGCCGTTGGTGTTGGCGAGCAGGCCAGTAACATTTCCAGCTAGATTGATCAGTTTACTGAGTATGCTGCTCATCAATGGGCTCCATTGACGCGGAAGCTGCCAGACGTCGGCGCTCCAGACGTGTACTTGATTTGAATGGCCGTTGTGGTCATGACCAGGCCATTGGTGACAAGATCAAGGCTTACTTGGTCTCCGGCGTCTAGGACGTAATTTAGAGTTGTGCCGGCGTCGAAAGACACTGAGATAGCGGCATTAGTGTTGTTACGCATCTGCAAAATCTTTGTGGAGGCGGAAGGCGTAAAGATAGTGGTATAGGCGTTGGTGATAGAGCCAAAGGGAATGCTGCCTTCCGCTTGAAACGTTGCCGCAGCCGTTGCCGTGGCGATAACGCTGCCGATGGCATTAGTACCAGCTGGCAGGGCATTGGTAATTGCAGTAACTGCCGTTACGGTTGAGACGGTTGTAAGCGTACCGGAGTCAATGACGGTATGAAGGTTAGTGCCCGTAGCTTGCGTTACCGTTACCGTACCGCTAACTGGCTGGGTAGATCCCGAGGCGTCAACCTTTAGAGCCCCACCAGCCGATACCGTCGCGCTATTGCCGCCCTGAGCTATTGTCGCCAGCCAAGGCGTAGTGTTAGCCGTGTTACCAGGCTGGACTGTCCAGGTCCCCGACTGGGTAACCGCGGTAGTCGGAGCGGAATCAACAATCACATGCCCGATAACGTTGGTACCCGCAGGTAGGGCATTGGTAATAGAGGTTAGGGTGCCAATGTTCCAAGTGCCGGATTGAGTGGCAGCAACAGTGCCAGAGATTGGCTGAGTAGACGCCGAACCGTCTACCGACAATACGCCTGTGGCAGATACTTTAAGGGCCCTAAGATTTGTCCCGTCAGATCCACCAGCCAAAGTTGCACTAGCCGGTACAGCTGTGCCGGTGGTGCTAACAGATGGGTTAGTGGCTGTGATAGATCCCGAGATGGGAATGGCAGTCCCGCCAGCAATACCCTGAACAGTCACAACGCCAGCGTTAGCTGTACCAGCCGTTCCAGTGCCAGCGACTAGCCATGGTGTGGTGCCTTGGTTGGCGGTAACAATGGCGCCAGAGGCTGCGGAAGGGGAGTATGTTGCGTAAAAAGTGGTCATGACACCTTCCCATTGATCGTAGCGCTCATGGTGCCAGTGCCACTCCCAGCCGTATAAACGAGCCGAATCGCGTAGGCGCCTAGCCCATCGATATCCACCATGCCGTTACCCGTATTCCCTGAGATGGGGATTGAGGTCACAGACGCGCCGGCTAGGTCTAAGGGCAGCGTATTCCAGGTGCCCGCATTGGCTACAGCCCCCCCGCCCGTTAGGGCGTAGTCGCTCGAGGCCTGCACAGCCAAGGTGCCTACGGGGCTGGTACCCGTCCAGGTTACGCTGTAGTTAACGAGCGTTAGCGACTGGAGAATGGTCGGCGCTGACGTGATGTTGCCAGACATATCCCCAGCGTTAATAACGACTTGGGGACGAAGTGTCGTCCTAGTAGACAATGGGAGGTCCTCCGCTCTTACCCAGGGGTCTCCCGGGTAGGTCTACAAGTGTCGAAAATGCTCAGTTTATTGAGAAATACCTAAAGTTTTGACTTGTTTTTACCGATAAGATGCGTATAATTCGCGATCCTTCGGGGGGCCTATGAAAAAGAAGAAATCCAAAGAGCGCAAAGTCTACCCAGAATCCAGCCATAAAAGGCAGCACGTCTGCCTAACGCCCAAGCAAGTCAAGACTATCCTGTCGTCGCTTAGATCTACCGCGGGCCTTCGCTCTACCGAAGGCGAACGCGAGTATCACCGGAAGGTTATGGCAGAGATTGAAAGGCAGGTGGCGGTATGATGTTCTTAATCCAATTCATCTTAGTCATCATTGCCATCAACGTCATTGGGGATTTTATTTTCCCCTCTGCATCCTCTGCTCCCGCGCCTGGGAATCAGTCAAAAAAGACTTCTCAGAGTTCGATAGTATATTCGAGCTCTTCTTCTTCTTCGGTTCCTCTTGGTTGGACTTCTGACGATGAGCGTTCATGGCAAAAGAGCTTTGGGCCGCCTGGATCCCTTGCGGCGTCATTTCAGAAGAAAGTGGAGCGCCCAAAAGTAAACTTAGACCCTGACGCACCTTATAAGAAGGGGTATGTCCCTCCAACTGAGCTTTGACAATTCTTTCGGTCAACTTCTTCTGAAGTAGGCCACTGAGCTCAGGATACATAGCCCCCAGGTGCTTTACATGGTCTGTATCAATAGTTCCTTTCTGGATCTCTCCAAAAACACTCATCGGCGATACAGCAATATCTAAGGCCTTACCATAGGCCTTTTTTTGTTCCCTATCGTCATGGTCACGGTCAAAGGGAAGCTTGGGAAGATTCGCCGGCTGTTTCAGAGAAGTCAGATAATTCGAGACGCGGCCCCTAGCTGTATTGATCAGCGTATTGTGCTCTGGATAATGGATAGCCAGGCCATCGTCTGCCCGAAGCACTGGTTTAACTTCACAGCTAGTAGCTGGCGCCTTGACTTCACCGCCTTCGGCATACTGAGGAGTTGGCTGGGCTTCATTGTAGATATCTTCTTTTATGCTTTGGTTGATACCGCCTTTGCCAATGAAGGTATCGAGGTCTTTTTTGAGTTTGTCAGAGCCGTAGGCGTTCATCGTTTGTTGGGCGGCTTTGGGGGCAGCGCCGAATAAGCCTTCAATGCTGGAGTTGAGAAGCTTCGATCCAGCGGCAATGCTGGCAGCATGGTCAAATGCCTCGCCGGCTCCTGCTACAGAGCCGCTGCTCAATACCTTCATCACGGCAGGAGCGACTACTTTTGCGCCTAAGGTAGATGATACTTTTGAGCCAAGATAGCCAAGGCCAGCCCCACTTAACGCGCCCCCAATTGCCCCTAAAATGCCGTGTTCTCTATAGCCTTCGGCCGCACCTACTGCCGCACCACCAGAGGGTATAATGGCGTTGAATACTTTTTTACCGGCTTTATAGGCACTTTTATCAAAGCCGTAGATTTTTGAAAGAGTGCTATCCATCGCGGCTTCGGCTTCCGGCTCGAGATTCTTGGCGGCAACGGATATGCCATGAAGGAGACTAATGGCCTTTTGGCCGAATTTCTCTTCGCCAGCTTTCGCAATGGCGCTGGATGCTTTCCCAGACGCAAACCCACCAGCGCTACCAAGAAGACAAGACATAATAGAAGACGCGCCAACCGCAGTAGCAGCGCCTATGGCATCTTGCGGCTCTTGCCCCAAGATCCATTTAGACGTTTCGTCGCTGGCCTGCATAAGGCCGCCTTGGATAGCGTTCTTTATGCATTGCGATCCAGCTTTTGCAGCGGCCTTTTGAAATAACGCGCCTTCGCCAGTACCAGTCACGGTACCGCCGATTAGGCCGGCTGTTTCCGCTATAGCATGTTCGCCGGGGTTTGCTTCTTTACGTCCGGCTATATCCTCAGGATTAAGGCCGGCAGCGTCTAAAGCCATAAGACCGCCGCCTAGAAGAAGACCGGCACCACCAGGAAGCGCGTGCTGGAGCATCTTCTGCGTTGTGGACTTTTGGCCTTCATCCATCTTTCCATATTCTACTTCAGCGGCAGTAGCAGCTGGGCCGCCTACCCCTTGCGCAAGCCCTTCAACTCCAGTCGCTATTTGCTGGCCGGGAGTTGAATATTTGTCATGTGGGCTGGCGATATCATGGTCAGGTACTTCCTGACCAGATACGGGCTCTTGACTCGGCAAGTCATCTGCTGGCACTTCTTGAGCAGCCTGCGGCAAATCATCGGCGGGGACTTCAACATCTCCACCGCCTTGGAAATATTGACAGCCTTCCTCATGCATTCTTGGCTCAGAGCAGAAGTTAACCTCACCACCATGAGCCATTCCGCCATAACAACGGCAGTTAGGATGCGGCTGGCCCTCTGATTTGCAGTTAGGATTCTTGCATGGGAGATAGCTCATTTATAGACGACTTTCCCATTTCGGACGATTGTAGGCTTGCCGCTCCTAGAGACGCCTTCCTGGCCTTCTTTCAGTTTAGGCTCAGAAGAAGGAGGCATAGGAAATTCAGTTTTAATACCAGGCCAGCGGTCTAGAGTCGGGGTTTCAGATTCTTCATTTTTGAAGAATTCAGCGCCTTTCCGAAGTTTAACGTCTCTCGATCCGCCATAATCGGTCGCCTCGGGAAACATAGCATTAGCCTGGGCAGAAGCTTCATTGGGGCTATATCTATGAGCGGTAGATTGAGCGATTTGGGTAGAAAGCACATTGACAAGGGCGGCTCTTTTTTGCGGATTGAACTTATCAGCCGCAATATCTTGGCTCAATTCATTGAATGAATCGCGCCAGGCCTTGTAGAGACCTCGGTTCTTTGTTACTTGGCCCGCTTCTTTTGTGGCTTGAGCAGCTTCGCTGGCATCCATAGCTTTACCAGTCTTGATATCAATATTTCCCTGCGCCTTACCAAGTCCAATCAGTGCGTTCAATTTCTGCATATCAACGCCATTATCTGGCTGTTGTGGTTGAGGCTGTGGCAATGCATTATTTCTTGCTTCGATTTGGGCGCCAGTCTCTAGGTTGTTTTTTGCGATATCGCTCTGTACCGTTTGAGATAGCCCATTAAGGGCGGCTTGATGTGCGTCTTTTGTTGGGCCTTGAGCGTATTTGTCTACCCCATTTTGGGCCACTTGAACGGCCCCAAGCTTCGCCATGTTGATAGCATGGGTGCTTGCCTTTAATGCGGTATCCGCATCGATGTTTTTCTTTTCTGCCGTTAGTCTAGCTATCTCATATGGATTTTTGGCAATAATGGCCTTATCCAATTCATTCTGGACCGCAGACCTTTGCGCTTCATACTGTTGTTTCTGGTGCGCCAAGCTCAATTGGTACCAATTCTGTGCGTTGGTATTGCTAGCCTTCTGCCCCTCAAAATCATTTTGAAGCTGCTTATCCATCATAGCCATGACGGCGTTGGGCTGGCCAGAAAGACCAGATCCCGCGCCACTAAGCATGAGGCCAAATAGGGTACTGATCTTCCCTAGGGTGTCTTTCTTGTCATAGAGGTCTTGATACGTCTCTGGCTTGATCTTGCCCATCGCCAGATCTTGCTGGAAATTAAGGTCATGGGTAGTCATCTCCTGAGCGATATCTGCTGCCCTAGGCTTGCGTTGGCCAATAACGTCAATGGTACCCGCGGTAGGCATCACATCAGGTTTAGGCGGAATGCTGTTATCTACCGGCGCCGGAGATGTTTGATCTGGCACAACAGGGGCACTATCATCGGGGCTAACGGGCTGATCTGGAGTACCGTCAGCATATTGCTTGATGCCTTCCTCATGGCAGGGAAGGCTGTCTAGCTTCTCTTTCATCTTCGGCGTTAGGCCAGAGTGAGCGATACGAATCTCATGGCCTTTGGCATGACGTAGCGTTGTGGTCTTTTTATCGCTCGAGACTTTTTTAAAGCGGCTGAGGTCCAGCCCTTGATGCATGCTCATCGTTTTCCCCTCTTGGCCATAACCTTTGAGACAAAATCAGCCGCACCGCGGACGGGATCGCCAGATTGCATAACACTACGCGGGATGACTACCTCGCCTTCTGATAACAGGGCTTTTACTTTGTCATTGGCATAGGAGTTACCCGCCTTAACGGCTTTCTCGCCAGGCTTAGAGGCTTTGACGTTTCCGCCGCCCCTAAAATCTTTGGACATACCGCCAGCAGCCATCTTTTGAGAGTCGTCTTTTTTACCGAATGACGCGGCGCCATTATATAAAGCCTGGTCATCGGGATCTTGAAACTGGCCTTGATTGCTCATCCCCTTACCCCAGTTAGTCAGGAATTGACCGAAGGAGCTTTGCGGGCCGTTGGGATTTATGGGAGCTTGAGCCGGTTGTGCCTGATACGGCTGAGCGGTCATGACCTGTTGTTGGCCGCCCACCTGACCGCCGCCAGCATAGTTGGTGTCTTCAACCGATGGAGATGAATCACCGCCTCCACCGCCAGCATTACCGCCGCCAGCTGCTACGGGAGCCCCTTCTCCGGAATTTCCTCCGGAAGTACCGCCCCCACCATTGTCTGATGTGGTATTGCCGCTACTATCGACCGTTCCGGTGGTGGAACTACCGGCAGTTATATCCCCCCCTCCGCCTCCGC